>Ga0307513_10002220_pt1 | contig 27137 bp, 21 predicted proteins | sample 15_EM_MG_FD_202174 | JGI IMG/M metagenome (GOLD analysis project Ga0307513, IMG submission 202174) | Populus trichocarpa ectomycorrhiza microbial communities from riparian zone in the Pacific Northwest, United States - 15_EM | ecosystem: Host-associated > Plants > Roots > Unclassified | place...
TAAAGCATAAGATGAGTTTCAAGTTTCAGGTTTCAGGTTTCAAGTTTCAGGTTAAGAACAAAGAATTTCAGACTTGAAACCTCAGACTTGAAACCTGAAACCTGAAACCTCTTCAGTCCTGAAACTTGAAACCTGAAACCTGAAACTTCCTACTCCTTCGTCGGATAGGCCGGAAGTTCGAGGCGGACGGTGAGGCCGCGCGGCGCGGCGGTGTCGAGCGCGATGTGGCCGTTGAGCGCGGCGACGAGGCGTTGCGCGATGACGAGGCCGAGTTCGTTCATGTTCGTGCCGCGCTCGTTCGGCGCGTCCATCTCGATGGCGTCGAAGATGTGCGCGGCGTCGGCGCGCGGCTCGCCTTCGTCGCATATCTCGACGCACAGTTCGTCGGACGTGCGCTTGAAGGCGTTGATCTTGACGGTCGCGCCTTCGGGGCTGCGCCCGATGGCGTGGGCGAAAAAGTTGTAGAGCACCTGCCGGAGTTTGCCCTCGTCGGAGACAATCGTGCCGCACTCGGGCGCGGTCGTGCAGTCGAGTTTCACGTCCTTCTTCTCGGCGAGTCGCCCGACCGCGCCGCACGTCTCGCGCAGCATTTCGCGCACGGAGAATTCGTGCAGGAACAGTTCCGTCTGCCCCGCTTCGAGGCGAGAGAGATCGACGAGTTGCTTCACGCTCGACTGAAGTTTCAAACCGGAGTTTTGAATTTTTTCGCAGTAGCGTTGCTGCGGCTGCGTCAGGTTTTCGTGTTCGAGGAGAATTTCCGAGAAACCGAGGATGGCCGTGAGCGGCGTGCGCAGTTCGTGCGACATGCGCGCGAGGAAGAGCGAACGATAGCGCGCCACGCGCTGCAACTCGCAGTTGGCCTGTTCGAGCGCGCTGCCCCGCTCGCGCAGTTCCGCCACGAGTTGTTCGATCTGCGCGCGCTGCTCGTTCATCGCGGCGGCGCGGCGCGCGTTGCCGAGCGCGATGACGATGGGCGCGGCGATGAAACGCAAGCCCCGGTCGGCGGCGCGCAGGCGTTCGGGGTGCGACGAGATGGCGACGATTGCGCCGATGATCGAACCGCGCGCCGTGATTGGCAGGGCGATGCCACCCTTGATGCCCGTCTCCGCGAAGAGCGCGCGGGCTGCATCCGGCAACTCGCCCGTCGCCTCTTCGTCGAGGCCCACGCGATACTCGCGCCCGCTCTCTTCCAGAACGCCCGCGAGCCATTGGCCGACGCGCCGCCCCTGCGTTTCGTCCATGTGCGGGTGAGTGTGAATCGCGCTCTCGTGCAGCCGCCCGTCTTCGCCGCGCAGGTACGTGATGAGGCAGCAGAGGTTCCAGTGGCGCAGCAAGATTTCGGAGAAGGCCGCGCAGACGCTCGCTTCTGTGGCGTACTCGCCCGGTGCGAAGACCTGCGTGTAGAAGATGTCCACGACCTCAGCGCCGAGCGCGCTCAACTCGTCCGACGCCAACGCGTGCTCCTCCCAAGAGGACGCTTCCAAACTCTCCTTAGCCCGTGCGTTCATGCGGCGCAAAATAAACGTCCCGCCTTCGAGGGACAACCGAATCTCTTAAATTGTCGGGAGCAGCAGTTGCCCGAAACTATAGTGCGTCGCTCACGCGAGTGTCAACAAAGCGAAAGGATGAACGCGAAACGCGGAACGTTGAACGGGAAATCGCTCGACAGGTTGAGCGGTTTTTCGTTCCGCGTTCATCGTTCCGCGTTCATCCTTTCCTCTGCTATGATGCCCGTGGAGGAAGTTCCGCCTTTACCTGCTCGATGAACGGTCATTTGCGCGAGCGCCCACTCGCCGAACTCATCAGGGAAATCAACGCCGCCAAACTATCAGGCGCTTTGCGCATCGTGCGCGAACGCGTGCAGGCCGTCGTCTATGCGGAGGCGGGCGAGATCGTCTTCGCGCGTTCCAATTTGCGCGTGCATCGTCTCGCGGTCTGCCTGCACAGGTGGGGCGTGCTGGCGGAAGACAAGCTCTCCACACACGTCACGGAATACATGTCGGATACGGAAGCGAGCGCGGCGCTCGTCGCGGCGGGCGCGCTGACCAAAGACGCGCTCTCCAAACTTCAAGCGCGGCAGGCGACGGACGTGCTGCGCCCGCTCCTGTTGTGGACGGAAGGCGATTGGAGTTTCGACCCGCGCGCACGCCTCGTCGAAGACACGCGCTGCAAACTGGAAGTGCAGCAACTGCTCCTTGAAGCCGCGCGCCAACTCCCCGCCGAGTACGTCGCCGCGCGGCTCGACGCCGATGCGGAGATCATCTCGCCCGTCGCCGAACCGCCCGCGAAAGTTCAACTGCAACCGCTCGAAGGCTTCGTCCTGTCGCGCGTCGAATCGCCGTCCGCGCTCGGCGAACTGCTCGCCATCAGCGGCTTGCCCGAAGCGCAGGCGCGCCAGTCGATCTACGCGCTCGCGCTCGGCGGCTTCCTCGCGCGCGCCGGATGGTCTACGGTCCTCGCGCCGTCGCCACCCGCGTCAAGCGGCACGGCGGGCGCGGCGACGCCCCCCACGTCGCCCGCTGTTGTTGCGAAGAAGGATGAACCGGAGACTGTCGCGGCGAAGGCGGGTGCGCCGCCCGAACCCCGCGCCGAAATCGACGCGCTGTTCGCACTCGTCTACGACGCTGACCACTACCGGATTCTCGGCCTCGAACGCGACGCCGGGACTTCCGAGATCAAACGCTCCTACTATGCGCTCGCCAAACGCTTTCACCCGGATCGTTTCCAGCGCGACGCCGACGCCTCCCTGCGGACGCAGATCGAGGCCGCCTTCATGAAGATCACACAAGCCTACGAGACGCTCGGCGAGGCGCGCGCGCGCTCCGCTTACGATCTCAAACTCGGCACGCAGATCGGCGTGCCCGGCGCGTCTCAGTCTTCCGGCCAAGCCAATGCGACTACCAACCTCTCGCGCGACCAACGCGCCGCCGAGAGTTTCACGCAGGGACTCGCCGCGCTCAAACAGAACAACCTTTCATCCGCCGTCGCGCTCCTCGGCGAGGCCACGCGGCTCGTCCCGCAGCAGCCCCGCTATCACGCCTTCTACGGCAGCGCGCTCGCGCGCGACGTGCGCACGCGCCATCAAGCCGAGGCCGCCTTGCAGACCGCCATCAAACTCGACGGCAACGACCCCGCCTATCACGTCATGCTCTCCGATCTCCTGCGCGCGCTCGGCCAGACGCTCCGCGCCGAACGCGCACTCGAACGCGCACTCGCCCTCGACCCCAATCACGACGCCGCGCGCCGCCAACTCGATCAACTGAGGAAAACGAAAAAGAAGTGACGCATGACGGGTGGCCGCGCGCGCGCCGTCGGGTTCGGAGTTAATTGACGACGCGGATGCGACGGCTTTTCTATTCACGATTTACGATTTACTATTCACCTCACACTGACTTGTCGCTCGTCACTTGTCACTAAAACATTATGGCTTCCATTCAAACGAAGGTATCGGACGAAGATGGGATCGCGCGCGAGGCGTTCGCGCGTCTGGCGGCGGCGGCGGACGAATTTGAAGGCTACGCCCACCCGCATGCGGAACGAATCGCCGCGTTGAGTAGTGAGTTGGCGAAATCGTTCGGGTTGGGTCGGGCGGATCGCACGTCGCTGCGGCTGGCCGCGCTCGCACACGATCTCGGCGAGATGGCGATGAAGCGCGACTACATCCGTCGCGCCGCGCCGCTCACCTTTGAGGAACGGATCGATCTGGCGCGTCACCCCGTGATCGGCGAACAGGAGGCCGCGCGCGCCGGTGCGGATCGCGGCGCGCAACTGCTCGTGCGCTGGCATCAGGAATGGTGGAACGGCGCGGGCTACCCCGACGCGCTCGCGCGCGAAAACATCCCGCTCGCCGCGCGCATTCTCCGCGTCGCCGATGCCTATGCCTCGCTCACCGACGCGCGCCCCTACCGTCCCGCGCTCACGGAAGCCGACGCGCGCCGCCATCTCACGGAATGGGCCGGCCTTGAGTTCGACCCGCAAGTCGTCCGCGCCTTTCTCACTTTGGACAACCTTCCCGCGCTCCGTTCCTACGCGACGAACCGCACCGAAGACGCGCCCGTCGCCGCCGCGACGACGCAGGACGAACCGGCGGGCGATGCCTCAAACGGCAACGCTGAAGAATGGAACGTCGGCGGTCATATCCCCGACAAGGGGACGAATCCTTACGTTCAACACGCCGGGGAGAACGCGCGGGGCGCGACCCCTCACGGCGTTCAAAGCTCCGACGACAATCAACTCTCCGACAACCGACGCGACTTCGACAACGAACGCGACTCCGCCAGTCTTACGAAAGCCGACACAGACCGACATGCCTGATTATTCCGATCCAACGCCGCGCGGGTGGCTCGCGTTCGAGTTGAGTATTTTGCGCCGCCTCCGCTTTCGCACATTCGTCAATCCTTTCACGGGCGAGCCTGATCTGGAAACGCACGTCAAGCGTTGGGGCGTGCGCGTCGCCGCTAACGACGCGGCGCGCTGGAGTTGGATCAAGTCAATCGCTCGCGTCGAAAACAACGGCGAGCGTCTGGACGAAGGCGATCTCGACATCCTGCTGGAAGACGTTTACGTGCCGCGCCACAAGTTGCACAACCCCGCGCTGCGCCGCTGGTTTGGCGAGACGGACGCGTGGTGGTTTGACAACCTGCGCCAGAATGCGGAGCAGCTCGACGGCGAGATCAAACAATCAATCGCACTCAACCTCGGCATGTTGACCGGCGACTACGCCCTCTCCTTCGACGAGGCCACGCGCGAACTGCGCCAGCCGCTCTCGCGCGTCCTGCGCCGCCTGCACGAGACGCAAGCGCCGCCCTTCGACAACGGGCAGCCCAACACGAGCGCGAACAAAGACGCGCGCCAGTTTGTCGCCGAGCAACGCGGCGACCTGCTCTTCCTGCGACTCGCCGCGCCCACACGCAACGGCGGCGCACGCAATTCCCTTCCCGCGTGGCGCGAGGAATGGGTGCGCGGCGGCGCAGAATTCTGGGATGAAGTTGAAACCGCGCGCGCGGGGCGGCTCGGCGGGCGCGTCGAAACCAAGCAACAATACCTGCGCCTCGTCGAGGAACTGCTCGAAGCCGCCGCGCACCTCAAGTCATGGGCTATCGCCCACACCGAAGGCGGCTACACGACGACGGAAGAACTCATCGAAACCATCCGCCGCGTCCGCAAAGTCGAAACCGTCTACACCAAAGACTTCTCCGAACTCCTCGGCGGGCGCGCCACCATCATCACGACATAAAGCCGTCAATCGTGAATCGTCAATCGTGTAGAGAAAGAACAGGTCTTCTCTATTCACGATTGACGATTCACGATTGACGGCTTTTAATAACTCTTGATGATGACGACCGTCTGATCGTCGTCGCGCTCCTGCCCGCCCGTCCAGTTGTCAACTTCCGTAAAAATCAGTTGGCGTATTTCGTCGGCTGTCTTGTCGCGGTTTTTGCGGACGAGGTGTGCGAGGCGGTGTTCGGTGTATTCCGCGCCGCGCGGGTTGTCGGCCTCGCTGATGCCGTCGGAGTAGATGACGAGCACGTCGCCGCGTTCGAGCGTGGCGCTCGCTTCGGTGTAGCGCGCCCACTCGAACGCGCCGAGCACCGTGCCGCCTTCGGTGAGGTGTTCGATTGCGCCTCCGGCGCGGATGAGCAGCGCATCGTTGTGCCCCGCGTTGGTGTAGCGAAGCAGGCGCGAGTCGTCGTCGTAGAGCGCGACGAAGAGTGTGGCGAAGCGGTTCGAGTCGGTGCTGTGACAGAGTTGTTCGTTGATGCTCGCGGCCATCTGCTCGACGGCGCATGAGATGTCAACGCCCGTCACGCCGCAGGGCATCTCGACGCTGCTCTGCCCGCTCGCCCCGGCATGCGTGGCGGCGGTGGTGGTCGTGGCGGCGCGCGAGGCCGCGCGCATGCGCTCCGAGAGGATCGTCGCCTGCGCGCGCAGAGAGGCTTGCAGGTTAGACATGACGAGCGCGGCGGAGATGCCTTTGCCCGCCACGTCGCCGAGCGCGAAGGCGACGAGGCCGGGCGCGATCTCTACATAGTCGTAATAGTCGCCCGCGACGCCGCGCGCCGCGCGGCACTCGCCTACGATCTCCGCGCCGCGCAGTCGCGGCACTTTGCGCGGGAAGAGTTGCGCCTGCACCTCCGCCGCGATCTCCACCTCGCGCTCCAATCTCTCGTGCTTGACGCGCTCCTGCAAGAGCGACTCGATGTTGGCCGACATGTCGTTGAAGGCTTCGGCGAGTTCGCCGAGTTGGTCGCGGGAGCGAACGCGGACGCGGTGCGAGAAGTCGCCGCGCTTGATGAACTCGGTCGCGCGGTAGAGTTTGTGGACAGTGCCGGTGACGGCGCGCGTCAGCCACGCGGCGGACAGGAGCGCGAGCAGTTCGAGAATGAGAAAGGTCACGGCGACGAGCACGAACGTGCCCTGAAAGACCTTTCCGAGGTCGTTCTCATCGAAGAGTTGGTTGATCATCGAGAGCGCGGAAAATTTACAGAGGAACGCGCCGCGCTGCGACACCGTGCCATCCGGCCAACTCGTCGCCGGAAGCACGATCATCGAACTCATGTTGACCGCATCGCCCAACTGATCCCGGTTGAAGTCGATGACGACCCTGCGCGCGCCCTCGGCGATCTCTATCTGCCGCTCCTCCTCGCGGTTCGTTTGCCTCACCCCCGGCGGGCCGATGGAGACGGAACTACCCCACCAGTCTCGATTGAACCTGATGGCGGCGATGTCCGCGCCGATAAAGAAGGGATGCACTTGCAGGTCTGTGTTCAGACGCAGTTGCTCGACGAGGACGCGGCTCACCGGCACGACGAACAGCAGAGACACCTCCCGGTTGTCGGCGCGGGCGCGCACGAACGCGCGCATCGAGGGCGTGCCGAAGGCTTCCGTGGACGAAGACGGCGGCGGCAAATAGGTGAAGCCGCGCCACTCGTTGAGCGCACGCACCCACTCCGGCAGCGGCGCGCCGACGGGCGTGCGGTCGCCGCCCACCCCGCGCACGCGCTCGTCGCGCGGCTCGCTCGTAAACTGCGCGGGCTTGCTTTCGTCCGGCCTGCCCGCGCTTGCGCTCCACACGGCCACGCGCGCTCCCGGCAAAGACGGCTGAATCAGCGCGACGCGCTCGTCGAGCCACGCCTGTTGCGCGGCGCGGCTGCCTTCGCCGTTTTGCGGCAGGCGCAGGAAAGCCTCCGCGAGCGTGCGCGCGTTGGCGTGCGCCTGCGTCTCTTTGTCCACGAGTTGCACGCGGACGATGCGCGTCATCACCTGACTCAAGCCTACGAAGTCAACCATCGCGGCGAGCGTGATGAGCAGCACGATGGGCGTCAGCCCGACGAACAGATACGTGATGACCAGACGCCTGCGCACGCGCCACATCACGCGCCGCTTCAACCAGCGCAGGCCGATGAAGCCGTAATACGCCGCCGTGAAATAGATGAGCAGAAGCGCGACGATGAACAGACGCCCGGCGATGCCTTCACGGTAGAAGCGGCTATTGTGGATGAGCAGCCACACGACGAACAACGCCGCCGACGCCACCGCCGCGCGCGGCATCACGCGCCGCAGCCACGCGCGCGCGCCTTCGCTTCTTTGTCTTAGGTCTTCCATCAATGCTTCAAGCCGCACCGTCGCGGAGTCTCACCTTGTACGTCCTCAAAGTCGGAGGTGTTTCAGGCAGTTAAGACGGGCGCGAAGAGTTAAAGGTTTCTCCCGCAACGCAGTTGGAACGACTTACAGTTGAGCGCGTCCGGCGGTTCGGAACTCACCGCAGAGGCGCGGAGCACAGCCGCCGAAGGGGCACGCAGGAAAGCATTCCTGATCTCAAAGTTGAGATTTCAAATTCTTCATAATCTCAAAGTTGAGATTTCAAATTATTAACAATTTGAGATTTGAAATTCTCGTAATCTCAAACTTGAAATTCCCAACCTTTCGCTTCCTCTGCGCAACCTCGCGTCTCTGCGGTTAAGGTTTCCGTTCCGTCATGCTTCGCTGAGCGTGCGGACGTGGGCGCGCGCCGTCGCACCGAGCGTCTCCAGATTGTAACCGCCTTCGAGGCAGGAGACGACGCGCCCGGCGCACGCGCGTTCAGCCCATTCTTTCACCGTGCGCGTCATCTGTACGAAGTCTTCGTCTTCGAGCAACAACTGGCCGAGCGGGTCGCCCGCGTGCGCGTCGAAGCCCGCCGAGATCATGATGAGGTCGGGAGTAAATTTATCCGCGATCTCTTCGAGCGCGGCGTCAAACGTGCTGCGGTGGACGCGCGCCGAAGTTCCGGCTTTCAGAGGGACGTTGAGGGTGTAGCCGCGACCGCGCCCCTGCCCCGTCTCGCCGCGCGAGCCTGTGCCCGGATACCACGGATACTGGTGCGCGGAGAAGAAGAAGACTTTCGGGTCGTCGTAAAAAATCCCCTGCGTGCCGTTGCCGTGGTGCACGTCCCAATCGATGATGGCGACGCGCTCGATCTCCTGATAGCGCGACTGCGCGTAACGCGCGGCGACGGCGACCGTGTTGAAGAGACAAAAGCCCATCGCGTTCTCGTTCGTCGCGTGGTGGCCGGGCGGACGTGCGGGCAGAAAAGCGTTGCGCGCCTCGCCCGCCATCAACGCATCGACGGCGCGGCACGCCCCGCCCGCCGCGCGCAAGGCCGCGTCGAGCGAACGCATCGAGACGATGGTGTCCGCGTCCAGGTAGCCGCGCCCTTCGCTGACGGCGCGTTCGACGCGTTTGAAGTGTTGCGGCGTGTGCGCGGCCTGCACGTCGCCGCGCGGCGCGGGTGGCGCTTCGAGTTCCAGCAGCTTCGCCCACAACTCCGCGTCGCCGCGCAAAGCCTCCATCACGGCCACGTAGCGCGCGGGGCTTTCGGGGTGGTTGTCGCCCGTGTCGTGCTGCTCGTAAACGGGGTGGTGAATGATCGCCGTCTTCATGGATGCGGATTATGCGAGAGCGCGTGGGCGAGGTCAAACTGACGACCGGAGTTTAACTTAATGATGAACGACGAACGTGGAATGATGAACGAGAAACCGTTCCCGGTCCGTCGTCGGTCGTCCGTTGTTCGGGCTAATCTTTAGCGACCCGGATAGTTGCCCGCACCACGCACAAGCGACCGCGGACAACCGACCGTTCTCAATTATCGTTCCGCATTCCTACTTCCGCGTTTCCCCACCTGTACGGCTACCATGCGCGGCTGTAGTGAAAGTCTCGCGGCACGGAGTCGTGCGCGCGTTAAAGTGACGGGAAATTTGCGTTTTTCCGAGCCTTGTCAGTTGTCGCTGCGCGGAATAAGATTTGCACCCAGTGTGAGTGTAATGCGTCTCTCCCGTTAACTGTTTTCAGGCAGAATTAATTATCAGGAGACAATTCGACATGAAAAGATTGCTTGCAACTCTGGCGTGCCTCGTACTTTTGGCGACGATGATCATCGTGCCGGACGCCTCGGCGCAGGAACGCAGGCGGCGTTCGCGCTTCGGTCGTAAGGCGCGCACGGCGGCCATCATCGGTGGCGGCGCGCTCGCGGGCGGACTCATCGGCGGCAAGAAGGGCGCGGCTATCGGGGGGGGCGGCGCAGGACTCTACGCGTTCAACCGCAAGGCCGCGCGGCGTCGTTTCAAAGGTCGCACGCGCACCATCGGCACGGTCGCCAGCGGCACGGCTCTCGGCGCGGGCGTCGGCGGCGCGGTCGGCGGCAAGAAGGCCGCCATCGGCGGCGCGGTCGCGGGCGCGGCGGGCAGCGCACTCTACAGACGCAGCCAACGTCGCCGTCGTTACTAAACAACTCAACGCGCGCGAGAGTGGCCGACCTTAACCAGCGGCCACTCTCTTTTGCGTGTCCTCCGGAAACCGGCCACGAGCGAACGTTAACAACTTAATTTCCAACCTCGCACGCATTAAATTCCGACCGAACCATTTAAAGCAGGAGACGAACCGTTTATGTCACATGACGAAGAGCAGCAACGCCGCAGCCGCGTAGTGGTTGAGACGCCGACCGCGCGGCGCGAGGAAGTTTATACGCGTACGACGCGCACGCCCGATCACGACCGTGGCGGGTTCTCCACGGCCACCGTCGCCATCGTCGCGCTCGTCGCCATCGCGGCCACCGCGCTCATCCTCTTCTTCTGGATGAACAGCGGAACGGACGCGACGAACACCAACGTCAACATCGCCACCGCCCCGCCGACGCCGCTGCCGACCGCGCCGACGCCTCTCGTCGTGCAGCAACAGCCCATGCAGCAGCCGCCCATCATCGTGCAACAACCGGCGCAGACGCAGCCCGTCATCATCGAGCAGCCCGCGCCCGCCACGTCCGCCCCGGTCGTCACCACCGCGCCGCCGGCCAACACGGGCGCAGACGACGCCGCGCTCGAATCACGAATCAACAAGGGTTACACAGACGACCCGGACCTCGTCGGCATCACCGTCACGGTCGTCGGCGGCAAGGCGACGCTCATCGGCTCGGTCAAATCTCAGGCACTCAAAGATCGCGCCGAACGCCTCGCCAGCGCCGTTCGCGGCGTCCGCAACGTTGACAACAAACTGATGGTCGAAAACACGCCGGACTAAGGGAAAGGGCGGAGGGATGAACCGGAGAAGCATTCAAGCAAGTTGAGTGCTTCTCCGGTTCATCCCTCCGCCCTCATCACTTTCTTTCTCCCCTTCTCAATAACCTTCCGTATGCTCGCGCAACCACTCGTTGAGTTCTTCCTCGGACGGCTCGCGTCGCAATTCGTCGCGGAGACGGTCGCGTAAGTATTCACGCTCGCGCTCGGCAGTCTCTTCGAGCGAGGCGTCGCCGCCGCCCGGAGTCTCCGGGTTCTCTTCCGAGGCGGCGTCAAAACTCAGCCGTTGACTCTCTTCGCCGCCGTTGCCCGTTTGCGTAGAAACCATTGATCAGTCCTCCCCGATTTTGCTTCCCCAACTCAGACTTATAACTGCCCGATGCTCATCTCGCCCGTCTGCGTCGAACCCTCCACGACGAGCGCGGCGGCTTCGCCGCGAATCTCAAGCCTGCGCATTTCATCCTTCGCCAGCAAGCGCACTTCCTCGATCAAGCAACCTGCCGGAGCGGGCGTGATGCGCGCAAAAGTTTCCGCGCCCGTCGCTCCGTCGTGAAGACGCTGCAAGTCTTCGCCGAGCCGCGCGCGTTCTTCAACGCCGACGTTCAACTCCTTCAACGCAAGCGACTGCGGCACGAGTCCCATCTCGGCGTCGGGAAAGATCGTCCAGATGAAATTGATGTCGAGCGACAGGTGCAGCGCATCGTCGGCCTCGAAATAGCCGAGCACGGTCGCGCCGATCACGTGTGCGATAACGTGATCCTGATGCGTCCCCGTCTGTCCCGGCTTCCACTCGTCAGTCATAGAATGTACGCGACAGTATAACCAGAACGCGCGACCGCCCAAAGAAGAAGGGCGACCAACGCACGCTGGCCGCCCTCACTCTGTTAACTTTTACGCTTCGATTAACTTGCATTCAACTAACGACACACGCCGCTTTCGGCTCGTTTCATTAACCCGCCGACTCCGGTGTCGCTACTATTCCGAAGCGGCTTTGAGGGCGGCCTCGATGACGGCCTTTATTCCTTCGTAAGACCTGTCGGAAATGCGCCTGCCGTTGACGAAGATGGTCGGAGTTCCCTCGACGCCGAGACGCGCGCCGTCGAGCATGTCGCGTCGCACCTGTTCAACGAACCGGCCACTGTCGAGAGCCGCGTCGAACTTCGCGCGGTCAAGCCCCAACTGGCTCGCGTACTCCTTCATCTTATCGACCTGTAGCGCCGACTGGTTGCGGAACAGAAGCGAGACGTACTCCCAATACTTGCCCTGCTCGCGCGCGGCCTCGGCAGCCTCCGCCGCCTTGTGGGCATTCTCATGCTGGCTGAGCGGAAAGTCGCGGACGACGAGCCTGACGCGGTCGCCGTATTCGTTCGCGAGACGCTCGATGATGGGTTGCGTCTGCGCGCAACTGGGGCATTGGAAGTCTGTGAACTCGACGATGGAGACTTTCGCTTGAGGGTTTCCCTTCGACGGCTGGTCGTCGGTGGCGATGTTGTAGACGGGCGGCACGGGCGGCGTCAGGAAGTTCTGCACCTGCGCCGCGTCGCGCAGGCGGGCGGCCAGCGCGGAGTTCAACTTTTGATTTTCCTGCACCTGCAAGTGCCGGATGATCTGTTGCTTCGTCTGTGCGAAGTCGCCGCTGATGCGCTCTTTGTTCTCGTTATAGAACTTCTGCGCATCGGCCTCGGTCGGCGTCGGCACTTTAGAGACGACTTCCGCGTCGAGCAATGCACGCGTCGTCACTTTCCTCTTTTGCGCCTCCTGTTCGAGCAGCAGGTCGTTGATCTTCAACTCGACCTCCTGATGTCGCAGCCTGTAAATCTCTTCCTGCGCGCTGAAGATGAGCGCGCGGAGGCTGTCTTCGATGTCGGCGGAAGTGATGTCCTGCCCGTTGACGGTGGCAAAGACACGCGTGCGCCCGGCGGGCGTCGCGGGCGGCGTCGCCACCTCGACGAGTTTCTTCACCTGCGCGGCGGCACGCAGCGAGTCGGAGAGGTTCTTGGCCTGATCGCGCTGGCGGCGGTCGCGCAGGTAATTAATCAACTGATCTTTTACGTCCTTGAACTCACCCTCGATCCGCGCTTTGTTCTCGTTGTAGAAAGCCTGCGCTTCGGCCTCGGTCGGCTCAACCGCTTTGGCGATGACATCGGTTTCGATGATCTTCGTCGTGCTCACGCCGCGCTTCTTCGCTTCGGCTTCGAGTAGCTTGCTGTTGATCTGCAAGTCGAGTTCGCGCTGGCGTGCTTCGACAACCTGTTGTTGTAGTTGTGCGATGCGCTGCTGGACTTCGGGTGAGATGTCCTGCCTCGTGATCTTGATACCGTTGAGGGTTGCCAGCACCTCCGGCAAGGGCGCGGCCTCGCAACCGCAATCTTCCGCGCCTGCGGCGGCGGCAACTGTGGCAGGCGCGCTCGCGCCCCGCGCGGGAGACTGTTGCGCGGCGGCGGGAACGACTAAGGCGATAAGTGCGATAAGTAAAGTTAGAGAGAGCTTGTTCATATTATTTCTCCGGTTCATCATTTTTCATTTTCGTGTGAGGTCAGTTGGCTTTAATCCAATTACTGACGGGGACTAATTGTTTCTTCTCGGCGTCAACGCCGAGAATGTATGCGCCCGCCGCGCCGACGCGACGGTTCGGGCCGAATGGCAGGCGCGGAGGTGACGGGCGCGCCCGTGTAGAGTTTCGCCACGCCTAGCAGCGCGTGATCGCCTTCAGGTCGCGCATCGTGCTGCTGAAGGTGCGGACGGCGACAGAGGCGTCGTTGGCGAAATCGAGGATGGCCGCGCGGAGTTCCGGCGTGTCTTCAAAAACGAAGGTGGTGCGGCCATTGGATTCTCTCATGTTTGCGATCTGAAAGTTGCGACAACGGAGAAAGCTCGCAAGCGTCAGGTCGTTGGTCTGGTAGGTAGTTTTCAACTTGGGTGTCGGGGAGTTCATCATCTTCATCCTTAAAATCCGCTTGGGGGAAATTTTTCATCTGGCGTGCGCACACCGCTTCATAGTTCCGGGCGATACCGACCGCAACCTTCAGGAACACTAAAAGGGCATCGGCGCGCACGTGGCCGGGAACAACGGTTCAAAGAACAACTTCTGCTAGTTGGAATTTTGGCGGCGTTTAGGAAAACTCTGCGACCGCCTGAAAGTCTGCCGGTTAAGCGAGGCTGAAACGCCCGTTGCAGCCGGACTCCGGCGACGCTTCTTATGTGAAGCCATCCACTCCGAGCGGTGGAGTCCGGCTGCATGTGCGTTTTCCCAGAGGCTTAAGTCAGTTCGCTGACGGTCGTGGCGTAGGCCACAGGAGCGGTCAAGAGCATGGCGTGCGCGAACACGAGGGCCGCGAACGAAGTTTTCTTCATCGTTGGTTTAATTTTTTCCTTCATCTTTTTGATGGTCGTATGTCGCGGGCGGGTTTTCCTGCCGCGAGCAATTACTTAATGGCGCGCACGATACTTAAGCAAGCACCGTGCCTCTGACCGTCCTTTCGGATAAACGCCTGTGGGCGCGGAATTTAAGCCCTGTAGACGTTGCTAGCGTTCAGGGGATGTTTCATGGTGAAACACGGGTGGGGCGCGATGATTCAGCCTGAATCACGATGCAGGAGACTCTATGAGAAGCGTGGCAGGCGGGTCGGGGTGAATGGCGTGTGCCGAAAAGAAGAAGAGGCGCAGCCGGGATTCGCGTGCCCGGCTGCGCCTCTTTAGTTAATGTCGTGGAGAGTTAGGAAACTCTCGTGGCCCTTATTGAGTGACGCGGAAGATGCCTCGGATGGTGAAGTCGATCAACAGGAAGTCGATCAGGTCGAGCACGGGGCTTCAGCGGAGTTCATTTAAGAGAAGTTACTGCCCGGCCTGTTAAGGCCATATCTTCTGCTGAAGAGCACCTCCGACCCCTTCATGGTCTGGACCGTTCGACGGCAACAGCCAGACGCCGGAGGTGCCCCATATAACATTCCGTCTACACAAGACATAGCAAGGTTTATGCCATCTCGACCCGCTCGGCATGAAGGCGATAAAAAGCCAGTAAGAAGGCAGACCGAACGCAATACACAAGATGTTTTCGGGCAGAGGTGGCGCGGCAGAATGTTTCAGCGTGTATCACGCTTCGGGGCGGTGTGTTACAGGCTGAAACACAAAAGGATGGTCGAGCGTCGTGCGACGGCAAAAAGGCCGGAGACTGGGTTTCAAAAATAGCCTCAGGAGTTACGTTCGCCAAGCCCGGTTATAACTGTGGAAGTTGTGCGACCCGTTTACCCGCCCGACTTCAAGCATAGCCGGTATAGCTCGTGGGCGAGTCTGTGAACGTGACTAACCCGTGTTACGCAGACCCGCCGAGATGCCGTTGATCGTCGCGGCGAGCGCGTAGTTCAACTCTGCGCTCTCCTCGCCGCCGCGCTTGCGTCGCAGCAGTTCGATCTGAATCAAGCTCATCGGATCGACATAGGGGTTGCGCAGACGGATCGAGCGGGTGAGGACGGGGTTGTTCTCCAACAACTCTCTCTGCCCGGTGACGAGTAAAACCATCTTGCGCGTGCGCTCAAACTCTTCCGCGAGCATCCGCCACACACGCGCTCTCAATTCTTCGTCATCGACCAGCAGACTGTAGCGTCGCGCAATCGAGAGATCGGCTTTGGCCAGACCGTTCTCGACGTTGCTGATGAGATCGTGAAAGAACGGAAACTTCCGCATCATCGTGCGGAGCAACTCCTCGCCGCCGTCGTGCGACCGGCAATAAAGCGCGAGCGCATGGCCGACGCCGAACCACGCGGGCAGCGTGTGGCGGCTCTGCATCCATCCGAAGACCCACGGGATCGCGCGCAAGCTCCCGATCAAGTATTTGGTATCGCGCTCTTCCTTTTCCTGTCCCTCCCGACGGCTCGGACGCGAACCGCTCTTTGCCAGTTCGAATTCCCGCACCGGGGTCGCCTCGTAAAAGTATCGAAGCGTCTCTGTGTTTTCGACCACCGACCGGCGGTAATAAGCGAATGCCTCAGCCGACATCTCTTCCAATGCCGCCACCCAGTCGGCCTCGACGGGAAAGGCGTCGGGTCGGACGAGCGCGTCGAGCGAGGCGGCGATCATCAGTTCAAAACTGCGTTCGGCCAGGATCGCGTCGGAGTATTTGAAATTCAGGACCTCGCCCTGCTCCGTAATCCTGAGCCGTCCGTCGAACGCTCCGGGCGGCTGCGCGGCGATGGCTCGATGGGTCGGCCCGCCGCCGCGCCCGACCGTCCCGCCGCGCCCGTGAAAGAGGCTGAGCCGCACGCCGCATTCGCGCGCCACGCGGTGCAAAGCCTCGTGCGCTTTGTAAATTTCCCACGTGCTCGTGAGCATCCCGCCGTCCTTGTTCGAGTCCGAGTAGCCGAGCATGATCTCCTGCCCGCGTTCCCACGAGTCGAGATAGGGCGCGTAGAGAGGCGAGGTCCAGAGACGGCGGCAGACTTCCGGGGCGCGTCGTAAATCTTCGATTGACTCGAAGAGCGGCACGGGCATAAGTCCCGGATCGGCTCCCTCGCTTGTCGCCGCAACATGAACTCCGCAGAGTTCGAGTAGCCAGAGCAACTCCAGCACGTCCTGCTCCAACGCTGCGCCGCTGATGACGTAGGCGCGCATGGCCTGCGGTGAGAACGTGCGCTTGAGTTCGGCGACCGCGTGCAGAGTTTCGAGGAGCGCGGCTGTTTCCGCCGAAACGGGCGGAACCGTGTCCGGAGATTTACCGTCTTCCGAACCCGGAGTGTCCGCCTGCCCTGCTAATCTCAGGCCGCCCGCGAGTTCGCTTACGGCGCGGGCATGAATGCGGGCGTGCTGCCGGATGTCGAGCGTGTGCAGGTGAAAGCCGAATGTTTCTATCTGACGTAGGAGCGGATCGAGCAGCCCTTCGGCAAGTTCCCCGCCCTTGTGCGCGATGAGGCTTTCGCGGACGATCCGCAGGTCTGCGCCAAAGGCGGACGCGTCATCGTACCCGCCGGAACGCGCCGGGGCTTCGCGCGTCGCACGCAGGCGATAGAGCACGTAGGCAAGAAAACGGCGATATATTTCGGCGGGCGGATGGCTGTCCGCCTCGGCCTGTGCGCCCGGCAGAGTTTCGCTGTACGCCTGATGGGCGGCTCGTAAACAGGCCGAGACTTCTACCTGTTGCGCCGAGAGGCTCACCTGCTCCTGTACGTGATCCACGGCTTCCAAGTAGTAATCAATGATCGTGTGGCGCGCCATCGAGAGCGCCTCGCGCGTCATTCCGGCGGTCACGTAGGGGTTGCCGTCGCGGTCGCCGCCGATCCACGTAGCGAAGGCGATCACGCACGGCAGTTGATGGACACCGAGGTGGATGTCGTAGACCTGTGCGAACGCACTCGCCATCTCCGCGTAAACTTCGGGCAGCGTTTCGATGAGCACCAACGGGTAGTAGTCCAGACCCATCTTGATCTCGTCGATCACGGTGGGACGATGGCGGCGGATTTCGTCCGTTTGCCAGATGGAGGTGATCTCGCGCGCGATGGATTGTTCGGCGGCGGCGGCTTCCATGTCGGAGAGAGGGAGTCGCCCGAGCCGTTCGAGTTGTCGGGCGATGCGTCGTCGCTTAAAGAGAACGGTCCGGCGCGCCACCTCCGTCGGGTGTGCGGTGAAGACGGGCGTGACCTCGATCCGGCTGAGAGCGTCGAGCGCGCTCTGCCAACTCGTGCCGGCCTCGCGCAGCCGCCCGAGAGTGCCGCGGAAAGTGCCCGGCAACGGCGGGAGGCTGGCGGATAGAGTGCGCGCGCGACGGCGTTGCTTGCGATGATTGGTTTCGGCGAGGTTAGTCAGTTCGAAGTAGATCGCGAAGGCTTTGGTCAGGTGATAAGCTTCTGTTAAAGACAGGTTTCCGATAACCACGTCAGCCCGCGCCATCGCATCAGCATCGCCGGAATTGAGATTGACCTGATCGGTGGTAAGTCCGGCGTTCACACTCCGGTGTTCGCCCGTCAAACCGCGTAACAGTTCCACCGTATCGTACAGGCGTTCCCCGACCTGTTCCTTAAGGGTCTTGCCGAGCAGCAGTCCGAGCGAACGCACATCACGTCGCAAAGGCGTTTCCTTCACGTCCGGGTCGTCGCCCGTCAACTCCTTCAACCGCGCCGCCTGATCGTCTACCGCCCACAAAGACTTGCTCATTCTTTTGCTGACATTGTTCTGATTCATTATCTGCTAACACTCGATTTATACGCCCGTCAGACACTCCCCACAAGCGTCACGCCGTCGCCCGCCGACTCGCTTTAGTAGACAACTCTGGTTTTCAAAGTGCCTTTCGCTTCCTTCAAGATTTTTAGCGCGTCGCGGGATAGTTTGGTGTCAACGTCCAGAATGACGTAACCGATCTCGTCGTTGGTCTTCAGGTATTGGCCGAGAATGTTGATGCCGCCGCCGGACAACTTCGAGTTGATCTCACCCAACACTCCGGGCACGTTCTGGTGGATGTGCAGTATGCGGTGCGTCCCGTCCTGAATTGGCAGGCTGACGGCGGGGACTGTGTGCGAACCGTTCGAGGTTCCGAGTTCCAGATACTGTAGCAGCTTAGAAGTTACGTCCGCGCCGATGCTGGCTTGCGCTTCTTCGGTCGAACCGCCGATGTGCGGCGTCAGGATCACGTTCGGTAAATTTTGCAGCGAATTGGAAAACGGAGCGCCGCTTTGTTCAGGCTCGTCCGGAAACACGTCAATCGCCGCCCCCGCCAACGCGCCACTTTCGATACGCTCTTTCAACGCTTCCAGATCGACTACGTCGCCCCGGCTGTAATTGATGAGGATTGCGCCCTCCCGCAAGTGGGCGAGAGTGTGAGGGTTGAACATGTTGCGAGTCGAGGCGTCGGCGGGAACGTGCAGCGTCACGATATTCGACAGCCCTAACAACTCCGTGAGATCGCGCACTTGACGTGCGTTCCCGTGTGGCAGCCGCGGGACGATGTCGTGATAGACGACGTTCATCCCCAACGCCTCCGCCAGCACCGACACCTGCGAACCGATGTTGCCATAGCCGACGATGCCGAGCGTCTTGCCGCGCAGTTCATAACTCCCCGTCGCCCCCTTGAGCCAGACGCCACGATGCGCCGCCGCGTTCTTATCAACGATCTTACGAATCAACATCACGCAGAGTCCGATGACGAGTTCGGCCACGGAGCGCGTGTTGGAGTAAGGGGCGTTGAAGACGGCGACGCCTTGAGCCGTCGCCGCTTTCAGGTCCACTTGATTGACGCCGATGCAAAAACACCCGACCGCCAGTAGTTTGTCGGCGGCGGCGAACACCTTCTCTGTGAGCCGGGTCTTTGAGCGGATGCCCAAAATGTGGACGCCCTTGATCGCCGCGAGCAATTCGCTTTCGCCGAGCGCGCCCGCGAGGGTCTTGACCCCGACGTATCCCCTGCCCGTAAATTCCCCGGTCGCCGACCGGCTGATGTTTTCCAGCAAGAGTATCTTGATCTTGTCTCTCGGGTAGGAGGTTTCTTTGTTCTTCATAATGCCTGTTCGGGCTGGCGCGAAACTCACTCAATCACCTGCGGGTAAAATCCAGAAGAGCCTGAATGTATTCCTGAAAAGAGTCTACCTGCGGGATGTGCCCGGCCTTCGGTATCTCGACCAGACGTGCGCCGGGGATGCGCCGTGCCGCTGCCTTACCGAGTGCCGGGTAGTCGCCCATGCGCGCGGCGACCTCCTTCGGCACGCGGTCTTTCCCGATGGCCGTGCGGTCGCGTAGCCCGATGATCAAAAGTGTCGGCGTCTTCAGTTGTTCGAACTCGTAAAACACGGGTTGAGTGAAAATCATGTCCGACGTGAGCGCGGCGTTCCATGCGACAAGACGGTATTCGGGATGGCGCGTCCACCCGGCGAGAATTTCGGTGAGCGGTTCGTACTCCGGCTTCCACTCGCCGCCGAAGTAGTTGACCCTCTGATACTCCCTGATCGACTCCGGCGTGGCGCGCAACTCTTGCTCAAAATTCTCATCGACGGTCCGGTAGGGCGCGACCAGTTTCCAGTCTTCCAGCCCGATGGGGTTGACAAGCACCAACCGCTCGACCCTCTCCGGGTACATCAGCGCCATCCTCACGGCCAGCATCCCGCCCATCGAGTGGCCGACGAGGACGAACTTCTTTACACGGAGCGTGTCGAGGAGTGCCCGTGTGTTGACGGCCAGCGCCTGAAAACTAAACTGGTAGGAGGCGGGCTTCGTAGACTTGCCGAAGCCGATCTGGTCGGGCGCGATGACGCGGTAGCCCTCCGCCGTGAGCGCCTTGATCGTCTGCGCCCAGTAAGCGCCCGAGAAGTTCTTCCCGTGAAGGAGCATGACCGTGCGCCCGTTCGGCTTCGCAGCGGCGACATCCATGTAAGCCATGCTCATCCCCTGCCCCTGAGACTCGCCCTGATAGAAACTGACGGGGAAAGGGTATTGATAATTTTTCAGTTCCGCGTCCAGCGCAGTTATTGAAACCGGCTTCTGCGCGGCAGACTCTCCGCCCCGATCCTGCGCCGACGCGGGGCACGCAACTACTGCCAAGACGAACAACACTATCAAACTATAAATCCGTCTCCTCACCACGACCCTCCCTGCGAACATGAAAAGAGTTATACGGCGCGAAGCATAACCGATAGAAGAATCGCCGCACCAGCAGGGATTTCGTCTACCGTCTCCCTCATCCAAAGACAGGTGTTTGTCCCCGGCACAATCTTGTCTAATTGGAAATCTTTGCCAAACTATTAATAAGTTTCACTTCGATCCGACAGCCTTCACCGCCCCGAGCTATACAACCGGGACACCGGGACGAACATGTTGATGGAGACACAAGGGTGTTATGCGGAAGGGATGTACATATAACACCGGAATAGGTATGTTATACGAACCGGCTCGATCCGTATCATCACAATTCACGCTGCCTCTCATGTACGTTGTCCGGGCGCGCGACTGATGCCGGGCGTGAGATGCTTCTTCAAAATGCCGGAGAGATAAATGAGATTTTAATATGACAACTATCGGGACTGTCGAGAGTTTATGGCGTTATCCGGTTAAAAGTATGCGCGGCGCGGAGATGCCCGAAGTTTTTATGGGATTTTCGGGCATCTATGGCGACCGCTGCTACGCCTTCAAAAATTCCGCCGCCCGCAAAGGGTTCCCTTATTTGAACGCAAATGTGCAGCAACAAATGCTGCTTTATCGTCCGCAATTCCGTTACCCGGAACGAGCCTCACAACCGCCGAATTTGACCGAAGCAACGAGCATCGCACCCGGTGTGACGCCTGCAAACGGTGACGCGGAAGATATGATTTTAGACATCATTACTCCATCAGGCGAAACCGTTTCCGTCGATGACCCGTCACTTCTAAAACTACTCGGCGAAGGAATCAGCGAAAAGAATCAACTGAAACTCGTGCGGTCAGACCGCGCTTTAACCGATTGTCGTCCGGTTTCGTTAATCAGCTTGTCGACCGTTCGACAGGTTGAATCGGAGATGGGCATTCCGATTGATAAACGGCGTTTTCGAGCAAACATCTATTTCGATTTCGCGTCAGACGGCGGCGGATTTGCTGAAGATAATCTTGTCGGTAGCCGTTTGCGTATTGGTTCAAATGCGATAATTATGGTTCTTGAGCGTGACCCGCGCTGTAAGATGATTTCGCTCGACCCGGAAACGGGGGAACACAACCCGGAAGTTTTACGGAAAGTCGTTCAGGCACACGATAACTTTGCCGGAGTTTATTGTGCAGTTTTGGTCGAAGGCTTATTGAGAAAAGGCGATTTAATCGAATCGGTAGCCAGTTGATTTTCCGATTATCGTTTGTAGTTTTCTTTCCGCAGTAGCTGAACGTCACTCAAAAATGCACCTGACAAGTCACTAGAGCGGACACGCAATCAGCAATCTTCTTATGCAATACTTATCGCTTGCGGCGGTTTGTGCGCGCCGCTGATGCCGGACGTTAGGCTGCTGGCTCGGAGGGTAATGATGAGACAAAATATGCGTAAACTGATGTGGCTTATCTTCGGCCTCAGTCTTCTCTTGAGCGCCCCTCTGCATGATGCTCCGTATAGTTTCAAGGCTGAAGCCGCACAGACATCCCGCGCGCGTAAGCCTCACAGGTCGCCCCGAACGCTCTCGGGCAGCGACGAAGCACTCGCCCGCGCCTTCGCGCAGCGCACGAGCAACATTCAGGTGGAAGGGCAGGGCGTCGTTCGCAGGGTGCTCTCGGATGACAACGACGGAAGCCGACATCAACGCTTCATCGTCGCGCTTGCCACGGGTCAGACGCTGCTCATCTCGCACAACATCGATCTGGCGCCGAGAGTTGCCGGACTTAGCAAAGGCGACGTGGTGTCGTTCAGCGGCGAGTATGAATGGAACGCCGAGGGCGGCGTGATCCACTGGACACACCTCGACCCCGGCAAACGTCACGTGGCGGGCTGGATCAAACACAATGGCAAGCTTTACCAGTAAGCGGTCACAGGCCAGAGGCTCGCGCAATGCACCGTAGGACAACTCATTCCAGCCGACGCCTCGATAGCATCCCTTTCATCGTCGTGCTCCGGCACGTGAGGGTCTGTTGATCCGTGGGAAGGAGCGACCCGGCAGCGACCGGTAAGGCCGCAGGCGACCGTGCAGGTGGCGTCCGAACTTCCCGCGCCCGGACGGTCGCCGGTGACCGAAGGGGAGGGCGGTGATGATCTGACCGGACGGCGCGTAGAAGTAGGGATAGTAAGTTGGGAGCGCGTACGCAGGCTCGTAGATCGCTCCCGGCGGCGACAGGCCAAGACTCATTTCGCCCAGTTGCATCCTGACGTTCACAAGTTCGGACCTCAGCGACTCCAGTTCTGCTTCGATCCTCGCTTCCCGCATCCGCTGCGCCCACTCACTCAGCCATCGATCCTGCTCCTCAATGCGCTGTCGCATCTCCTGCTTTGAAGGCATGCCGCGCTCACTGCGCGTGCGCTCGTACTCCTGCTCCTGCGCTTCGCGCGTCAACCGCGTCGGCTCAAGCTCCTTATTGGTGACGACTTTCCGGCTGGCGGCGCGCCCCGCCTTCGTGACTTCCGGCGCGCGCGCCTGAGCGGCGGGCGACCCCTCCGGCTCCTGCTTAATCCTCTTGGTAAAGCTTCCCGCCGGTTCGCTGTTAGCCCTCTCGGTCGCGGCAATATCGACGTTCGACAGTCGCACCGTGATCCAATAGCCCGGCGACGCCTCGTAAGTGATCGCCGTCGGCGTCACCTTAAACTTATCCGAGACGGTGAGGAGCCGACCGCTGCGCAGGACGAGGGTGTAGGCGTTGGCCGCGATTGGGAGTATGAAGAAGAGCAGAGCCGCAAGTCCGACCCGGAACAGCAGGCCGTGCGAAACGCTGGATTTGCGGGTGGGGCGACGTGCGAGAATATTGGCTGACATTACCGAATACCCCCTTCTGGGAATGAATGTTTGTGAGGATGATAGCATACGGCAAAAGGTGCTGACTCGTGTATGAGTAGTTCGATGATTCTTAGGAGAAACCGCGCGCTCTAAGCACAGGGGTTAACCCGTCATAGCTGAGATGGATTTTTCCCGCCGACGGATTACAGGAATAACCCTGCGGGGCTTTACCTATAAACCCCCGCTTGCGGAGATTCTTTAAGCGGGAGTTGCAACTCGACTATCAAGCCCCCGCCGGGCGCGTTGGTCGCTTTGATGTCCCCTCCGTGCAGGCGCACGGCGCGCGCCGCAATAGCGAGTCCGAGTCCTGTCCCCCCGGTCTGCCGGTCGCGTGCTTCCCCGACCCGATAGAAAGGCCGGAATATGTCCTCAAGCGCATCCTCCGGCACGCCCGCGCCCCGGTCGCGCACGGTGATGACAGCCCGCCTTTCCTCGCCGACAGCCGCGCAGGAGAGCGCGATCTCAACCTCAGTCCCTTCGGCGGTGTGACGCACGGCGTTGCGCACCACATTCTCGACCGCACTATGGAGCAATCCGGGCACACCCGTCGTCGCGCAGGGGTCGCACCGCGTCGTCCGCGCCGAGCGGTTTCGGCTGCGAGCTTCAAAGTCCGCGTCATCCGCTACTTCCCGCACGAGGGCGTCGAGTTCAATACGCGACTTCTTCAATTCGTCAGCACTGCTCTCGATGCGTGAGAGCGTGAGCAGTTGGCCGATCATCTCGTTGATGCTTTCGGACTCGCGCCCGATGCGATCCAGCATGCTACCGGCTTCGGGGCCGGTGCGTTGACGTGCCAACTCCAGCGCCACGCCGAGGCGCGTGAGCGGCGAGCGCAACTCGTGCGAGATGTCTCCTATTAAACGCTGCTGCGCTTGCACTAATGTCTGGATGCGCACCGCCATCCGGTCGAAGTCGTGCCCCAACTCTGCCAATTCGTCACGCCGTTTCCCTAACAGCGGGCTGACGCGTGCCGCGAGGTCGCCGCGCGCCAACTGCCCGGTCACAGCGCGTAGCTTGATGACGGGCGAGACGATGTAGCGCGCCAGCAGGTAGCAGAGCAAGCCCGCTGTGAGCAGCACGGCGAGGACGCGCAACGCCTGCGCCCCCGGCTGGTCGGAGAAGAAACCACGCGGCCATCTGGAATCGACGAGGACAAAGCGGCGTCCGCTGTTTGTTATGATCGGATGAGCGACGAACATCCTCTGCTGGCCGGGCGCGCCCCTGATGATGCCGCCCGTCGCGGCGGCGCGCTTGACCATATCCTGCACAGCGGGCGCAGGGTTCTTCCCGCTCACCTCTGCGCCGCGCTCGTCGAAGAGATAGAAAGTGATGTTCGGGTCGTCCTCGGAGTCGCCGAATAACTTGACGATGCCTTCCCTGCCCTCTCGCTCGTAGGTCGCGACGGCCAGCCGTGCGAACGCGCCCATCACCTTATCCATGCCGGTGAATGCCGGGGACTGCTGGCGTTGGCGCGTCAGTTCGGTGGTGAGAAACAGCGCGCCGATGACGAGCGCCATTGCCAGCCAGAACCACAAGAAGACTTTTAGAAAAAGACTGTTCATCAAATACTCAACCTTGAGAATGAACTTACGCCTTCACACGCGCTCGTCTTCCGTCTCCGCTGGCTGCTGCGCGTAGATGTAGCCGACGCCGCGCACCGTCTTGATGCGCTCGACGCCGCCGCGCGCCTGATGCCCCAGTTTCTTGCGCAGGTTACTCACGTGCATGTCTATGCTGCGGTCGAACGGCGAAAGATTCCTATGCAGCACGTCTCTGACGAGTTCTTCGCGCGTGACGATCCGACCGGGAGCGCGCAAGAGCTTTTCCAGCAGATCGTATTCCACGACCGTCAGTTCGATTGTTTCACCTTCGCGGCGGACGACGCGCGTGCCCGTGTCTATTTCCACGTCGCCGACAGAGAGTGTCTGGCGCACTCCCTTTTCGTCTTTCGCGTTCGGGCGCGTGCGGCGCAGCACGGCGCTGATGCGCGCGACGAGTTCGCGCGGGTTGAAAGGTTTCGGCAGGTAGTCGTCGGCTCCGAGTTCGAGGCCGACGATTCTATCCACGTCGTCGCCGCGCGCCGTCAGCATGACGACGGGCAGGCGTGAGTTGGCGCGGATGCGCCGCAGGACTTCAAAGCCGTTGATACCGGGGAGCATGAAGTCGAGCACGACGAGCGCGTGCTCGCCGGAGAGCGCCCGCGCGACGCCCGCCTCGCCGTCATGCACCGCTTCGACCCTGTAGCCTTCGGGTTCGAGAAACTCCCCGACCAGTTCGCAAAGCCCGACATCGTCGTCAATCACCAGCACCCGCTCCATCGCTCCACCTCTTTCGTCGTCAACCGGCGTCATCTCAGAAGCCAATCATATTAGCTTAACTGCGCTTTCCTCATTGTAAAGAAGTGTCAAGCGGAACAGCCATCGCCTTGACGATTCTTTACCTTAAGCTGACCGACTCTTTACATCATCGTCAACGATTTTCGCGTATAAGTGAGGGCGAAGAGAGAGAAGGTTCTATTCGCCGGGATAATTTTTTAACGAAGAGGTAAAGAGATGAAAATGACTAAAACGAAATTGAGAATCGGCGCGGCGCTCGTGTTCGTCGCCGCTTTGACGATGGCGGTCGTCGGGTTCGCGCAACAGGGTGGGCAGCGCGGCTTCGGCGGCGGCGGTCGTCCGCCGGGCGGGCGGGAACACGGGGGGCCGCGTGGGGGTGGCATCCTCGGCCCGCTCGCGCGTGACCTCAACCTGACGGACGCGCAGAAGACGCAGATCAAGTCGATCACCGACAGCTTCGAGGAGAGTACGAAGAGTCTGCGCGAACAACTGTTCAACGCCGGTGGCGGTCCCTTCGATGGCTTGAAGGACGGCGCGTTTGACGAAGCGGCGGCACGCTCTGCGGCGCAGGCGCGGGCTAGCGTCCACGTCGAGATGGAAGTGGCGCGGGCGCGCATGATGTCGCAGGTCTACGCGCTCCTGACGACAGAGCAGAAGGCGAAACTCGTGGAACTCCGCCAGCAGTTCGAGCAGAATGGGCGCGGGTCGCGACCCGGCTTCGAGAAGTAGTGACAGTTGAAGACGCGCCCGCGTCTTGTCATTACTAATACGACTGCGGGGTTGTCTTCTTCCGGGGGAGGCCGAATGGGCGGCCTCCCCTCAATTTTTATCGCCGCCGAAACGAACCATAGCCTGTGCCTTCGCCGTCAGCGTTAAAGCCGTGGAGGGGTTTATGGGTTAACGCCGCGCGCACTAAATCCGGGAGTCGGAGCACCGCGCTCAGACTTATGGAAAACACTTGTCTTCTTTACAAAACTTTACATTCTCTTGACCAACTCTTTGCGTCCCTCCCGCAGAGTCTAGCGTGAAAGTTGCCAAGCGGAGGTGAGAGAAATTCACTGGTTCGTCCGGCTCGTGCCGGAGAGATTCATTTACCCCGGTCAATTCATAACTCGCGCCGCCCTTACGCGACCCGCGAGTGCGACTGATCAGGAAGCCCTTCGCTCCGGATACGTTGAAGGCGCGGCTCGACGAAACGATCAAAATGAATGGGGAGGCGTAGACGAAAAGTATGCTGACAGGCGAAGCGGTTCAGGTCTGGCCGGAGTTAGGTCGCATGGCGAATACGGAGAGTAACCCGGCTGAATGTTCCGACCGGAAACTCGCACTCGCGGTTGACGGGGGAGACATGCGTGCGTTTGAAGAGGTGTATCTGCGCCACCACCGCAACGTCTATCGCCTGTGCCTGCGGATGACGCAGAACGTACACGAGGCGGAAGATCTGACGCAGGAAGTGTTCGTGCATCTCTTCCGCAAGATCGGGAGTTTCCGCGGCGAGTCGGCCTTCTCGACGTGGCTGCACCGCCTGACCGTCAATCACGTCCTCATGCACTTCCGCAAGCGCAAGGGCAGAGAGCGGATGACGGACGACGGCGAGTTGCCGAACGAGGTCGTGCGCGGGACGGAACATCCGGGACGCATGCAGGTGGTGGACAAGATCAGTCTGGACAACGCACTGGCGCGGCTCGCGCCCGGTTATCGCGCCGTCTTCGTCCTCCACGACGTGGAGGGCTACGAGCACGAAGAGATCGGGCGCATGCTCGGCTGCTCCACCGGCACGAGTAAATCTCAGTTGCACAAAGCGCGACTGAAGCTACGCAAACTGCTCAACCTGACTCCGTC
>Ga0307513_10002221_pt1 | contig 27126 bp, 25 predicted proteins | sample 15_EM_MG_FD_202174 | JGI IMG/M metagenome (GOLD analysis project Ga0307513, IMG submission 202174) | Populus trichocarpa ectomycorrhiza microbial communities from riparian zone in the Pacific Northwest, United States - 15_EM | ecosystem: Host-associated > Plants > Roots > Unclassified | place...
AATGTCCTGACGTTTGTGAACACAACTGCTATTGCATGATGCCAAGATCAGGGCAAAAAAGCTGAATTTTGGCGGTATGCAATAGCAGTTGTGTTCACAAACGTCAGGACATTACGAGTATCATACCTTCTTTTCAATAGCGCCCGAGATGAGGCTCGTATCTGTGAGCGGTATCTTCCGCACTTTGCCCAATTGGCAATAGGTTCTTCAACCCGACATTTGTTAGGCTCTGTAAACTGAAACAACTTTTTGCGATTTTCAAGCCGCCCAAATCATTGATTTACATAAAATATTTCCTGTTGCTCGGAGGTATTCTGGTACCTTTGCTATTATACTAACAATACCTTTTCTGGACATAGTTAAACTCCAATCATATAGTGTCAACATCCTCCTAGCTTGTTATGAAAACATTATGTCCAAGAAACTGAGGATCTAGGGCTTCCCATCCTATCACCCATCACATGCATAGATGTGGGGGCGGCGTCCTATGCTCCAGCACTGGGGAAGCGCTTGGAAATTTTGTCCAAGCGCCTACATTACCGATCCTATCGTATTCAGAGGAAACCCGTATGAAAAGGTACTATACTTCCCTTCATGAAAACCGACGATCTCGGGAGTCTATGCAAGCTATAAGACTACAGTGCCACTCTTTTGAACCTTACTACCGATGTGTTTGGTATGATGGTGGAAGCATTCATTGAGCAAAAGATGGACATTCTTGAAAAACTCACGACTGCATTGCGAAGCCATGAAAGTAGCATCTCTCGCGTAAGATATAGGACAAATGATCAACCGCAGTTGCACCCCGCTCTCCCAGACAGCCAGAATCCAATGACTCCGAACGGTGGCGGGTGTTATCAAGAACAACAGGATAACCCTTGGTATACAGTAGAGAAATTTGGAACCCTGGGATGTTCATACAGGATAGTGAGGTATTGTACTGTAGGTGACTACTCTGGTAAGATGCGGGGGGGGGGTCCTTCCTTGTTGATGCTATGATGCTTGCGTTTTGTAAAAAGCTTCTGGGGATGTGGAGATAGACCTGGCTCCGCGATAGCTTTGGCGGCCACACCCAAGTTTTCGCCAAGCCAAAGCCCACACTTCCGGAAACTTTTGCAATACAGTACAAGTACCTGCAGGCCATTCAAGTGTCTGACAGGACGATACAAACGGGGCTCTAAGCGAGCTGATTGCCCCAGGTCTTCGCCAACAAAGCGGCAAAGAAAATGATGGACCCCTTTTCTTCAGCCTCGCGAGTCGCAAATTGACCCTAAGTTAGCGCGCTCAAGAAATCACCCTCTGCACCGAATCAACAACCTTCTAAACAGCAAGAAAAAAAGGAAATGTCGCATTCACATATCGGGGAAAATAGCAACTCCTTCAACAATAATTCCTTTAACAACTTTCTCACCATCAACAGTGCGTGCAACGTGAATAGCTTTGGCTGTGCCGACGAGAAGGCCCAGATTCTCGCATGGCTATCTCCGCTGGAACCGAGGATACGGCACGATGATATTAGAGCCCAACGAGTCGAAGATGTGGGAGATTGGCTCTTGCGAACAGAAGGATATCGGAGATGGTTCGAAGGCATTGGCGGTGGGGATTCCTGTGATTCAGCTTTGTTTTGCTACGGAGGTCCGGGGGTCGGCAAGACCTACATCAGGTAAGAAAGTACATCCTCTATGAAGTAAAAGTGCTGCTAAGAAACTGTGATACTAGCTCCTTAGTAGTAGATACGTTGGGCGATCGGGCAAAGGAACAGAATGCTGTGGTTGCGTGCTTCTATTTCGACTTCGCCGCCCAGAAGGAGCAATCCCCAACGAACATCCTGAGTTCCATCCTGAAGCAGGTGGTTGGCGGACTAGAAGAGATTCCGGCAAAGATTGTCCAAGCTTTTCGAGACCAGAGAGGGGTTGCCGGGGGCCGGAAACTAAGACTGAGCGATATTGTAGAGATGTTACAAGATATCTCGTCGACAAGGCCCACTTTCATATGTATTGATGCTCTAGATGAATGCATAGTCGAGCACCTAGCAAGCCTACTTGATTCACTAAGACAAATTATCCACAAGTCCCCGAGCGCTCGGGTATTTCTGGCCGGAAGATTGCATGTCCGGGACGAAGTGGAGAAGCATCTTTCTGGGAGGGTAGCGGCTGTATCCATAACACCCAGCAAGGACGATATCATTAGGTTCCTACGAGCGAAACTGAGGGAGGACACAACACCGGAAGCAATTGACAAGACCTTGGAGGAGGATATTATAAAGAGAATTCCCGAGGCGGTTTCAGAAATGTAAGTAGGGAGCAACGACGCTAGCAAAAATATGGAAAGTTATGAACTAACAAATCTGTCTAGATTCCTGCTAGTATCTTTGAACATCAAGGCAATCCTACAGGAAACGACACTCCATCGGAGGCGGGAGAAGCTCGGTAAAATGACAAATGGGCTAGGGTTGGGGGATGCATATGATGCAACCATAGAACGGATAAAGGCCCAGGAAGGGGATAGAGCAAGACTCGGAATGGCGGCTCTAATGTGGATTTCACATTCTGAGCGGCCATTGAGCGCGGATGAGATATGTCACGCCCTCGCGATCGAGATAGAATCAACCGACATCAATACCAACAATGTACCTTCGATCCGGACAGTGTTAAGCTGTTGTCAAGGACTTGCTGCCGTCGATGAAGGTTCCTTGACTATTAGGCTGATCCATTTCACGCTCAAAGAATATCTTTCCGGCCATATCGACTTGTTTGATGGAGCTCACTCGAAAATAGCGGAAGCCTGCTTGACGTATCTCAATTTCCAGGCTATCAAGGATCTTCCGGCCAGCCCCTCTCATGACACCCGAGCCACACCCTTCCTAGGATATTCTTCTTCATATTGGGGAATCCACATGAGAATAGAGCTCTCGGATCGTTCCAGATACCTCGCGCTCAACCTTCTTTATCAATACGATAATCACATATCTGCCGGGTTACTGTGTGGGTCAACTGGGGAGTGGTACTTCCCTTCCCTCAAGCCTTTTTCTGGGCTGCATTGTATTTCCTATTTCGGCATTGCTGAAGTCGCAATCGATTTGATAAGGACGAAAAGATGGGACCTGAACCAGAGAGATAGTATGGGTCTTACACCACTTATGTGGGCTGCGAGGCAAGGGCGCGAAGAGGTGGTAAAACTACTCCTGCAACAGAAGTATACTCAACCTGATATGCCAGACGAGCGATATGGTCGAACAGCACTATCGTGGGCTGCTAGGGGTGGGCATGAAGGGGTTGTCAGGCTATTTCTTGGTCAGCCATCCGTCAATCCTGGGAACATAGGCCCTCGGTGGGAAAAAGCACTCCGCGCAACGAGCCTACTATTCGGACGGAAATACATCAATCCTGACAGGCCAGGTAATAGCGGCCAAACACCGCTCTCACTAGCCGCTCAGAATGGGCGTGATGGAGTAGTGAAACTACTATTGGAGCGAGAAGACGTTAACCCCGACAGGCCAGACAATGATGGCCAAACGTCACTCTCGTGGGCCGCCGAGAATGGACATGAGGGAGTAGCAAAACTATTGCTAGGACAAGGAGACGTTAGCCCCGATAAGCCAGACAATGTTGGCCGAACACCGCTCTGGCTGGCCGCCCGAAACGGGCATGATAGAGTAACGAAGCTACTGTTGGAACGAGAAGACGTTAGCCCCGATATTACAGACAATTATGGCCAAACACCGCTCTCGCTAGCCGCCAAGAGTGGGCATGATCGAGTAGTGAAGCTACTCTTGGGACGGGAAGACGTTAGCCCCGATAGGCCGGACAATCATGGCCAGACACCGCTCTTGCTAGCAGCCCGGAATGGGCATAATGAAGTAGTGAAGCTATTGTTGGGGCGGAAAGACGTTAGCCCTGATAGGCCTGACAATCGTGGCCAAACACCGCTCTCGTGGGCTGCCCGTAATGGGCGCGATAGAGTAGTGAAACCACTCTTGGGGCGGGAAGACATTAGCCCTGATAGGCCTGACAATTGTGGCCAAACACCGCTCTCGTGGGCCGCCTGGAATGGGCGTGATGCGGTAGTGAAGCTGCTACTGGAACGAGAAAACATTAGCCCCGATAGACCAGATGATTATGGTCAAACACCGCTCTCGCGGGCCGCCCGGAGCGGGCATGATGAAGTGGTGAAACTACTACTAGAACGGGAAGACGTCAGCCCCGATAGGCCAGATAATTATGGCCAAACACCACTCTCGTGGGCCGCCTGGAGTGGGCGCGATGGAGCAGTGAAGCTGCTGCTAGAACGGGAAGACGTTAGTCCCGATAGGCCAGATAATTATGGCCAAACACCGCTCTCGCTGGCCGCTCAAAATAGGCGTGATGGAGTAGTGAAGCTACTGCTAGAACGAGAAGACGTTAACCCCGATAGGCCGGATAAATATGGCCGAACGCCGCTCTCGTGGGCCGCCCGGACTGGGCGTGATGGAGTCGTGAAACTGCTCCTGGAACGGGAGGACGTTAGCCCGGACAGACCTGACAAGCGTGGCAAAACACCGCTCTCGCTAGCCACGCGGAATGGACACGATGGGGTAGTGGGCCTCCTTAAGGAACGAAAGGCTACATCCCCGGTTAAGGATACGGCTCAGGAGATACGACCCTCTCGGCATCCTCGAGCCTAGCCACGCACCCCGTCTACAAGACCAGCAGATACTTTCCCATTTCCGTTAACATCTCCTTCGATTCCCACCCAACCCCCCAGAGAATGCCCCTTGGGCACCACCGTTTGTTTGTGCCCTAAATATCAAGTGAACTGGCGGAACCTACGCCATTTGGTCTGAGATATATGAAGTGCATTCCTTTTTTTTTAATTTCCCTCCTTTTTTTTTCTCGCATTCCAGGGACTGAGTTTAGAACTTTTTTTCGGATAAGCTCCGCCTTCTACGATTCTCGTGTCGCTCCGTTCCTTTACTCAATAATAGAACGGATCTGGGTCCGGATGTGGCATATGATTATGGCAGGGTTTCTTTTGGGAGATCCGTCAATCTTGTCTCTTATATGTGCAGTGAAAAGACAAATGTAACGATCTATTATAGAATATCTCATAAAATCTATTGCATCCTTTCCCCTTCTGCTCTACCGCCTCCCGCCTGCCAACCACAGAGCATGCCTAGAAGCCCGGGCGGAATAAGCACAAATAAAAATTAACAGAGTAAAGGCGGGGTTAACGAATATCCCTGATTTGGCGCTGCATCATTACCCGACAAGTCCCGATTCGAACTACAGTCTTGCAGTGGACCGACGCCACGCCACCCCATGCCGCTAGGCATACGATATGACGTTTTTTTAGCTTTGTTAATACCCGTTGCCGTCAAACATCAAGTATCAGGCATTTAGTTCAGTGTCCCTTCTTTCATGATACCGGTACACCCTATCCCATTAGGAATCGGTAGTCGGTATAGGGCGTAGGCTTTACCGATCACCGAAGATCGTGGGATATTTGGATAGCTCTATGGTTCGGGACGTCTATCGCGTGCACCAAATAGTTTGCGACGGGAGACGCCTTGGCATTCAGGCACACAAATTCGAAAAGGGGTGGATGTGTTTAATTCCAAGATGCTGTATAGATATTTATAATATTCCCAAGCCATGCAGTTTCAATTGTGATAAATTGTTTGAGATCGCGGAGGATCGCGATTTATCAGCTTAGTGCGTTTCTTTAGAGTTCGTTGAGTTTCCCTGAGTTTTGAGATAGATACCTCCTAGCCTGTTCTTAGCCACGCTCAAGTCTATCGTGATCGCACTTTCAGCCCTCCATTCTTTAGTGCTCTAGTTAGCCTCCAACAGCAGGAAGGGTACGATAGGAGAGGTATCTTCCACAACTCTATTCGTGCTCTGGTAAAACTAAACCAACGGTAAAGACAGATGTATAAGCAAAACACAATCTACGCATCCCTATCCTTCCACGAACCACCTCACTTATCTCTGTCTCCCTACACGTCTGCATCCCTACTCACACTCCGTGATAAGAAAGGAAATACATCTTGGTAGAATCTCCTATTTACCACTACAACACTCGAACAATCCATCCCGCTCCCTAACTATCCGCAACACTCCGGTAACCTCCGGCGTTCACCACATTCTTCTTCAGATGGGATGCCAATTTGGCGTAATCCTTCCCTATTCTTAAGAGGGAGGAAGGAAAAAAAAAGAGTATCATGTACCATATCTAACCCCCACCCCGACAGCAAGCACCAAGAGAGAATAACGAGAGCTTACCGCTTGGGTAGCAGAATGCGAGGAGCAGTGCAGTCCTCCATGTATTCTACTGCAGTGGCCCTAGCAAGCGCTGAAGGTAAGTTAGCCTATCCTGTAGTATCTATCGTGTTTCTCATGTAAGCCAGGATCGTTCGCATTGTGATTAGCTAGTTTTACCCGCGTATTCTCCGGGAAAGAAGATAGAATCCGTGGGAGCACCCCTGGACACCCCGCAATTCTCCGGAGGACGGGGGCACATATCTGCCTACTTAATTGTAGCTTTACTAAGCTGATTCAGGGGGAGAGAGGGGAATGCGTGAACGCTTCGTGAGCTAGGTTCGGGCTCATCCTCCGATGAGGCAGAGCGTGAATAAAGGCCCACACAGGACCCCAATGAGAAACACCACGTATTAGGTGAACCATTGGTGGGATAGAACGGGTACCATGATGCTGCAACGTCCCTAGGCTATGCACGCAGCATACCGGAACTTCATCACCCCCACGGACTGCGTGGGGTGTATCTTTCCTTGACGGAGTCAGGGATCACAGGACGTCACTCGACACTATGGATAGCTTAAACTGTTGAAACGACTGTCGTTGTATTGATTGAGAGAGAGAGAAAAGTGGGGGGTGGCCCCGGCTATGTAACAAGAAAAGACGCAGTCACAATTTCCCCGGTTCACAGCCTCACTCGCCGCCACCGCATCACCGCCGTGTCATCAGCTGACCTGCTACTGCCCCACGGGCAACCATACCACCAGATATGGAAGGACGCTCCAACATAAACGGTATGTCTACATAGTGTATCGCCATAGGAGACAACAAGTAAAGTCCTATTAAGGCCCCGCGGGTGGCCCTTTACTCCTGCAGGTGGTTCCCTCCTGTTAATACTTGATCATTCGAGTACTTATATTGTAACTTAGGGTATTGCAAGAATTACCGTTTGTTCTTTGCTCGTGCTCCTCCAGCACGTCCAGTGTTGCAGAGCCGCCAGGGGTAGAGGTCCGTTCTCGTCGGTAGAGGGGGAGCAACGGCAACCCATCCAAGTAGGCCAGGGCGCCGCTAATGAAATAAGTTGAATAACCTGGCATTTGTTTTCCCCCCGTACAGGAGAGCCGGGTCAGTTAAGGTCCCTACCCCCTCCCAAGTAGCACAGCCCTAGGAAACCCTTTCGGTAGTCCCCCTTCCCATTACCCGTTAAGAAGAAATCGTGATAAATGCTTCCAATTCTCTTAGAGTTGCCCAAGTAGCTCTTGTTCTGTTGTTGATTTGTGCTATTCAGGGAGTGCAAGGAATGGTATGAGAACTTTACCAAGGTTGCTGTATAGTATCGCTAGGCTAGGTCTCAAACGTCAACCTTTGCTCCAGTAGGTGCTGGCTCACCATAAGGCTTCATTTGCTGCAATCCTTTGTTCGTACAGGTGTCTGGCATGCAAATTTTCCTTTATACCTTGCTTCCAGCCCGCATCCCCAGGGCTACTTTTTGGCAGGCAGTGGCGCCTGCTCCAGGCAATCAAGAAAGAAACCGTAATTTCGGTCTATCCATGCGAAAGAGACAATTCAGAGCTATCACCAATCCCGGGCGCAGTCAAATGTTACCAGACACCCTCCCAAGTTTCGCTATCCTCCCCCAAACACCAAACCCGGTAGGGCTTCACCCAACCCCAATACCTAAACGAGCAACAAAAGCGGTTCGCTGAGCATTCTTTTAATGCCCCAACTACTCCACTCAACCGGGATACTAACTCGCAATGATCCCTGTTGCAAATCAGTACCGACCAGTTCCTCAAGCCATTAGACCATCGGAACTGGTCGAAAGATACCTTTCCTCTTCGAAATTTAACTGCGAAATCCCCAAGACAGTAATTTTTCCCAGCGAAACTGACAGCAATGTGTCAATTAAGCACTGCAACCCTCATATCATCACGCTTCCAATGCCTAACTTGAGTCATTTAACTAGTGCGGCGCGCATCGACCGGTGAAGAAAACTACTCTCGCCTTCGACTCTGCTTTAGAAATCCTCCCGCTTGAAGTCCCCTCATCCCCCTGCCCATTAATTGGCGCTCCAGAATTATCTCAATTGATCGACTACAAGCTATTTATCAATACTGTATACTAAACAAACTCATGGCTTTCTTATCGACCACTTCCATCCTCTGAGTGCAGAGCTGAACCTCGCGGTAGGTCGGATCCTAGCACCCAACCAGACAAATACATCAATAGGCCAATGCCTGATTAACTGCACTCAGCTTTCCCGCACCCGCATCCCAGTGGAACCAAAAGCAGGATCAGAAACAGCACCACATTTAACAAACTACTGACTAGAGCTATCCGGCAAGGATCTATAAATCTTTATAATACCTTCCATCAACAACTCCAAGCTTGAATACTGCTATCATGTATTGGGACAAGCGATGCCAGTGGCCCCCTCACTTCATCCCAAAGACACCCCACCAGACACACAAGACACATCATGTGTACGCCTCCTCCTCCCCTACGACCAGCAAGCCCAACAACAGCACATCACCATTCAACGGGACCACGATCCCCACGCATATCCGACAGGACCTAAGACAGAAATTCAAAAAGGAAAGAGGAAAGTCATTAATTAGTTAAAAACTGGATAGCTTAGCATACATCTCCAAGAATCAATAGTCGAAAAAGACTAATCCGTGTCAGAGCATTTCAACCAAAAAAAATACATATGATATAAAAAACCGTTCTCAGGCGGGTGTATCATACAAAAATACCCCCACTTATCTATCTAGACCTTTTTTCCGGAGCAGAAAATGTCGCAACTGAAATCACTTGCTCTGCCACTAGCGAAAACAATGATATAGTACTGTAGTATCTCAGATCGATACACCCCCCCCCTCATTGAAGCCTGCGCTAAGATGGTTCCTTATTCGCTCTAGATAGATAGATAGATAGATGAAGTAATAGAGGGGTGGGAGTATGATAAATACAACTCTTATTCCCGGGAGCCCCAACCTCCCCAAATAACCGGTCTAAAAAGCGAACTTCTGAAGCCACAGTGAACCAGAAACTACAGGCAGATATAACGCCCAACGATCCACCATGAGCTCCGCAACTGTCGAGTGAGAATATTAATACGGAATCTCCCCGAGCAACGACACATCAGATGCAGTGGACATTTCTCCCCAAGAATACTGTAATTCCATTCCCTCCTCTCTTAGTAAGACTTGTTCAATTCATCGCTCCCGGTCCCGGCCGGCTGGCTCTATCGAGTTACTCGCTTACCCGTCGAGAATTTATGCACTACGTAGGGTAGCGGACTGGGTGGTACTTTTATCACACCTACTGAAAAGAACCCGGTTACGATATGATAAGGGCATGTCTCGCTCCATTGGTGGGGTACCCCCCACCAGGGCATCCCTTTCTCTCGCTCCCTTCTCGTGCGCAGGAAACGGCAGGTGTTCGATTCCAGCCCGGGTGTGGAGCCATATCAGAAAGCAGGAGCGGGCAGTGCGGGAGTACCATACAGTACAGTACCGATTCTCACGGTGAGCTCTTGTAAACCTAAGAATCCCAAACAAGGCCAACAACTTTTAAATCAATCAGTGGCACTCAAGCCCTCGTTACAAACTGGTATACACAGCCCTACAATTCCCCTTTCGCTCCATAGATGAGAAAGAAAAAGCCACATCAGCAAAATCCCGCTCAGGCACAACACTCCTCCCGAGTGACATCTCATGCATCGACCCTTCTTCATTCATTACATAAGCCTAACACCAGCCTGCTTACTCTTCTTCGCAGCACTCTGCACCGCATTCTCAGTAGCCGAAGCATTAAGACTACTTGCCGCCTCGCGCTTCTTCTCGTCATCAATCTTCTTAAGCCTCTTCTCGGTCTTGGCCTTTCCACTACCTTTTCCATGGAATTGGTGGGAGAGGTGCTTGAATGCCTATCACCCATCCGAGAAATGCATTAGTCTCCTATTACCATTACCATACCAGTGGGGAAAACGATGTATACGAACCTCCTTCTGCGACATCTCCCGGCCGAATTCGTCCTTATAGCTAAGCTTAACGTCGGGCTTGTATTCCTTAAATCTCGCCGCCATCTCCTTCGCTTCCTGCAGATCCCTCTGCTTATTTTCCCATCTTGCGTGCTCCTCACGCTCCCTCGCGCTCATGCGGTCGAATTTCCCGCTCTGTCTATCGCGTAGGCGTTGAGATTTGGCTTTCTCCTCGGCTTCCAACTCGCGCAGGCGCTTCGCCGTGCGGAACTTCTCCCGGTCACGTTGGAGGTTTATTTTAGCGTCGGATTCGGAATCCCGGGTTAGGAGACCTCGTTGGTGGAGCATTGCCAGTGTTGCACCGATACCCTGAGTTATGGTGGTTTCCTGGGCAAGGCCGGTCGATGAGATTTCTCCAGTTTCGGGGTTAGTTTTTGCCTCCGGCTTGATGCCTACGTCCATTTCTTCTAGCCCGTCTTCGTCTGAATCCTCCTCGTCTACCATCGAAGTGACGACAGGGGGATGAGCGGGTGCGTCGGAACGGGGCTTTCTCCGTTCCGGGACGACCGGTGCCCGGAGGGTAGCGACGAATTCAGAGGTTTCATCGATTACTAAACCTGGCTCTTCTTCCCCGTCATCCTCTTTCATCGGACTATCCGCGCCCGGAGTAGCGGCGGCAGGTGACTCCTCACGAAGTTGACGAGCAAAGTCATCCGGCTTTAGCATCTTTCGTTTCTTGAGTGCTGTTCTGCGTTGCGCTGCTAGAGAACTCTGTAAGTCATCGTCATCCACGAATGAAGTTTCCTCAAATACTCGCTTGGGCTTTGGCTCTGCCGGAGCTGAGCCGGAGTCAACCTCCATCGAGTCCTCCGTCGGAGCTTTGGGAGGAGACGCTAAAGTGTCATCATCCTCGGATCTCTTCCGGGTGGCTCGGGTCTTATTCTTTCTCGGCTTGCGAATCTTAAGCGTAGAGGGGTCTACATAGTCAGAGGTAACTTCGGGCCCTACAGGATAGTCAGCAACACCGAAAGAGTGATGGGCTAGAAGGGGAGCATACTGATAGGGTCTAGAGTAACAGCTATAGCTTTGAGCTTTTCCGCGACTTGTTTACGATGAGCATCGACGTTGCTAGCGCTCCCAGTGCCATCGAGAACAAACCTCTTCTTTTTCTTCCCATCAATCTCCTCATCATACTGAGCCAATATCCGCTTCTCTCCATTCTCCCCCTCATCCTCGTAAGCATTATAAGTAGGCTTCTTCTTTTTGAGATCAAGCCTGTCCTTAAGCCTCTCCCGTTCCGTAATATCCGTAGAAATCAACTCGTCGCCCTCCTCTGTACAAACACCATCACCACCGTAGCACCGCAGTCAGCCTTCCAAACTAGAAAGCAGACAGGCGGGGCGAGGAAGAGAGAGAAAAAAATTAACAAACCCTCATTCTCCTCAATCGTAGTATCCTTCAACGTAAGAACCGTCCCTTCCCCATCCAAGTCACCCAAATCATGACCAACCCTCACCCCCGTCAAGTCCTCGGCGGTATACTCCTTCCTCTCGGCCGCAGCACGCTGCAACTCCTCCTCCATCTCCTTCGCCATCTTCTCCGCAAGCTTCTTCTGCCGTTTCTTCATCTTACGCACCCAAGTCGTTGTATCCTCCTCGTTCTCATCGGCCTCGCCCAACCCCTTGCCTTCCAGCTTCGCGAACCGTTTCTCTGCATCGCGCGCCTTTTTTATCCCTTCTATTCGGGCCTTGCGAGCGTTCTCTTTACCGATGTTATCCTGGTGCTTCTTCCAGTTGTCGACGGCACGGCGTTCCTGGGCCTCGACACTATTATCAGGAGCGGTGCTCGAGGTGGCAGGGGGCTCTGTGTCGACTTTTAAGGGCTTGAGACCGAGTGAGAGACGGATCTTATTGGTTTCTTCGATGGATAGGGATTCCTCCATTTTGGGGTTCTGTTGGGGTGAGAATTTCCGAAGTGTCGATGGCTGGTGAGTTTAACCTTCGAGTGTGCCTAGCAGTTGAAGCAAGGTGCTCATCAGAGGCTCTACAGTGGTTACCCGGTCTGCTGCGACAAGGCTAGCGCGTTTCGGGCGACGCCGGATGGCGCGTTTTCTGGCCGGAAACCTAATCAACCTGCACCCCTAACCCTGTAACTTAGGTACCGTATCGCAGCTCATATCACACCTCTTATAAATCCAACTTCCTGACTCACTCAATTCTGATTGCAATAATGAAAAAATACATTTTGGACCCCATACATATCATAGCTTGGATATCATATCATACCAGCACCATATCATACTTGTGATTCAACAACATAGAAAGATAAAACAAAAAAGGGGCACTAAAACTGCTATAACAGAAATGGGAAAAATATTTTCAAGAGAAATCCTAAACTCCTCTTTAAGAAACGAATAAATGAATGCCCAACACTCAATCGTAAAAGTAGAATACGAAGGAAAACGACCTCACTGCAGCTATGTACTCATACTCCCTTTATACTCCACCCAACCATCCGTATCATGTCTCTCTATTGGCGTCAATAATGGAAATGAAAAGCTATGAAAATGAAACGGAAAGAGAAGAAGAAATACCACAAAAACATTGTGCCCTCGTAGATAATGCAGACAAGGAATAACAAGAAACGAAATTATCTGGTAATAAACTAGAATATAATACCACAAGCAAAGCAGCAAAGAAAAAGATAGTCACTCCGACATCATCGCCGTCAACGTAAGCTATCTTCATCCATTATATGGCTCATCACTTGGGCCCCGCCACGACTCTCGTTATCGGTACCCTCAACGATTTTAACGAGTTCCTGAGCAATCTCGTCAGCCCCATGCGAAATGAAAGAGAAAATTGCCAAGGAGGGGAAAAAGCAAACCTTCGCTTCCCTGACCAAATCAAATGCAAGGGATGCCAAACGCGCTTTAAATTCCTTGTCTGCCGGGCCGTCAATTGGCTCCCCTTCATTTGAAATCTCACCCATGCTCTGGAGACATTTCCTCAAATTCGCCACAACCCAGCCTCCACGGCCCCTCAAGGTCTCGTTGCCGGGCTGTTGCATGGAACTCTCGGTGCTTTGCAGCACCTTCCATACAACAGGAGTAATATGGTCCACGTGCTTTCTTAGGGTTTGCATGTCGTCACCAGCCCTAATTGATGTAAGCAGCAACTGAATCGATTCTACAATCCCCACCATTTGAGTTTCCAGGAGTATCTATTACAAATTAAATACAGAAGTCATCAGCGCCATGCAGTGAAGGTAGGGGGAAGAGGAAAGGAACCAGAACCCACCCTAAGCTCCTCGAAGTTGCTCCCCACAGTTCTGTCTGCAAAAGCTGGGGATCGAGCTGAGCTCGGTTGAGATCCCCATTGGTCCTTTCCCTTCGGGGACCCGTTTCTACTTCTATCTCGTGAGTGCTCTGGAGAACTCAAAGGACTATAGACACTATCTCCGCTAAGTCTAGAACCTGATTGTCCCTTTGCAGCCCCATTCGTCTTTAGCGCCACTATTCCGACGCCAGCTGCACGGTCCATTTCATATGCTGAAGCAGGAGAAATGATCAAATCTTCTCCATCATCTTCCAAATCACCCTGTGGTGTAGGCCGGATCTTAACAATCTTAATCAACTCCACAATGCTCGCAGTCAAATGGCTTGCCGCAGCGTCAACCAAAGATACGGGTGACAATCCCCCGCCAGTTGCATGGTTCTTAGCCGCAGTGGTCAAGTTATTTGCGGTGGCCGAAACTCTAGATTTCAACTTAAGCCTATCGTCATTATGGGACTTGGATTCACTGATATCCTCCGTAATCGACCTAGTTGCCATGACTACAGCCTTGACATACTCCAATGTTTGCGAATAGTTGACACCTCTAGCGGTTCGCAGGAGCTCATCAATTGAGATCTGGAACTTGGTAACGTGAACGTCCTTTACGAGACCATTAGGATCCGAGAGGCCTCCCTCCTTAGAAACGAGAGAGGTTGGCGATTGTAAGGCCAGTCCCATGGAGGATGTTCTGAGGCTTCTAAGAGTAGCCTTGGTGCGGGTGTATCGAGTCTTCCATTCTTTAAGCTCATTCTGAAGCTTCTCAATTTCCGAAGTCAATCTCTCTTCCCGTTCGAAAGAGTGATCCGCTCGTTCCGAAATTGACTTCATTTGGCTCAAGAATTCCATCGCCTCGCGACGAACTTCTTCAGTGACCTACAAAAACCTATCAGCACCGCAGTCCAATACATAAGCCAAGGACCGTATACCTCTTCCTGCTCCCGCAACTCCATTTTTAGCTCCTCATGCTGCTTCAACAAGTCTTCGTACTTTCGATCCGAAGCACTTCCAACCGTTTGCTGCGAATCCCCCAATTGATCCTTCAAACTCCCCTCATTGGCAGACTTCTCAGCCTTGACACTCGAAAGTTCGTTCTGCACATTCTGATTAAGGTTCTCGGCATTTGCAAGCTTCCCCTCGAGGCCGCGCTTAAGGTTTTCCCATTCCTGCCGGTCTCGATTGTAATCCTATTTCCCACCGTCAAACCCAATCTCTTTGCAGGACTCAGTACCCGAGGATAACTTACACTCTCTTTCCGCCTCGCCTCGTCCTTTACTTTAGCAATTTCCTGATCCTTATCTTCCAAGCTAGCTTCAAGTCCTACAATCTTATCGTGAAGTATTTCAACCTTGCTTTGATACTCGGCAATAAGTTTCTTGTCAACCTGAGCAATAGAAATTACAAATTAGTCCTATGTTCCGTAATATCCGTGAGGATAAACCTACTTCGCTACTTCCACCATTAATCATGCTGCCCATGCTGCCCATGCTACCCATACTTCTATTACTGTCTCTTCCCGGACTAGCTGGTCCGCTTCTGTTACCATTAGGTTTACGGCTTGAATCTTCTAATCCGAAAGCACCCCCTTCATCGTCATCGTCGTCATCCTCGTCCTCAACCATAGTGCTCTTGTTCGGAATAACAGTGCCGGGCTGAAATGTCTTAGGCAGAGGTCTTCCGAAGGAATTAGGAGCGTCTCCTCTATTGGGCGATCCTCCCCCCTCCATTCCGGGAGGCCCTAACCCACCAGGTGGGCCATTTCGTGGATGCCCGCCAGGTCCCATTCTAGGCATGCCATTCGGACCTGGTCCGTAAGGACCGGGAGCACTTCCCGGGGGGCCACGCATCTGACCAGGGCCTGGCGATCCCATCCTACCCGGACCAGGGCTCCCAACTCTTCCAGGACCAGGGTTTCCGAGTCTTCCCGGAGGCGCCATTCCTCTGCCATCAACACTATTCGTGGGACTCCTCTCTCTTGTAAGCTCCGTAGCAAATTTCGGATATCTCCTCTCCAGTTCGAAAAACACGTCCGTAGCCAAATCCCGGAATCTTGTAGCGGCGAGCGAGCTGAGTTTCTGCCGGGCCTGGTTTCTCTTCGGATGGAACTTATCTTTCGGTAACAAGTATGGCGGAGGTTTGTCGTTAGGACCAGAACTCGCGTCCACCCCTTCCCGTCGTTGAAGTTCATCGTAGACATCGGTACTAAGCTCCTGGAATTGGACAACGCTTAGTCGAAGAAGCTTGTCGCGGGCCCTGTTAGGTCGAGAATTGCCCGGTTGTGACAGATAGGGTTGTAAAAGTTTCCTCAAGGCGGAATGGTGAGCAGCGACTTCCTCCTCGTGAATAATATCCTGGAGAGACGACGCATCACTCTGAGCGTATAAGCCAGTTCCGTCCGAAGATCGAGCTACCGATGATGGTGGAGAGACATTCTGACGCTGCCCTGGAGGCCCCATACCGTCGCCGTTTGCAAGTGAGCCACTACGAGGGGGTGGTCCTCCGTAGAGTTGATCAGAGCCTCTGTTCTGGTATCCCGATATTCCAGACCAATCGCTGCCAGCTACGGAAACAGGTGAAAGCGCTGAGCGTGGAATGTTACCGTTACTACCGGTATTCATGGTTGTGTGAAAAGAGGTTGATCCTAACGTATTCTCGTTCTTCCTGTCGAACAAAGGAAAACAAAAGCCCTAATAAAAAAGTAAGGGTTTCGACCCCGGATATTGATTCGACCGTTGATCCTCTCAAGTTTGTCTTTTTAAGATGAAAGCTTTGTTGCAACGGAACCAGGAACCCACCCGGGATATATATAAACTTTAAAAAAAGAACCTTCCTTCTCCCCAGGCTGACTTCAAATATTTATCCGCCGCCCCTTACGATCCGAGTCGTGTGATTTGTTTCGTGTCTTCGTTATGGTGGTCGTTGATTCCAACCTATGAACACTTCTTGGCTTTACTTTTTTTTTTTCTCTCTCCCTCTCCCAAATCGTTTTCCGTCGACGTGTACGAGCCAATGCAATATTTGCTTTTCCCTAAACCATCCTCACCCGCCAGAAAAGGGGTGGTGGTGTGTGTGTAGCACGAAAGCCCGTGGATGGAGAAGGAAAGGTAAGAAAATAGCCTCCGGAGAGATGTTTTCTCGGTGTGAACGACAGGCGGAGTAGAGCCACCGTATTTTTCCACTTTCCCGGTGTGTGCAAAGGGGAAAAACAAAAAACAAGGAAAAGAGAAAATAAAATAAGGGGGAGAGAGAGAGCGACTGAGAACTAATCGCACAAATCAAGGAAATATCTCTGCTCCAGCAACCGAATAGATAAGTGACGAATAGGAAGCAATAATGTAGCTACTGGTACTCTCTTCAGGTGCCGATAAACCCCTTCAGCCTCTCACGAAGACAAAAAGAAAAGAAAAGCGTATATCACGGGTAGTCAAGAAAAGGAAGAAAAGAAGAGAAGAGAGGCACAGGGACAGGGACAGAAGAAGCTAACAAGCAAGGACAACGAATACGGGAAGTGGGAGAATTGTCAATGACAGAGCCTCGTCGGGGGGTGGGGGCTAAGGTTTCACGGATCCTTTCCTTTCTTTCTCGAAGGGAAGACAGATACTTCAGGGATAGCTTGCACCCCAGTTCAGGCTTAGGTTCTTTTGCGACGTGACTTGAACCGGCTCGGGTCTCAAAGTATCCCCCAGACAGTAGGCAAGCAAGCATCACTAAACGTTGAAGTTGAGCATGCAAATACACATGCACTCAGCAGGACAGTGACTTAGAAAACAATGGGAATAGGAGGGAGAGGGTGAAAAAAAGGGGGGAGGTGAGCGACTTTAGGATTCCGAAAGGAGAAAACCTCAACTAAGACTACCACTTCCCAACTAGCTCAAGGCCATCGTCAAGATGATTCGACTCCAATCCAAAAGCACTCTTACTTACCACAAGTATTATCAAAAACCCTCAAAACCAACCTCAACCATCCAATATTAAGCGATATATAACCATGCATGTACGCGAGAGCCTCACCCAAACCTAGAGAGAAACACATGCAAAATGAGTAGAAAAAGAAAAGCAAACCCCTCCAGAGCACCAAAGCGAAAGTGCAATAAGGTTAATCTCTTTATTTTTATGGTTGGAATAGTATTCACGTATTATAAGCGCGCGTGAAGTTGCCGCTTTTCCTCTCCCTCCCCCCCTTCACGGGTATCAGCATTGCCAAGAAATGAAGAGAGCAAACAAATACACGAAACATCACTCGATGTACTTTATGCCTGCGGGAAGGATGAAAAAGATGGGAAGGGAAGGGGAAGGGTTGGGTGGCTTAGGAAAATAAATCATGGCTCCATCAAACCGATAATGCCTGCCTACTGCAACGGGCGGGTACCTCGCATTTTTCCGATAAGGAGGGGGGGGGGAACTCTTTTAATGGAAAAAAAATCACGTGTTGGGTGAATGATGTGAAGTTAGGAAGGTCGAAATATAAGTCGGACGCTTTTATCCCATTCCGGTGTGAACGAGTATAATAGGTTCCCATGGGAAGGAAACATATGAGAACTCCGGCCCAATCCAAATCCAAATCCAATATACACTAAACAATCAAACAAACGAAATAAACAAACTCCAGCATCAAACAATCTCAACAGAATCCCAATACCAAAATAGCACTCCCCCCCCCTAATAAACAATTCCCCATTCACCACATCCAATCACCAACGAATCCATAAACCCACCAAACAAAATCCCAAATAAACAAACCCCGAGTGCCAAACAAATCTCAACGCAATCCAAAATATACCAAATAAGCCCCCTTCAACAAAAAAGAAAGAGAAATGCAAAAAAAACAATCCTCCTCTTCCTCCTCCGCCTCACATCTCTCCACCAATCCCCCACCAATCCATCCCCCAAACCTTCCTCCCCATCGCCCGCATCGTAACACCGCATATATAACCCCCCACCCCCAACCAACCCACCTACCAACCAAACCAACCAATCCCGCACCGAACTGAACCGGGCGGGAGAATAAAATAAAATAAAAATAAAAATCTAACCCAATATAATAACCCCGATCCACTCACCAGATCGTTCGTCCACAAAACCCCGTTGTGTTCCCCGAGCCCGTTTTGTGCCTCCAGCCGGAACTCCGTCATGGATGAGGTGATACCGGATCTACCTTACCTCCGGAGCGGAGAGGGAGGGAAGGGATTGGGGGGGGGCGGATAAACAGGGGATCCGGACAATGTAATATCATTGGGGAGAGAAGGGGGGTGTATATAATATATAAGCAGGGGTATATTACTGTAATGGCGGAAATAAACCTCAAGGAAGGAAGGAAGGGATTTGAGTTATCTTCATTCGGAATGCGCATCCAAGTTTTTCCCTAATATCATACCATCCTCGGAAAAATATGTCTGTATCGAGTGATTTTTTGTGATTCTGCCTGTGGGATGGGGAATTCTTGGAGATTACGGTGGCTGTTTGTTGGCCCCCAATGGGGGCATGGTTCTGTGGAAGACAGACGGAGCAATTGGTATGGAGATATTGGGCGTGACGTGGGTTCAGTTTTGGTATCTTTTCTTAAATGGGGTATGGTGAGGTACGCTGTGGTGCCTGGATGGTTTCGTTGACTGGCAGTTCGTCTCCTACTATACCCTGCTGGGAGGCCCAGAAAAAAGGGGATATATTATGACGTCAGGAACTTGTAGATCCAGCCAAATGGAACCTAACTTTACTCACTTCATAGCGAAAAAATAACATTATCCCGACGAATTGGACTCCCATTAGAACTTGGAGTTAGATCCTTGGCCCCTAAAATATATCTCTCTAACCTACCCCATACGAAGGGTCATGAAAGGGGGAAAGAAGAAAACCCCCAGCATACCAATAATATATCTCCCCGCAATCCCCCAAGATAGAAACTAAACGCAAGATATATCTTATTCCGCACCTCTCGTTTCTTCTTCCCCACATGCCATGCCACCACCACCACCAGCCACGAGCTGAGAAAGTGATGCCATCGGAAATACCACCGGAATCTCCTTTCAACATCTCAATAACCACGCAAATTACGATTTCCCCCCCCGATTAGTCCTCCACATAGAACGGGCCCCTGCATCTATTATTCCACACACAAAGTGCGGTCGTACACAACACAACACAACAGCAACAGCAGCAACGGGAACTGGAATAACTTATTGGAACGAGCCAGTCAGGTAAAAGGGCTTGACTGAGACAGCGTATATAAACGGGTGCCGTGCGGCTAGCTATGTGTCCAAAGAACAAAACAATAACCTAAAATCCACCGTGCGCAGGCACAATGCCTCTACAGTACCTACACCTGCCGCAGACCTCTCTTTGGCTTTTAAACACCGCTATGGTGATTTTGTCCTGCAACTTATATAGAGTACACGTATCATACACCTCACACACGAACACAACTAAACAAGATAAAAATTAAGAATTGGGGAATTCACAGCTTCTAATTTCCGGTCCCCGGTCCATTCCTATTCTGGTCCGGGAATGTAGCACACGAGTGGTAAAAGTGGCGGGCGGTTGGCAGATAAACAAACAATGGCTGTGCAAACAGATGATACCATAATAATATTATGAGGCTGGGTAGCTAACTAACAAGGATCGATCGGCATGTCATAACCGGAATAAAGGTCATGTGTTATCACTCGGGTTTCAATGTTTCTCGTGTGAGTGCGTGGGGCGAGGGCATGCACTGATCCCATTTGGCAACGCTTATTATGCGCTTATGCCAGTGGTAAAAATGTTTAATATTCCACGCCGCTACCTACACCAAAGTACAGTTTGTAGACAGATAACAGACGGACAGACGGAAAAACTAGGGAAGAGAAGCAAAACACTGACTAACCAACGAACCAACCAAGAGTAACCCCCCCACTTGCCCAACCTAACCCCATCTAATTTTGAACCACTTCAAAGTCACTCCCTCTACTCCAAACTCTCGAAATCCAACGGAACGCTGCTCCCCCTCCCACTCCGATACACCTTCCTGACTCCCGTAAAAGGCCTCGGCTCTGGCAAGTCCTCCTCGCGCTTAAACTTCCATCTTGAGTCATTGATTTCCGTCTTCTTCTTCTTGGTAAGGGTGAACTTGCTCGGGTCCATAAAATTTCGCTGTTGTTGGGGTGGCTGTGATTGTCGCGTTGGGGGCGGGGGAGGTGGCGGAGGAGCAGGTGGGTGAGTGCTGAATGTCACAGAGGCTTTTCGTGCGGCGGCTAACGCTGGGCCCCCGTTGACAGGCGGAGGTGGGGGTGGATTACTGCGTGGTGGACCCGGGGGAGGGGCTCTAGGCGCTAAGCCTGGGATTGGTGGAGGCGGGGGGGCGCTGGGGGGCGGTGAGTCGGTTTGGTTGTGTGAGGTAGGTGATGGAGTTTTGCGTAATGGAAGTGGACGGGAGGGTGCTAATGATGGCGGAGGTGGAGGTGGAGGTGTGACTCTCGAAGGCGGGCTACTAGGGGAGCTAGGGGCCCCTCGGAGAGGAGCAGAAGCAATCGGTCGCTTGATAGGTGCAGGCGGAGGCTTGCGGAGAGACGCCTGGGAGGGAATTGTTGGTGCGGATCCGGTTGGAGCGGCAGGCGTCGGCCGTAAACCTACTCTAGGCGGCATCGGTGGCATTCGCGGAGGAATAGGTGCAGACCTTGGAGGTGTGCTCTCTGGATCTGAAATGTATGAGGAATCGCGTGACGCTGAAAAAACACCGGCTATTAGATGCCATCTGTCCACTTCAGTAGAGTAATAAAACAAACCTCCCGTGTCAACACCCCCCGACCGACTCTTCAACCTCGGCATCCCGCCCGCAAACAACCCCCCCAACTGCGGTGCCGCTGTAATCAGCCCTCCTCCCCCTCCACCGCCACCCCCGCCGGCATCACTGTTACTCCTCGCCATCCCCACATCGCTTCCAGCCCTGGCCCTTGGAATCGGTGGCGCCCCCGGAACTGGCGGAGCTCCCAACGACGCAACTCTCCCTCCACCTCCAGCACCCCCAACCACACCCGCGATAGTCGGAGCACTCCTATCATTCGTAACTGCCTTCCGTAATCTTATCCCCTTCGTAATGTCCGAGTTAAGTGCACCCTGCTCAAATTTCACATATCAAGCTCAGCCCTATCCTTCCGGAAGTTGTAAACAGATTCAACAAGTGGGGCCATACCCGATCTCCCCCTTTTGCTGGCCGGCCGCCTCCCCCCGGGGGTGGAGGTGGTGGAGGCGGAGGCGGAGGTGGAGGTGGAGGTGGCATGATTTTTCCTCGCCTTTGTTTTTAAGCTGTTTAATAATGGATTTCCTGACGGTAACAGTAGTTGCAACACTAACTGCGTGTGTTTTGGGTCGCTGTGAGAGAGAGCCCGAAGGTAGGGAGGTAGGGTAGAGTAGGAGGGGAGGTACCGTAATTTATGTGGACGAGGGAAAGGTGGACTTGGGAGAGGAAGAGCTGAGGCGGCACTGCTCGGCTTACGTATGTGCCAAGACAGGGCTAATGGTAGGGTAACTAGGGTCATAGAATTGTCACTCGGTGGGTCGTCTGAATTGAAAATGGGGGAGCGATATATCGCTGGGGGCACGGTCTTTAGGTGTTGCGGTTTGGGGCAAGAAATTCACGAGTGTTGTAATTCCTGGCGGGGAAACGCTCAAGGGCTTCGTATGCTCTACGATATCACAAACCAGAGCTCACCCGGCCCCATACTAGAGCACCATAACCTAACCCTCTTCCCGCAATTGACCCCATTACCCCCCCTCTATCATAGTATCATATCGAATACGCACTCACCACCCAACCCTATACAGATCCTCTGCCATTCTCTGCATCACCATACCCACGCCTCACGCGATGGCTCGATTCTCCTAACACACAAAGACATTTCCCTTCACACGATACCCACCACCACCACATTATTATCAACATCGTCATCACTTTCTCCATACGCACAACCGGCCACCCCCTCATTTCACTCTCTATCTTTACCACCCTCTCCAAATTAGGAAACCCTGGCGGGGTACTTCTCCATCCGTACCATACTTCAGAAACTTCGAGATGCTCAGCAACCGCTCAATCGCCCGCCACGAAGTTTTCGTACCAACACCGTTCACCATCTGGGAAGACGAACCCAGACCCCCTCAACCGCCCCAGCCCCATAGTCGTCACATTCTTTCCCTCCTCTTTATTCCGCCACTCATACGTCCCCCAACTCCAGTTTCTGTTTGCAGCAGTCCCGCTTCCTTCACTGGTGGCGGCGTGGATGGAGTTGATCCTGTCAAGAGGGATGCACTCACTGGAGGAAGTGAGGGGGAGGCGGGGACAGAGGCGCCAAAGGAGGAAAAAAAACATAGGATTGCAAAACTCGTTGATCGGGTCAGAGAAATTTTTCATAAGCTGCTCAAGGGGTTGAAGCATGGATGATTTAACTTGGGAGGGTTCTGCGAGCGGACGCTGTGCTACACACTGAAGTGCCTGGGGACATTGGTTGTTTAAGCGGTTAATAAGATCAACAAATTAATAAACGTGTCTATATAAATGCTGTAAATTATGTGAGAACATAAAATTCCCATTCCGCTGGGCTTGAATGTGAACGTACCTTCCCCCGCTAGCTCACTAACAACCTAGTAAATACACCACTAGCGCTATACTTATCGTACATTTGAACCTCGTCTTAACCTCATGTAATCTCATATCACAGTTCTATTAAAAATCTGAGAGGGAAAAAGAAAGAGAAAACTCAAACCCAAACTCCCCATGCTGTCGCTCCGCCGTTGGTCCCTCGATTAATTCAGAAATATCCCACAGTCCACAAGGCCGGCAGCCCCGGAAACCTCTCCTGCCATTTAGCCAGTACATCGGGAACCCTCCCGTCCACCGTCTCGCGGGCAAAGTTCGGGCCGGCCTTTTCCCGTTCCTCTCTGGCTGCTTCAGACAGCATATTCGCGAGTTCCAGGATGCCTTTTCCGCCAACGAGGGCTTCTTCGTGATTGTCTTTTATATCGACGTTGATGATATGCACTAGGCGGTTGAGGGGAGAGTTGCGGTTTGTCAAGTCTATGCCATTAGTTTTTATATAATGATTGGAGGAAAGTGGGGGTACCATCAACAACAATATCCCAACATCGCTCTTCGCAAGTAACCACCACGTCGACAACCCCATCTTCAACCCCATCCTTCCTCGGAACACCAACTTTCCAGTCCTGCCAGCGCTCGGGACAGCCCTTGATTCTGCGGTTGCGATCTAGCATGCCCAAAAGACCGTTTGCATGGTAGAGTCTTGGATCTTTTTCTTTCAAGGAGTTGTACATCTCATCGTAGGTTGTGGAATTGAAGGCGTAAATATTTGGTTTGTCGATTGATGGACCTGGCAAACGAACCGCCGAGCCGGTACCGAAGGAGATTACAGGGTATTGTGAGAGTGACAGAACGAGGTGGGCTTCCATGGAACTGTTTTTGCACACAAGGTTTCCCACATGTAATTAGAGCATGTTAAAAAGAAGAAAAGAAAGAAAAAAGGCCCCTCTCTCACTGCCTCGAGCGGCCCATTGTCGAGATATTTTCATCAAGAATGCTTCTTGAGACTTCTTGAGGGCATCGGCACAATGCAGTACTGGGGTCTAGGGTCGATCTGACATCCCCCCATTTTTTGCACAGGGGAGAGCACGTGGAAGGAGAGGAGGTTTAAGATGTACAGCTAACCACCATTCTACATGGCAATGGGTATTTATTCACTCATCCATAGGGATCATCGAGTCGGGGATCCTTCCCTCGTGAAATCGAGTGGATATAAAAAAAAGCAAAAGGGAGAACAAACCGATTCTGGTTACTAGCACAAACCGTGCAAAATTTCAGTGGAAAGTCCTTCCCAGAGCCTCCATTCTGACCTCTCGATTCCTCGTCGCGCCTCTGCTGAACATCGGGCGCCGCCTCTGCCGCAAGAGCTCCCGTCGGTAGTGGTTGAGGGGGGATTTGCATCATGATTGGTAGTAGACTAACAAGATAGACGAGAATCCAGCATTAGCGAATCGGAAAATTAATTTATCTCTACTCCTCTCCCCATGAACATCGCCCACACATGGTAATTTGTATAACGTGGAGGGAAGGAACAACGATAGTGGGGTTGCGATCAGGTTTAGTTTTGCGTATAATTAGTGCTTGTCGTCATCGCCTGTAAAAGGACTAAGACAGCTCCAATATATTACAGGGGACTCATCATGCACAAACAAGCAAGGCAAGGCTAAGTAAAATGAGATACGAGGAAAACAGCAGACAGACAGACAGAGTATACCTTCTGACAATAGTGATGATGATGAAAAGATTTGAAACGCGTATCGAGTGTGTCTGCGGATTAGCAGGGCGGCACTGTAGATATTTTGTTCCTCCCGTACCGTGGGAAGGAAGGTGGTTGTTGATGGTTGGGTGGGGGTGGATGGATGGATGGATGTCGATGTGACGGTGCAGATGAAAAAGTTCAGGAAACCCCCCCCTTTCGAGACTCGTACAGGGGAAGGAGGGGGGGAAGAGGGCCACGCAGTGCCAAGACCTGAAGGTTGCGAGAATGGGGAAATCGGGGTTTTTTTTTCTGAGGAAGAGATAAAAATAGAAACAAGACGAAACCGTCGGCGAAACACACAAGGAAGAGCCTTTTGCACACCTTCCCACAAAACGGGGGAGGTAAAGTGGAGAGGGCTCAGTGGAGGAGAGGCAGATATCAGTTTTTACAGTGGCCAGTGCCGGTAGATTGAGGGATTCAGATAGATGCATACGATTGCAGGGCTTACGGTAGGCTACCCCCTCCTCCATTCGCTCCCTCCTTCTACCTACATACAAGTAACACACAGGGTATCTAGTTCTACACATACACTCCACTCCACTACACATACTGGTACAACAACGATAAAGCATGGACCAGAATCAACAATCGTTGACCGCACAAAGTGACGCGGGGTAAGTCAACGGACTGTACCTCTACTGTAAGTTATCACGCCCCGAACATCGCATCATCGCAGGCAAACGATTCGCAAAATTGTACCCGGTAGGCTCCCTCCCAAAGCCACAATAATCTACAGTAGGGATACCTGCTATACTGTATTATACTATTATACTATGCATCAATAATATAACAACCGTGCCTGACAAACTGTGCCTTTGTTAATCAAGGGAGTACTGTGCCTGCCAACTAATACAATAGAAGGACTTGTATACCATGCCTGGCAGAGTAATAGAGCACCGTGCGTTTATGGGGCCGCAATTGCACAACCACTCTGAGGGTATCATACAGTATCTAGAATTTCGTTATCTGGGTTACTGTCTACCGATTAGGCCTAATCGATATTTCCCTAATCGATTCCGTTTGTATTGCATTTATACGCACCTAGGGAAGAGGGAGGGGGGGGGTACTGTGCAGGCACCATGCACTTCCTACAAGCTAGAACTGCACAATGGAGTAGGTATTGTACAAATACAAGTATGTGCAAGAGCACCACAGAGAGGAGAAGCGGAGATGCAATCTACCGCACAGTTACAGCCCAAAGGACCCCGAGTATACATATAATATAGCGAGAGATTGAGCTCAAATTCCTCATGGTCTGATCCTCATAATTCTCTGGAAGATCGTGGACTAGGTGAACAATCGTGCTTGCAGACTGGGACAGAGAGAGAGACAGACCGACACATAAGGGACAAGTCAACCTCAACAGCGAGCGATTCATGGCCAGCCAGAGGCAGCGCACAACACACTCGACCACGAAGTCGGGAAGGAGCATGTCGGGAGGGAAGAAGGGAAGGAGGGAAGGAAGGCTGTATTGTAAAAAAAAGTTGAGAATGCAGAAAGGCTACAGTAATCTATAATACAAGAGTATGAGAAAACCGAGAATGGTATTCACACCCATTTTTTCCTGCGCCCGTAGGCAGGCAAACGCCGTCAATCCAAGAACAGAAAAGAAAATAGTTTCATGGCCCAAGAGACTGCAAACAATACTGTAGCTTACCGCCATGGAACGACTCGGTGTGCTTCTTTGGTCTGCAGAGAATGAAATGCGATCAATGGGAATGCCCACAGACAATAAACGCGCCCTCACTCTGTTTCCGGCCTCACCAACTCCTCACCCTGTCCTATTGGTACCTTGTTCGTTACAGTAAAAACCACTTTGGGATACAAGCCTGAGGCCAAAGGTTTTGAAGGAGTAGAAGGAAGAGCGGAAGGAAGGAGAGAAAGAGAGGGTGAATGGATGAAGGGGAAAAGAGAGAGACCCCCTACATTCACACCAAATTTACCACCCCGTCCGCACTCCTGCCCTACACTTTAGCCAGCTTACTTACCCATTACACTACTAACCAACCTACTATTACCACAACCACCGCAGCCACTGCAACCACATAGCGTAGAGTACTCGTACTGTACACCGCATACATACCCTACTGTACTCTTCTTGCCCTATAACCTTCATTCGCTCAAAACTTGCACACTCACATACATACGATACCAGTATCCTACGATACAACTGCAACAAACACCGTACACTCTTAGCGGGCGGGGCGCGGCGCCGGCCGCGCGGCCGCCCGGGGGGCCGCGCCCGGGCCGGGCCG
>Ga0307513_10002222_pt1 | contig 27113 bp, 30 predicted proteins | sample 15_EM_MG_FD_202174 | JGI IMG/M metagenome (GOLD analysis project Ga0307513, IMG submission 202174) | Populus trichocarpa ectomycorrhiza microbial communities from riparian zone in the Pacific Northwest, United States - 15_EM | ecosystem: Host-associated > Plants > Roots > Unclassified | place...
GGTCGGGGTGTTTTACCCTTCTGATCTCGCATCCTTCCTCCATCGTATTGTACAGTTAGAAGTTCTGGATACTACGGGTACCGAGCAGTTTTCCACATTGAACGAATTCTACATCAAGGTGCGGCGATGCCATGAGTTTCTATTTCTAAAACTTGTTACGACTTGTCGCGCTCTCCCCACCTTCACTAGAGGATTTGTCAATCCAGTGGTCAATCCAGTGGGTGTCCATGCTACCATCCTTGTTGTCCTCATTGTCCTCACCATCCTCACCATCCTTGTTGGCCTTGTCATCCTTGTCATAGTCACCCTCATTGTTGTTGGTGATGCAGGCAATCAGGTGTTGGAAATTTGCAAAGGGGTCATCAGTGTCACCATGCTTCCTCTTACTTCCTTTGGGTGGGTGAGCTTGGATGATGCCAAGTGCAGCCATGAGCTCTGCGCGAAGGTCTGGGGATTGAGTGAGCATGCAGCAAGCAATGCAATGAAAGAAACACCAGCATGTTCCCTACTCACCTGTGGGTTGCTTGATCCACTTATGGTTAGACTTGAGCACAGGGTGGGGCATATTGAATGTGTGGGGGGGTTCAAGGTGCATCTGTTTGGACTTGGTCAAATTCCCCAAACTTTTCATGATCTGCCTCAGTTCACATGAATACCAAAGGCAATGCAAGATATGAGCAACAGGTATGAACCTGAATATGAACCAGAGGACGAGAATGATTAATTTTTAATTTACTACTGTCCTAGCAATGGTTACATGGCTCCCTGACATGTGAATACTGGGGACCTGGTTTCTTGGCAGGTATGTTGGTGGGAGAGGTGGGGGTCTCACCTGTTCACCCAACAGGTAGGACCTGTTCCCTGACATATGAATACAGGGGACCTGTTCTCTCAACGAGTTTCACTAACCACAGAGAAAGGTCGCAACACCACGGGGATCCCTATGAGACCAACCAAAGCGCAGTACGGTTAGGTGGCACACTCTGAAGGCCCTTCGCCACTCAGCCATACCATCTATATCGGACGAGTTCGGTGAACTACAATTTAGAATTTCCCTTGAACGGTCACATATTCTCGTTCTTCTTTGAGAACGCTTGCATGGGCGCTCTGATCGCGGGGCTCCTTCCTTCTCTCTCTTGCTTCCACTGACATTTTGAATACACTGCTACAGAGGTCACAAGGCTAAGAATCGCCTGTGCAGCCGTGCGGCGGACCCTCAGGTTGTCACGCTGCTGCAAGAGAGGTGAATCAAGACTTCTGCATGGAAGGTATACTCTAGCGTTGAGACATGCCGGCCAGCGGGGGTAATGGTTCAGTGTTGATTTAACCGCCAGTGGATGGATATGCCCATGGCCAGCTAGTGTTTACTGTCGGGCCACTAAGAATGGCACTTCAAACCGAAGACACTGGTGTGTCTAGTTCTGCGCCACCTTTTATAGGTCTAAACCAAGGTTCGCCCTCGATAGGCGCAACATTGACTCTAATTACTGGAATCATATCCCCGGATGTAATATCTGGACTAAGTACGCATTTCCCCACAGATGTTGTCAAGTCATATACACAGAAAGGAGGTCGCTTTCTTGGGCGGAGTTCTTGTGTTTGTTTGATCGAGGCAGCAGTCCAAGCGGAGCGCTTTTATCCGGACACGAAGGTATAATTAATGTTGCCAATCGGTGCTTTGTCCACATCTCCGAGCACTTAGTTCGACAATACTTCCGTCGCCTAACATATCTCCTGTAGGCGTGACCGGTCGTGGAGTCCACCCCGCATTAATGAACAAACTCGCTCAACAATGAATGGCTCTGCGGTGCGTCTCACACCCGCAGGTAATTCCCTTCTTCCCCGTCATTTGTTCGGAGGCACACTCAGCACCGCTTGGGTCTCAGAATCTCTATTCCTACAGACCTGTTGGCGTTTCTTCCCTATGCTGCATTCTCTGAGTCGACCCGACAACTGCCCGCCCTCCCATTGCAAGGACCAGCATCGAAGATCCGACAGTAATATAACGCCCTCACAATTGACTAGCTTGTAATTTACTGCTTATTCGGGCCCAGATGCTTACCGCAGAAGTACACTTCGGGAATCGACAGCGCGGCATACGCAACGGCGGCGTCAACAAGTCGCTCGACGACTGCGACTGTGAATAATGACCTCTTTGGATTCGTCAACACCGCAGCGGACGCAGTGAACAACACCACCGTGCAATTCTGCGCGAGCATCGAGAACTCCACGTTCGACGGCACCACGTTTGCGGCACCTATCATCGAGTTCCTGGTGGGCAGCAAGGTTTTCGCGCTCAAGAGCGGCCTGGCGTGGCTGAAACAGAACCTCAACTTGCGCCCGCCGCACGTCGCGCCCGACGTCCTGACGGGGAACGTCTCGGAGCTTGCTAGCCCGGTGAGCGCGGGTCGGGACGGTCGGGTAACGGCACTGCCGCCGACGAGAGCAGTATCATGTCGAGGGCGTTCGAGTCCTATCGGAACGTCCTCAAGGCGAGGTGTACATACTCTCCGTCTTCCTTGGTGCCTATGCGCTCATCGTTCTCAGCGTCATCGTCATCATGATCGAGGAGGAATGCCTCTCCTGCGCCAGCTGCGGAGAGAGAGATGAATGAGAAGTCTTCTCCCTAAACATAAACAACGTCGTAGACTACAAGGATGATCTACTGTAAATGCGAGTCACGTAATGTATTAATTACACGTGTATGTCTCTATTCTTGGGTAATGAAATCTCTCATAACACGCTATTACGCCGGGTCGGGCTCCTGTCGAAAGACTGCATCCTGACGTTACAATTCTGGTAAAATCCCACAAGTCCTTTCCATTTTCGCAATCCACTGTTCGTCTCGGACACTATTCACTAGGTAGAAAACGTCGGTGCCATTCTGCGCAACTACCAATTTCACGCCCTCATGATAGGTCCACCTCAGCCGTACACGATTGCCCGTAGCCTCCGCGAGTGACAGCAACCAGCACACGAGGTACGGTGGTGGGCGGGACGACGGTCCAACCGGCCCAGTCCTGCCGCTCGAGGGTGGCCGCCTTGACACCGAGCAGGCGCAGCGCAAGGAACGCGTCCCAGAAGTCCGCGGGGAGGTCCAGAAACGATTTAGACGCATTGGAGGGTTCGATCAGCACGAGACTTTCGAGCCGCGCCGCGCACCGCCGCAGGAAGCCGTCGAGCACCGCGACGAACTGCGCGCGCGTTTCAAGTACCCCAGGTGCGCATGCCGCAACGCAGGCGTGTCCCACGCGTGCAACTCCAGCACCTGGAACCCGTAGCGCATGTTGTGCACGTAGAGCAGCTCCAGCTGCGGGAGCGCGATCGTCTGCTGGGGTGTGGCGGTCACGTTGATCAGGAAGAGAGAGCGGAGCCCGGTGAATGTGGAGGAGATCTGCTGGAAGGATATGGTCGCTGGCGAGGTTAATGTCCTGAGTGCCGTGGTGAAGGACAGGGACTGCAGCGCCGTGTTGGTGCATTCGGGTGACTTGGGTGTTGGCCCAACGAGATCGCCGAAAGGATTGTACCATCGTGTGGGCGCTCTAACGAGCTGTAGTGCGTAGGCTCGCAGAGGTGACTGATCGGCAGGGCGTTGGAGAATATGGGATGTCCATGAGAGGATAGGGACAACCATCCCTTCCGAGGTGATCGTCATGGATAACCTTTCAACGGGACCAACCCCCCCGACGCCTGATGTAGTCGAGTCTAGATCGTACATGGGGCTCCCCTCGTCAAGCTGCAGCCAGCGGTGACGGCTGAGAAGAACAAACTCGTTCCATGCACGACATACGAGACGAAGACGTCTGCACTGGTCTAGGTAATCGAGATACGGGTTCCGTTCATTGTAGATGGAGGTGTACTGGCTCACAAAGTAGAGAAAAGTGTACGAGGTGCAGCTAGTCATAAATATAGGTCCTTCACCCGTCTCCATGGCCTCGAGAAGGATTTGTTGCCATATTTCCACCGGGACGCGTTCCATGTTGGGAGTAAGGGGTAGTTGTTTGGCCGGTGTCCTGGAGTCCCTCGCGCGCTCCTTTTTAAATAGACGTAAATCTGACCAACTGCGGAAGCTAAGTTGTGCGGTTGCTTACGATGGTTAGGTACTCGACCCCAAGCTGCTGCGCAGGTTCAGGACGGAGACAGTCCTCATAATCGAGATGGCCTTGCGCAGTTTGCAGATACGCGTACAATAGAGAATGATAGACGATTTCACAATACATCTCATTATTTGCAAGCAAGCATAGACGCAAGCGAGTCTCGAGACTACCTTCTGTCAGGGTAGTGCATTGGCAGAATACCATCAACTCTCATCATCCTCGTCCTCCACCCCTCCTCTTTGATATCTTCAATCAGATAGTCCACCATCACCAATACCACGCCTTCGTGGTAAGTCCACATTGGTCTTAGCCAGTCGACGCTCTTTTCAAACTCCAGACAGTGATCGCATGCCAGATATCTAAACGGGTGGGTGTGTGGAGGTGTTATTGAACCATCCACTCCGACGACGGTCATTCAATACGCAATAGCGCAACCCCAGCAATTGCAGGGCGGTCAAGGAATCCCAAAAGTCATGCGGAAGACCATTGAGGTGAGGATACTGTATCAGAAATACGCTTTCAAGTTGCGAACCATAACGCCGTAAGGGATCGAGTGCCGTATTGAGGTATGTTGTAGTGCGGGATAATGTCAATATACATATGCCGCAATCGAAGAAGATCCCATCCTTGGGTCGGAAAAGGAGGGGCTTCCGAGTAGTGGGAAAGATGGAGGTGTTCAAGACGGGGAAGTGTGAGCTGTTCCGTGGAGTCCATGACCACATTGACAAGGGATAAAGCAACAAGATCTTTGAAGTTGGCATTGAGTTGAGGAAATGAGATGACACCACAGCCATTAAAATTTGGACAGGCAATTTGGAGGCTGCGGAGAGCCACATTGGGACCGAACGCAGCGAGAATATCATGAGGTTCGAGAGTAAAATGGAACGGAAAGGGTGAGATTGTAAGATAGGATGGGTACCTGCATCCTTTGCAGGAGGTCGACGGCCTAGTTAACACCAGACCGTACACATTCGTGGTCTGTAATGATCATTGACAAGCGTTTGGTCGTGGGCACCTGATCGGTAATGGAAGGGAGGTCGAGTGATTGCCGAGGGAATTTTGAACCGTGAACGTGAATCCACCAGGAATTAATGGATAGAAGGAACTGGTTCCAGGCGCGACACGCTTGGCGGAGCGTCGCTCGACACCCTACATATTTCGTGTATGAATTATCGGGGTATATCCCTTGCTTCAAGAAGTGGATAAATGTCGAAAGCGTACGAGTGGTTGTAAATAGAGCAATTCTATGGCCAAGAGCAGTATGCCATGCCATATCTCGACAGGGATACGATCGACTGGTGCTTCCATAGGACGTAAGGAGCGCTTCTACCTATACAAAGTACCAAAGACCTTTGTTAACCATAGTACGGGGTTCATATAACGCAAATGGAGAGATAAGAGACGTATGATCCTATGGCGTAACAGTACCTGTACATCGAACTTTATGAATCAGATAAACTCAATCACAATAATTTAACGGCCGTATATGGGATCTTACATTGATCTAGTCCACCCGTTTGAATGACGTCCTACCAACATAGTCGGCATCGTGTATATTTAGACAATATTAATCTAATCCACTCACTCCATGCAAAGGAATTATCCGATCAAAATCCAAAACTGCAACCATCTTCGCATCTGCCGAAACAGCCGCCCAATCCTTAGCTGCACTATTCATATGTAGCATGCACAAGGCCGCCGAGAGACCCCGATTTCCAGAACGAGGACTTGTGCGTCGGCATCGACTTTGTGTTGGGGAGGCTGTAGATCAGGTCACCAACTACGAGCGTCAAGTGGTGAGTCGTTCCCATTAGGTGGCTGTGCTTTCATCTTGTTTGTGCCGACGATTTTTCAAGTCCGTTAGGATGCACCAACGAGCCCGCTACCTCTCGCGAGCCATTCCGCGCTGCAAATATTCGACACCAGTCCCACGGCGGAACTATGCCTCACCTGTGCCAATTCCACCATTGACAGAGGTAACCCGCCTGCCGAACCAGCTACGCGTCGCGACCAAAGCCACTCCAGGTCATTTTGCATCTGTTGGAGTGTACATAGATGCCGGATCAAGATACGAGACACCATTGTTTGCGGGTGTCAGCCATATTCTCGACAGAATGGCCTTCAAAGTCAGTTTTCTTTCTTGATAATTGGGCTGAGGATGTATTGGTCCACAAAAACTACTCCTCTCAATGCTATCCATTGCAGTATAGCTGAAAAGACTCGAGTCGCATGAGGCTAGAACGGCGGGGAGACGGCAGATGAACGCTGTTATCCATATCATGCAGTGTTATCTCTATTTGCGTAGGAAACTGATTGCTCATTCATTCAGGCTACCTCGAACCGTACATCCCTCCAAATGTCCGCGGATATTGACTCATTCGGTGGTCAAATCTACGCCTCCAGTTCACGGGAGAGTATGATATACCAATCATCCCAGTTTCACGCCGCCACGCCTGCCGCACTATCCGTAATGGCTGACTCGATACTTAACCCGCTCTTCCTACAAGAAGAATTGGAAACCCAGCGAGAAGCCGCTCGTTATGAAGTCCGGGAGCTTAGCACCCGTCCGGACAGTATACTCCCCGAGATAATGCACTATGTTGCTTATGGTGGAAAGACATTGGGTAACCCTTCGCTATGCGCAGAGGAGCAGATTGACCGTATAAGCGCAGACATGCTGCGTGCTTGGACTAAGGAATGGGTCAGGCCGGAGCGAATGGTTGTTGCAGGCGCCGGTATATCTCATGAAGAGCTTCTTGAGCTTGCAACGAAGCATTTTGCCTCGTTGCAATCTCCACCTCCATCGGTCTATAGTCCTAGTCAAGCACTCAAGCACTCAATCGTACCCCCGCCTCCTGCTATGGCAAAGTCCACAAAGCCTTCGTTATATAAGTCACTCACGACCGCCGCCTCGTCCCTCTTCTCCTCTCCCACTCCAACTGAACCGGTCCCTATCAATGCAATGGCGAATGAGAAGGCCACCTACACTGGAGGACAGTTATATGTGCCGGATAGAGACCAAGAGTTCGACCACGTCTATATCGGTTTTGAAGGTGTTCACCTCACGCACCCTGACGTTTACGCATCGGCAGTTTTGCAAACACTATTGGGGGGTGGTGGGTCGTTCTCATCTGGTGGACCTGGCAAGGGTCTGTATACGCGGTTATACACTCAAGTCTTGAACCACTACTACACCGTCGAGCACTGCGCTTCCTTCCATCACCTCTACACTGACTCGTCCCTCCTCGGCCTTCACGCGTCGTTCTCTAAGACTGAGTCTATCCGCAAGATCCTAGCTATCCTCGCTCACCAACTTTCTCTCTTGTTATATGACCCCGTCAATGCGGTCGAGTTGAACAGGGCGAAGAAGCAGCTGCAGAGTTCGGTCGCTATGGCCATGGAGAGCCGAGTAGTAGAGGTTGAAGATGTGGGAAGGCAAGTGCTTATGCAAGGTCACAAGATCGAGGAGTCCGAGATGCGGAGAAAGATAGAGGAGGTCACGAGTGAGGATATCATGCGAGTTGCGAAGGACGCGTTTGGGCCTAACTCTAAACCTCCTACAATCGTTGGACTCGGTACCCAAGATATCACGGATTGGGAAGCAGTCTCCCGGACTTACGGGGTTGGGCAACGCTCATAGCAAAATGAATGGAAACAACTACCTACCTCGCCTGTCACGTTTATGTCATCTATTCGCTCTAATCTCCCCCCCACCATGAGGCGACGATATTAGAATCTGAAGCTACCAGGTCGCATGTCAGGTTCACGTTCTAGCGGGTAGCAGCAGAGAATCCTCTACGCTGAATTCATCACAAACTTTCTTTTGTCCCCTTGAGTCCTTATTAAAAACCTTGCCACAAATGGGAATTCCGATTTCGAGAGCGTATCTGTGGCCGAAGGGCCGAGGATCGAGGCCAGCATTGATGCACTTCAAGAGTAACCCGCGACGTTCAACCGTCTAGACGGTGGAATAGACCACCGTTCTAAATTACTCATATCCTTGACATGTAACCACCTACTTGGGAACCTAGGGTGCCTGTCTATCTACTTTCTTCCTGGTCAATACGTTAACAAGCGTTTGCAGCAGCAAGGTCTTCGCTCTTAGTTTATCAAGGACCAGGTAGAAGCCTTTGGCGGATTTAGATACCCTTCTTTGGGTGCTTGGTAGAATGCTGGGCGTAACGCATGCACAGGCTTGCAATAAAGTGGAGCAACTCGTCTGTGCTTCGCCTATGGACTAGCCATAAGGTTCCAGCGGTCGTTCGTTTGGAGCTAACCCTCACAATTCTTCAGCTCAAATTTCACAGCGTTCGAACAGGACTGGGGATGGAGAGGATGATCCGTGTCGATACTGTGGGGAGGTTCTCAACCGGCTGTACGAGGACTAATCTCCGTCCAGAGTGTCAAGCACTATATTGGAAGAACCGCAAGATGTAGTGTAGGTGAGTACCACTTGTACGTGGTATATAAATAAACCGCCTTACTACCACTGTTCTGCAATCAGATAAAACGACTTGCCCACCGCTCATGGCTTAACGGACGATCGCTCATTAGATCGCATTTATGTCATTACAACTGCACAAGCCAGGCACAGATAGGCCTCGCCGGGCAGTACAAACGGGAATGCAAGAAACATCGGCGCGGAAAAACAGAGTTACCCCTCTTCGACGACACAAGGAATAGGGGATGCAGAATGCGATCGAAATGCTCGAATAGGGTGGGGCGGCGGGCAACTCAGCCTTCCGAGGGCGACTCGGAGGAGTCGTCTGATTCCCTTGCCTTGTCTCGCGCATCGACGCGCACAGGCGCATTGGCAGGGCCGTAGTCCGCCCAGCTTTGTACTAGGTCAAAGATGTCCGGGTGGCTCGCTGCGCGTGCCCGGGAACGTATTGACGGTGCGCTGGGCAGTCTCGCGGGTGGCGGCGGTCGTTGTTGTTGCTGTTGCTGTTGCTGCCCTTGTTGTCCTTGTGCGCCTGCAGTGGTGCTTGGGGTAATGGACATATCCACCATACTCACTCGGGATTTGCGTCTCATACTCCCACTCGACGTTTGCGTGGCAACCGCCGATAAAGGGGCAGGCACTTGCGGTCGCTGTTGACCCCCTGCAATCGTGTGATAATGTGGTCGTCGAACCTCGGGGCTGGCCGGCGGCGAAGGCAGAGGCGCGGTCGTATTCTGGGTATTCTGGGACGAGTTCTCTCGACTCCGTGATTTTCTGCTGATGAACATAATGGGCGACTCTCGACCGGGTTCATGCTCCTCTTCCTCTCCGTTTGCTTGTTCCTGTGCTGCTTCTCGGTGCTCTTGCAGGTCGTTCTTCATCTGCGCTTTGCTCTTGCGCACCACCTCCACTTTTCCATCCGTAACCTTGACGAACCCCCATGTAGGTTCCTCCTCGGGTGATCCAGCCTCCCGGCCATCAGGGGTGGCAACCCCACTGAGGCAATTAATATCTCCATCGGCTTTCGGTTCGATAGTGCCGTCCCCTCGAACAACTCGTGCCGCCGCGCTACGAATTTCGTCCTTGAGGCCGGCCTCGGTTTCGGATCCGAATTCCTTGGGTTCGACGGTCGCATGGAGTGGAAGGATAGACTTGACAAATTGTCGGCAGGACATCATCGCTTTCTTAGCAGACTCCAAGAAAAAAAACATTTGAAAGACGTGAACTTGATCCTCGTATATTTCGTGTCGGACTTGGACTCCCGCCAGAGTAGCCTTGTGCGCGAGGAGCGTAGCTTCGTCTCGCAGCACCTCGGCGTCGCCAGACTGAATTAGCATCGGAGGAAGACCGTGCATATCCCCAAATAGGGGGCTTGCGTAAGGGTGTGTAAGGTACTTTTGCAGACCGCCCTCGCCGAGGAAGCAAAACACGGGGTTGAGGCTGTCATGTGATTGTGTCGGAGTTGGCACCAGGTCGAATCCAGCATTGCTGTCCCATGAATCACAAGACATGGTCCTGCAAATGATTTAGATCATTGGTGCGCTTAGACAGAAGCGAAGACGCACAGGTCGACCCATGGGGACATAAGGATGGCCCCGGACGGCAATGGGTAGCCGTTATCTCTCAAGTACAGTAGCAGGGACAGACTCAGCCCACCCCCAGCCGAGTCGCCAACGACAATAATGTTCTCCGGCGGGATCTTGAGGTCTTCGATGAGACGCAAGTAGGTAACGACCGCGTCGTGTAGCTGTCCAGGGAAGATCGTTTCGGGTGCTAGTCGATAGTCGACCGCAAATACTCTTGCGTCAGTGTACTTGCTGAGGGCGATGGTGAGCAGCCTGTGCGTCTCGATGCTGAACATGTAGTAGGCTCCCCCGTGCAAAAATAAGACTACACGCTCCTTTTTCTTCTGTCGCTGGCCCCTCGCGTCGGGTTTTGTCCTGCGCCACTCGTTCTGAAGCCGCTGCCACAGGCGCTTGCCAATGACCCACTCGCCAGAGAGAATACGGGAGCCATCTGCTTTCGCGTCAACGTCCTTGAGGAATCCACGAAGGTTTCGCCGGCGGACGCGGAACGTGACAGGAGTGACGATTGCGTCGGACGGAAGGGGCACGAACCCGGAAATTTGAATGACGGCGCGGAGCATGGGGAGGTTTGTGAGACTTGAGTGCTGGGCTATATTGCGCATCAATGCAGAGAGGAGGGTCATTTCAATGCCCCATGACTTCCTTCGGGGGCCCCATATGTGGTGGCTGAGGAAATCAGAGGCGAGCTCTGTCGCTGGACGAGATATGAGCACGTAGAGCGCCTATATGGAGAGCGTAATACATACCCTTTGTCGCGACAAACGCGCCGTATTTCCAAAGGGCGGTGATGGAGAGTGGGGTTGCTTCCTTCTTGGTCGCAGGGTCAAAACGAGCAGAGGGAGGAGGAGCACCGTTGGCAACGTAGTGCTCGAGTTGTGCTGAGAGGAGCGTCTCCGGTGACGAGGGAATATCTGGTGACGACACTAGCGGGGAACCGGTGTCCTGAGAGCCGTGGTGGAGCCATGGTGGGACGAAGAGCATATTGCATCGATCGTGCCGGCGTGCGGCGTGTTGAGTCGCGGCAGGGTCCAAGGTGCAGGGATGACCAGCGTTAGCGGAACATCGCCGCTCAGAGTTTTCCAAATTGTCACATGAGCGCCCGAATTGTATAGTCGCCGGCTTTGTTTCCCGGCCTGCTCCACCCGGCACGCTCCGATGCTCCGATTCCTCCGAAAATTCCGCCCAAGCCAGCAGCAATATCTCACTCGATAAATTTCCAAAAAGGGACCGTCTCTTCTCAAGAAGAAAGCCAAGCCTCGTGATATCGACAAACGGTCGCCCTCGGTTCAACAGAATAGGCAGTTGCTCTCACGGTTGCAGCTTCGTCTAAACTATTTCACTAAATCACAAGCTAATGCCCTAACCTACTGCCATACGCACACGACCCCCTTGAACGACAAGATGTCCCTCTGCGCCGGACTCTTGAGTAGGGATCGACGCAAGGTCCAGGCCTTGTGGGGAAACGCCACGGATTCTCAATTCTACGTCTACTTTGATAGGCACGATCTTTGCAAGAAATACAGTCTCATCTATCGATCTCCATCGACCCCGTCTCAAGTGCCTGGCTCGCCACCCAGCCTCAGTCAACTGACCTTGACCGTATCTTGTCCGCCCCGCATCGATGGACACGTTTGTCCACATCTTCACGAAGGGTCCGGCAAGGTTCGTTTATTGGAATCTGCCACTCCGCCGAAGGAACACAGTTAGCTGTAAACTATGGCCTGCAACAGCCGACCCAAGCAATGCCCCAAATGCAATGCATAGTGAAGCCAATCGCCATGCTCCCCGGTCCGAGCTTCTGCGCTCCTCCCACAGCTGAAGATCTCGCTTGAGTAACCACGGTCTGTACCGCCCGGTGAACCCCTAATCCCCTCAATGCTGATGTGAGTACCAACTGGATATGCGGGGGAGACCCATCGAGTCTAGTTGATGGAGGCCGTGCTCTCCTCTGGAGCGGATGGATTGAAGCTGAGTCGCGTTGACCGAGTAGACGCTCCGTGGTACGTAATATTCATCCCGAAGGTTCAGCACCAGGTGGCACGACATGAGCAGAGGGACTGCTCCGCCGAAAATTGTCGCCTGTACAAATATTCGAGTTAAGTTCGAAAGGTCTGCTTTGGACATACTGAATGCATTATAGGCTAAAGGAATACTATCAGGACACAATAAATGGAAGCTCATTTGAGACAAACTCACCCCAGGGCCTCCGTAAAGGTACCAGACGGTTGCAACTGCAACGTCGGTGCAGAAGATTACAACATAATACACAATCGAGTCCCTACAACAAGGTCACGCAAGCGTTAATAAAGGTTGGAAAGCAGTCAGCATACCGAATGATCACGGTGATAAGCTTCTTTCCGCGGCTCAAATCTTCCTTGTACATTGTGAAACCTCGGTATACCGCGAGGCTACACATTATCGTATCATAAACCAGTGGTGAAATCCTAGCATAGCGTCAATCGGGTGTTGGCGGTTGCGTACTGGGAGAACGGACCAGAACCTGCGTTGTCATCAGCATAGTCTCTGCCACGCACAAGGGAGGCGGTACCAACATCCAAAGGTGCTTTGCGGGTTGTGTGGCATGGCAAACGAGAAAGTCAGTATATTCGAACCCCGCACGGTCTGTTGGCAGGGGGACAATTGGTTACCAACTTCACAGCTCATAATGAATAAACACGCACACGACAGTGCAAACGGTGTATGCAAGGCCCATGTGCATATCATGCCAGCGAGGGAAAGTAAGAGTGCGCCACCGACCAGAAATTGGACCCGTCGAGAGCTGGCGGGCTGGGTGATGAGAGAGCGGTCCGACGGGTGAAGTTCGCACGTGTACGCACTTATTGTAGAGTCCGATCACACGCGTGGCTTGAATGACTGGGCATCGATCAGAGGCCTGCTGTTTGAAGGGTGCGGAGAGAGCGAACCCACACTGAATGGTCGAAGCGGCGAGGGAGCCCGAGTAGCCCTCAATCTGGGCCCAAACTATACCTGGAGAACAATGGGATATCAGAGAGAAGGTCGACGAGCCGAGACGCGATTGACGAACAGCTAGGCGGGGTCAGCCGGACGCGAGACGGTCAAGAAGACGAGGGCGCGCACAAAGTATCGGAAGGGGCGGGCCATATGAATGCTGCTACGAAGAAAGCCATGACTAATGCGGCTCCATAACGAACGACCGTGTAAAGGATTGTGAATCTGGTCCAATTACGTTGCTGTTCCCGGGCCTTGTCAATTTAAGGGGCCAAGTGTGGTAGAAACTCCGAGGCATACCCAAACTAATTCCACCTCACGATCCAGACAAGTAACTACACAACGGGTGGTGAGCAAGTACAAGGCAAGAATATACAGCATCAGGTTACCATGATCCCAAAGGAGCATCACCAATGCCGAAACCCTCGCGCATTTCGCTTGGTATGCTCCCATCACAACGTCCTCCACCAAAGCCTGAGTGCTATTCCCATTCTGCACGCCGAGCGACATGCGTGAACGAGTGCAAGCACCGAGGAATGGTCGTAATCCAAACTCAGTTGGACTGGAAAGGGAATAGAAGGCTGGGAGGAGGGAAGGGAAAGGGAAAATGGCACGAGAGCGCGGGACCCATCCTTTTGTAAGGGCCAGCCTGTGTGGGCATAACAGCCCTGGTCTAATGGAGGCAGGTGAGAGTGTTCTTGCACCACATGAATGCCCCATTCAGTCGATTCTCATTAGACACACGCGAGGCTGGTTGACGGCTGTCAGCAACGAGGGCGGCTGTCAGCAACGAGGGCGACACCAAATACTTCGAATCAAGGGTGTGATGGCCAGTAGTTTGGCCATCTAACAGCCAGCGTACCTTTATTTCATGCTTTATTTAAATAAAATATATTCACCGAACACGCTTGTTGTAATGAAATTAAATGAATGTGAGTCGATGCCGTGATCCGAACCACCCAGAAGTGCATTGGAAATAGATAAGCCAACGTAAGAAAGCAGGACCCCGTGAGTGATTGACTTTTTGTCGTTAAGAAGCGCCCCATCAGAACCTTTTAGGCTCCGCAACCACTCGGTCAGGGCAGCGCACGGCTGAATTTGGCCGTGAGAGAAAAGATATAAAGGATACAGAGATAACGGGCTAGCTGAAACAACCCCTTTGATTAGCAAGATTCTATCGACCAGACTAGTCGCTGTATAGGCTGTATTGGCTATATTAACTGTATTGACTGTATCAACATACGATATTCATCCTCGTCACCGGTCCGGCCACTCACTTGACCCTGCCGCCTCGCCGTGTTTGAGATCCTGCAAGGTCGAAGGGTGAGCGCGGGACCAGGTGAAGGGTGTAGTAAATAAAACCAATGGCCCCGCCTTCGTGGCTTCTGTAGTACCGTACAATCTCTTCTCAAACTTTGAGGAAGGCGATCCGCTGTCCCATTCATGTCTTGTCATTGTCCAGGAGTGGCCTTTTTCCAAATCAAGTCCCCTTTTATATAAGAAGGACAAGGCCCCAAGACGTTGCTGGCGTCTGGGAATGGGAATGGGAAGCAAAGAACTCGGAAAGCGTTTGGCGTGGTACACACATATACGAGATGCGAGATGACGGAAGGTAGTTGGGACGGCACAACGATTCTCCTCCACCGCCTGTTTTGATAATGACTCTGCAGTGGTGAGTTCTTCCAGCCGCGGCGTCCGCACTTGCGGTGAAATGCAGGGATCGATGTATGCACCGCCCGGAGTGAATGTGCTCTCAGCTCAGAGGCAGGGGAAAAGTGAGAGCGCTAAGTGAGCTGGTCACAAGGGGATCGTAAACGTTTTCTCGTGGTTTCTTCATTTCGATGTGATACCCAACTCCATCAGGGAAATCCAGGCACTGTTAAAGTTCCCCCCTTGTTGTATTCGTCGCTAACTACTCTGATCAGGTTTATTTATATCAATACAGGAACAAGAGATAAATGATTATGAAAGCCAGTAGCACGTGGGTGACCAGGCACGCCGCAATGGAACTGCCACCCAGCCTCCAGAACCTTGCTAGCCCCGGATTCATGCATGCGGCAGCGTGGAAGTTCAAACAAATCCTTAACAGAGGCCACGCAGATAATGGGGTCCGGTTAATTCGAGTTGTTGAATCGAAGAACGTTGCCTTTTGCAAGGCGGCCCCCATAGGTTTCTTGAAGTGCCGTGATCTGGAGGACTCGGGCAACCGAAACGACCGCGAAGGGTCTGGTATTGGTATCAGACCGTAGTTGATTATATTTAGTGGAATTGTGGGTGAGAAAGTAGTCACTGGGCCGGTCACGGCCACTGTCTTCCAACAAGTCATATCTTTTCAGATCGTCATAGTCTGTACAAACGTACCTTGACGTGAGACACAAATCCTCGATCATCTCAAACACAGGGTCGTCTGCGGAAGCATAATCATCTGAACTGCCATCGAAACCCAGGGAGCCAAATGCGTGCACGTGAAGGTTATTACCTCGTTGAGACTTGTTGTATGGGATATTGTCTCTACTCATTTCGGAAGATTTCTCGAACCACAACCTGGTGCCATTTCAGTTTCAGGGTGATTCTCGCTGGGGTGAATTGGTTATACCCTTTAATTTCAAACCACGGGTACCGGTTATATATCCAATCCCATCCCCTACCGGCTCTTAGCACATGCCGAGGCTGCACAGTATTGTACACATGTCAGTTGTCTCAGGCCGACGGGCGGGGCGGGTGTAAACTTCTCTACAAAGCGACGGTTATGGCGTCATTTATTTGCAAATCTCGCAACAGGCGGAGAACCGTCCAAGTTCAAATTTACCAACAAAATAAAACACCAGGCCCGCATGTAAAAGCTCCCATTGCTAATGACGCCCAACGGGCAAAGCATCTGTCTGCACCCAATAGATAATCGAGCGCCGAGACAACAAAACGGATCGTAGAAGCAGAAGGGGCGTGGAGATGGAGAGTAGAAAGCCGACGATATTGTTCTCAATCTCACCAGGTGGTGCGGTAGAAGTCGGCGTATTCGAACTCCTTCTTGATCTCGCCCAGTAAGTACCAGCCCGGGGTGCAATACGTAACATGGTTGCTGGTCGAACCGCCTTTGTTACTGCCGGAGTGGAGTTGGCCAACAATGAAAGCATTACCACCCCTCATGTGCCAGACGAGGGAACCCGAATCGCCCTTGGCGGAGAAGGCGTCGGAATTCTTGACCCCCATGTTGTAGATGCCGAGCTCGACGGACGGGATGCCGAGCTCGTTAAGGGTGAATGAGACCAAGCCAGCGTAGTGTCCGAAGGTGAGGTCGGTAGCGTTGCCGTCTTTGCCGACGATAAGGCAGGTCCGGCCTTCACTGTCGATCTCTGTCGGGTTGGCGAGGTCCTCTTCAGTAGCACAACCCATAATCCTGAGTTTTCTCCCTTCAGGATACTGGAACGTGGTTGGACCACTACCCCGAGGAGAAAGCATAGCCGTAAGATCTTCAACAGAATACTTCGATCCTGAATTAGGTTGCTTTCGTTAGACGAGATAAAAATGAGAAAAATGAGTCGAAACGCACCGATATCGACGACGTTGCCCTCGAACTGACCCCTGACCTTCGCTTCAGCGACCACGAACGCCCCCCAATCCGAGGTACACTTTGTGCCGCCTTGAACATCGACCGTGATGGGTGCCGCGTATTGAACGTAGCCAATGCTGCGGTCGCGCGTAAGGTCGGACCAGCCTCCCTTGACCTCGGTGTAGAAGGTCTGGAGCTTGACGATAGCCTTGTTCTCGTCGTTTAATTTTCGTCGATTCGCCTCCATCTCCTCCACCTCCTCCTCGTCCCCTCCCCCCCTCGCCTCCAGTCTGATGATCTCTCGCGCCCAAAAGTTGGCGAGAATGCAGTGGTCACCGATGGACTTCTTGATCTCGTTGAGACCCCGCTGGAACCGACCCATACCACAAACTCGAACGTGGTGCCTATGTGCGCCGTCTCTTCGCTTGTACTTGACGGTGGTGTTCTTATGGAGGACATGGCAGTTGCTGACCCCGAACACCCTATCGCTGGGGGTGCCGTCCTTATGTTTGTTCTCATGGAACCAAAGTGTGAGAGTACCCTGGACATCCTCCTTATGCATTCCTTGCGTCGCCAGGGGGACCCCGTGAAGAGCAGTGAGGAAGCGACGAACGTGGTGGGTGGGATTAGTGTTGCCGACATGGCGCATCAGTGGTGGACCTGCCAGCCTCTGCAGGACGGCCTCGCGCCATTCCACGACAGCGTCCTCGACTCCATGATCCTGGAGAAGCTTGAGGATCTCTTGGGAGACGTCGTGGGCGGTATCGGAGGAGGTAGAATTGGGAATGACACCAACCCAGATTACGACAGGACCAAGACCCCCCTTCTCCTCCTCTCCCGGCGGTCCATGGATGAAGAAGCGGGCGGGGTCGATGGACGACCAGTTAATCCCCCGAGCCTTGACCAGGTCACAGATCTTGGGACCGACAGAGCCCCAGACACCATTGAGCGAGGTTTGAAAAACCCCACGGAGTGACTTGACAGCGAGATGGGCATATCTGCCGCTGGGCCTGAGGAAGAGTGTAGTGAGGCAATCTGATCGGTAAACGAGTCCCGGGTGGTCGCCGTCTCCGGTGATGCCGTTGTAATAGGAGGTTCTCTCGAACTCGCTGGGGGTGTACGGGGAGACTGCAGTGGCACCGATGGCGGTTGTGAGGGCGGAGAGATTGGAGGACATCGTGGAAACATTGCTTAGGGTCGAGCCGGGCGAGACAAGGTCCTCGCGTTGTTGGCCCGTGAGGTTCATGCACTCGAGAGCGAAGAGAGAAAGATCTGAACAGAAGATGGTAAGTGTAGTATAGACGCGGAAATAAATGAAGGGACTCGCTCAACAGATCCGGGCGCTCTTTCATTGTTGCAATCGCCTGCATGGCGTATCCCGAAACGCCTACAAGGGAGATGGTAAGTGTGGCATAGACGCGCAAAGAGACTAAGGGACTCGCCATCGCCCAGAAGGCCGGCGTTGTTCAGATCACCTTGGGTGAATTTCAATTCTTCAAAAGGTCAGTGTGGAATAGACGAAGGAAAGCACGATAGGACTTACTCGAAAAATCCATATTGAAATAGAAAGACAAGACCTCAGCAAAGTCCGCAGAGAGTGGTTTGGGGATGAGAAGAGCCTCAGACTTTTAATGTCTCGTTCCTTTATCTCGGCTCCTTTAACGTCACCCCCTGCCGCCGGAACTGTATGAACTGTCTTGTGGCCTGTGCAACTAGTGATTCTTGCCCCGTACTGGGCTTTACGTAGTATGACTATAAAAGCTGGTCAAAGCAGACTTAGATCTGCACTCAACCTTGTTGCTGTCTCCCTTGTCAATCTGTTAGGAATGTATGTAGAAGTATAATACCTCTTTGATTCGAATTGCTTCCGCACGCACGTGTGCTCCGGTTCCTTAACCGATGTCAACCCTCGATGGACTCTGTTTCAGGATTGTTTCAGGATTGTTAGATACAGCGTTGTTACGTTACAGATTGTATATCGTCTCCCATAGTCGAGATCGCCTCCGGCAAGTCGGTTTGCGTGCGTGCCGCCACAGATTTCCACTCTCGCCTCGATGAACTCCGAGTCTCGACATTTCGGTATTGACATTTTGATTCCATATCATCTCCATACTTCGAGACCTCGTTCCTCATCGCCCCCGTCAGTACCCTAGCTAGAGCATGACTCCTGTAGTTTCTATATAACCTGTACAAGCTATTATATCATTCAGCAGTCTGCATATCGCCTTAGGCTCACCCCCTCTTCTCCCTTTCACTTCCCGGGCTGGCTTAACGTCCGATAGCGAAACCATCGGTAAGACCATCTCCGATCCTCTCAGTCATAACCTTAACACAATCGAAGACCTTTGCATTTTTCAAGGCGGCAAAGGGTGACAATACTGATGCGACCTCATTGAAGGCATGAAGGTCACAGAAGTTAGAGGAAACATTGCCATCGCTCCCCACATTGTGCCGTGATCTGGATGACTTGGGCGGCCGCAACGACCGCGAAGAGTCTTGTAATCGGTAGCAAACCGTATTCAATTATATTTAGCGGAATTGTGGGGTGAGAAAGGCGCAGTCACTGGCCACTGTCTTCCAACAAGGGCATATCTTTTCAGATCATCATAGTATGTACAGATGTACCTTGACGTGAGACACAAATCTTCGATCATCTCAGAGCAGGGTCGTCTGCGGAGAGCACAATCATCTGAACTGCCATCGAAACCCAGGGAGTCAAATGCGTGCACGTGAAGGTTATTACCCCATTGAGACTTATTATACGGATTATTGTCTCTACTCATTTCGGAAGATTTCTCGAACCGCAACCCGGTGCCATTTCAGGGTGATTCTTGCTGGAGTGAATTGGTTATGCCCTTTAATTTCAAACCATGGGTACCGGTCATATATCCTATCCCATTGCCTACCGGCTCCTATATATGCCGAGGCCTCACAGTATTCAGTTGTCTCAGAGGGCCGACGAGCGGGTGTGAAGTCAAGTACAGAACGACGGTTGTGGCATCATTTATTTGCAAATCCCGCAACGAGCCGCTCAAGTTCAATCTGCTAAAATACAAACAAAATAAAGCACCAGGTCCGCATGTAAAAGGCATTGCTCCAATAACATATATGCATCGAATGATCTACGCGCGCAATCCGAGCGATTTGAACATATCAACTCCAGTGCTCCCATTGCTAATGACGGGCAACTGGAACTTGGACGGGAGGGGTAGCATGCTGGAAGGCGCTTCATATCGCTCCTGGACAGTGCGGTTCGATACTGCCCCCGTCATCCGCTTCATGTTCTCCGTGTAGGCCCCGCGCGGCCATTGCTCCGCCTTGATGAGGTCGGTATGCTACATTACGACAACAATCAGACCCAAAGAAAGCACCAAAGCACCATTACAAGGGGAGACCAACGATGATGGTGACGTACCTGTGCCACAAAGCTCATGTCCGCACCGTTATACAATCGAAATTCCACCCCCATAAACTGCTTCTGCAGAATTTTGATATCGGGCTGGACCTTCTGAATCGCGCGCCGGCGCCACTCCGGGTCGTCGGCAGTGAAATACAGCGAGATGACGCGCACGCCGGGGTGGTCGTGGAGCAAGTCGACGAAAAACTGGCGGCTGGGCGGGGCGTGCGCGGCCGTGAGCCCGACGTGCTGGATGAACGGGGACAGCGCGGCAAAGTGGCGCGCGGAGAAGAACGACGCGGTGAGCGTGACGGTGAGCTCGCGGAGCAGCGGGAGCGGCGGGAGGGCTGAGAAGAGGCTCGGGTGGCAGTCGGCGAGAAGAAGAGAACGCAGGTGCGGGGCTACGTCGGAAGTGACGATCTCCAGGTCGCGCGTGTGGAGGATTTCAAGCGCGGGCTTCGTCCCGTAGTGCGCCGCCAGGATCGCGCGGACAAACTTGAGCGTCGAGTACCGCCCGTTCTTCGGGTCGCTCGGGAGCCGCAGCTCGTACAGGTTGCGCCGTGCGGGCGAGTACTTTGCGATCGCGTCCATGTCGAAAATGCCCACCATGGACAGGTGCTCCAGGTGCCAGTTCTCGATCTGCAGCAGCTGGAAGGGGACGACCGAGCCGGCGCTTTCGCTGCCTGAATCGATTCTGAGCGCCTGGATGGGCGGTGTCTTCCGGAGCTCCTGCATGACCTGGTCGTTGAAGCACTTCACGCCCGCGCAATAGACCCGCAGTTCGTAGAGGAAGGGAAAGAGCCTCAAGGCATGAGGAAAGTGGAGCTCCAGGAGCGTCTCGGGACGGGACCGCCCACTCTCCGTTTGCCGCAATCGGTAAACAAGGACGCGCACGCAGTCCGCGAGGAAATGACCTTGTTTGGTGGAGGGGTTGCACGCAGCAGCAATGGCTTCGTAGTGCCGGAATGTCTGGATGGTGATCTGCTGGAAGAGCAGTCGCTGGACGGGGAGCCGCCACACGCGGCTTACGCGCGCGTATTTGCAGAGGGAAGCGTAGTCTGGAGTGCGCGAGTTGGGTTTGAAATAGAGGGGTTCAAGGATCATGTTTAGGATATCTTCGTTTAGGTCCGGTGCGGGATGCCGTCCATGGAATATCGAGGGAATAACTGGAGGACGGTATGGTCATGAATTTCTGATGTTGGGCATACCCTATGGGTTGCAGAACGTCTACGCGTACCTTCAAGACCGGGTGCACGGTCATTCAGGCTCACGAAGCGTTGCATGGGGTTTCGATGGATAGTTCCGAACTAGTAGGGGGGTCGTTTGGGATTCAAGACAAGGCCCAAGGAACGGATGCTGAGCTATTAAGGCTCTTAGTCGGACTGACAAGCGCTCGGAACAGTCATATCAGCACTGCCACCGGCTTTCCGTCGCAAGGTACAGAGTCCAATGCTTTTTCCCCCAATTATTATCCCACCTGTCCGTCCCCGCGTACAGCGTGAGCAGCTAAGACTGGGGCACATTTTGGCGCACGTTTGGGTCTGACATCGCCAGACAAATGCGGGGCGAAGGTATGGACATCAACCCGACATCAACAAACTATCTGATAACTATATTTTTTCATCACAGCTCTGAATTCTCTGGGCGTAGTGACGACGAACCTCAATCTTCAGCAAGGCATAGCAAATATCCAGGGAAGGAATGCGTGAATGTACCATTCCAGGGGCTCTTTAAGGTATAAGAAAGCAATACATGAGTTCAAGGTCCAGATAGGATAAACAAACAAAAACACGAATTGGCAGATATGCCGTAACGCGAGACTGCACGATGAGAACCGAATCAGGATGGGGACAGAATTGGTATTACACTTGGGGAATAAGTGGGCTGAAGCAGGAAGCAGGTCTCACGGTTCGTACTTTGGCAAACCCACGCCCTCTATGTCGACGTGTCGCTGCTGCACCCACCGCACACGCACGTCAGGATGGGCGTTAGCACGGGCGTCCTCTCCCGAGCTACCAGACGTCGACTCGGACCCCTCGTCACAGGCAGCAGGTGCCTCGCTAGGGGCCTCGAGTGGCGGTGCAGAGCCGCAGGGTGGTTCGTGGGACTCGTTCTCCTCGTCACAGTCACAGAACGCTGGTGCGGACGGTAGTAGGTGTGCATTAGAAGTAGGGTAATCAAGCAGTGGTGGAGCGCTCGGCACCAGCCCCTCCACAGTTTGGTCCCGTTCGGGTCCTCGAGTGACACCATCCTCTTCTACCACTGGAGGCGCACTCGGCCCGAGATTGGGAGTAGTTCCGCCCCATACCTGCCTCAAGGTATATGCTTCATTCATATCATAGGTATCATGATAGCTCGTATCATGGGTGAGGGTGTTATGGCGCAGGCTGTGTCGTGAGAGCAGGTACGGTTCAGGTGGAGGGGGGAGAGTGAGTCGACCGAGAATTGGTGGGGAGAATGTCGGTGAAGATGGCTTATCGAGCGAAGAGACCTGCTCCAGCTGCGTTTCCGTGCACCAATCGTCTACCACTCCAAACTCAGGCACGGTGGGTGCATCTGGTATAGGAGACATCGAAGCGGGAGGAAGCGCAGCGTCAGGTTGGTCGGCGAGTGAGTGCAAGCGCGCGAGTTCGGCTTTATCATCGGTGGCGATATGCACTCCGTGCACACGCCTCGGCCGAGGTGGTGGCCGCGTTTCCAACTCCGGTTCAACAGCAGATCGCACGATGGACGACCTCAGCCGCGGGCTAGATGAGCTACAGCTAGGGACGTGTCTGGACGCTCTCCATCGTTCCAAATCCCTCTCATCGTACTCGGCTTCAAGGCCGGGCAGCGGGGCTTTCCCATCACGTCTAGGTGTCCAGCTCCTTTCCATCCCTAAATAGGCAGGAGGATTCGAGGTGCACCCCTCGACCGTCGGGGAGAGCTGCTGGGCAGCGTCATCACAAGGATTAGGTATTGACTGATCCAGATCAACAGAGGGGTTCAAGTGGATTGAGCTGACAGGGGGGAGAGGAAGAGCCGATGACACGGAATTCGCCGGGATCCTTTCGGGTTCAGCTTGTGTTTCCGAGCTGTGTATGTCCTCATGTAAGGTGGATGATAAGGGGATATTTACGTGTGAAGGATTCCACGACTGTACACGGGTAGATAAGTCTTGTTCTGGTTCTGCGGTGACAAGGGTGACGGGTGGATTGGCGAGTTGCTCACGAGGCGAGGTAGGAATGGGGGGTTCGGTTGTAGACAATACCTCTGCGGGTTTGGGCCGACGATATCGGGACCGGAGATGTCCAACCAGGCGAGAATTAGGTCGCCAGAAGGTGGAGGAGGATTTGCCAGCACTCGCAGCGACGGCACCACCTCCACTGACACCAGCCTTTCGGCGTCGACGTTTCTTCTTCGTCTGCTCTCTGGATTTCTGCTCTTCAACGTCGGAATCGCCGCCTACGTCGTCCACCTCGTCTGTGGACCGTCGGCGCCTGGGCCTGGTCGCGCGTTCGAGATCGTCTTTTAACTTTTTGGTACGTTGATGCTGATTCCTCCATACAATAGCTGCGATAGTGCCAGTGATGCCGCAGGCGAGGATGACAGCGAAAATAGTGACAATGATGGGGTCATACCTTGCAGGACGACTGGTAGAGGTGGAGTTCCATCCGGTAGGGAGGTCAAGGGCCAAGTTTGGTGAGTCCATAGTGGTGGGGCGAATTGATGATGAGACGGGGAGGTAACCTGCGAGGATCTGGAGGAGGGCATAATCAGAGATGAGGGAACGAAAATAGAGTGAAGGGGAAGGGTCCGACGGTATATATTTATATCACAGCTAGCGTAAGCGCAGCGCACACGGGGTCCCGGCCAGAAATAGCGCAGCGGACAGGGAGAACGGAGAGAAGTGGGGAAAGTAATTACTCACGTTTGGATGAGTCTGTCCATGTAGAGTCCACCGGTCAGCAACCATCCAGCCTGTGTCGTTCTGCTCGAACTTGATGGGGATCACGCAGCCGCAACTTTGGGCGGCTGTCGTGATGGACCGTCGATTCCTGGGAGGTGGGTGCTCTTCTGGGGCGTGCGAGGGGGGTTGTGGGGGTTGCTGGGGTTGCTGCAGGCGTCTGGACGGTGGGCAGAGAAAATCGAGATAAATTGGGGTTGGAATATTGTCGGGTGATGGCTGGGTTCGTCGACGTCGTCGTGCATTTGGTGATACGGGTGTAGGAGCGGCATGCGCAGGGGTAATCGTCGGGATCACGAACGTGGCCAGGAGGGCGAGGAGGCCCGTTGAAGGCGACGGTGTGGGCGTTCTCGAGCGGGGAGATTGCCGGGACGCTCGTTGAAGCCGTGGTAGTCGATGAGCGGAAGTACCGTCGTCGTCGTGTGTGTGGTGTGGTGCCGAGTGGGACACCAAACAGCAGGGACGGCCAAGCCCGCTGGGTGTCTTGGTTTTCTTGGTCATGACCGCGTCTAAGGACGGGCACCTTCTTTTCGTCGGAGGCACTTAACGAGGCAGCTGCTCATTGCCTCCGGGCTATATTTGGACTTTATTTGGGCGTATCACACCACAATTATTATTCGCTTACTCTCTTACTCCCCTGACTTACGACGTCGCCCCTCAACCCGTGATTCCCGTGACCTCTTATAGCCATAGCCAGCCAGCTGCCTAGCCTGCCCCTAGCCAGCTGCCAGATGCCAGGTGTGCCAGGTGCCCGAGAGCGCCTACGTGGTACACCCTGGTACACCCTCACCCTCTTCTTCCTCTTCCTCCATCGTTTCGATTCGCCCGTATTTTTAAAACGTGCACACCGGGGTCCTCTAACACGTCAGAACGTCCGAAAAAAAAAGTTGCTATTTTTAGACCAGTCAGTTGCTCCAACTGCCACCCAGCCTCGCGTCTCCATCACCCGTCAGCCCTCATACACAGCGATGCTAAAAACCGTCTGCATCGCCATCACCCGCTTTCCCGGCCTCACACCCGATCCTTTGGCTCATACCCCGATGGCCAATCAATTATGCGTCAACTTCAAAAGTATTTGCGTCCATATGCCGCAGGTTCGGCAAGCACATAGACTTCAGTAGGTATTACATACACAAATTGCGGGAGAGACGGAAAGTTTCAGGTGCACTCAATCTACCATTCATCTGGTCGCTCTCTACTTCACCTCTTCTTGGAGTTGGGAACCAGTGCAGAGTAGAGTGAGTCTTGTCGCGCAAAGTGGGTGATAGATACTTGTAACGGCATATCCCGGTCTTAGCACAAGGATGAGGATGAGGATGAGGGGCAGGCGGAACAAATAGTCCATTGGGTCGAAATGGAAACCGTTGCAGAGATTGTCTCGAATGGAACATCGACGCCTGATGGCACCAAGCAGGCCATAGCATACACGTCGTACCTCCTTATGCAGCGTCCTGATCGGGTCGCTGTCCTCGGTCTCTACATTTCGCCGCACCATTTTTCGCTTATTCTGATGAACGCCACCCGCGTGTATTACACCACGCTCTCCTGGAACGACGAACCAGCAAGAAAACTCCTCAGGGTTTTCTACTACATCAATGACCCTCCTACATCGATGGTCGATCCGACAATTACACGTAAGGAAAACCGTACTTTTACGATCGCGAGTAACGACGAGGTCTATAAGGGCTACACAAAAAAATCGTCTGCACGCCCCGCCGGGCGTCGGACTGTGGCCTTTCGAGATGAGGGACACTGGTAGACATGTCCCAATGGTCATGTCTTCAGCCTCGGCGAGTGTGGAGGTGAAATACAAGCGAGTCGGTGGAGGAACGATTGGCGGTGGTTCCACAGGCTTTGAGCACAAATTACCGCTGATGTATGGAGAGGATTGCCACCGAGCAAGGCCAACGGCAGTATCTATGTGTGTTGGAACAAGGGGCTTGATACGATTTTTATGGAAAATATCGACGGTCATCAATACTCGTTTGGATTATTGCCTCATTTCTTGGACTATAAATGAATGGCCCGCTTGGCAGACCAAATCATAACAGGTGGGTTGAATATAGTCTATGTACGCAAGTGCTACACTGTTCAGGTCTTCGTCTGAGGTCCTCTCAGCACCCCGGTGATGGGGTTCATGAGATCGGGGGTCACCATAGCCACTTCTCGGAGTTCATATTTCATATTTACATCCTTTTGAATTTGTAGCGGGCTCCATTAAGCACGATTGCTTTTGTGATAGATTTCTACCATTCCCGGAGTTGAAGCACCACTCCCTATATCCAGAGATATATCTCTATAATCACCCGGTGTTACTCTGTCTACGCTGTCAAGCTCGCTGTTTTATAAGCCCACTCCTCGCTCTGCTGGAGCGATTAGATCCACGGTGACACTCCAGTGGTAGGGCCACTGATGACTTAACTCTCCCGCTTTTCCGTCATTCATTGTCTCTAGCCTACAGTCACGAAGTCAACACTTTCCTACATTTCAGTCAGCATCCTGTTCGACCCAATCCGTCTCTCTACCAAGAAGTTCATCACTGTAAGCACCCACTAGGACTCATCTTGCTCCAGACTCCTCAATCGACCGACGTGTTGAAGAAACGCCCCTTGGGTGCTTCGACGCCTGCAAGAGTAAGTTGTGCGCATGAGAGCAGGTGAGGACAAATGGCTTACCCTGCTGACTTCAAACTCAGATTCCCCTGCCACAGTACTATGAGTGCGCTTCCCAGTAGAAAATTGGCCCTCTGCATGTAGATCTATCTCCCGGCGAAGGGAGTGCTTATCCAATCCCATGAATGGTTTTGTTCTGTGCTCCATCAAGAAGCTGAAGATGATGCGCTGCAGGGCCTCGTGGAGAAATTCTGGATCCTTCATCTCCTTCATCTCCTTGGGATCACCATATTCCACCCAGTACAGGTCACCGTCAAGTCGGTTGGCCATCTGCCGGAATAGAGACTCCAATTCTTGATACTCCAGGGCCCAGCCAAGGTCCGCCTCTGGCAAGCTCGGCCATAAAATACGATCGTCTTTCCGTCCCCATCGCTGGATTGACACCAACCAGATCTCGATAAATATCGTGATGGATCTGTGAGGGGCCATGGGAATTTGGCTTGCGCGAAGATGG
>Ga0307513_10002224_pt1 | contig 27101 bp, 26 predicted proteins | sample 15_EM_MG_FD_202174 | JGI IMG/M metagenome (GOLD analysis project Ga0307513, IMG submission 202174) | Populus trichocarpa ectomycorrhiza microbial communities from riparian zone in the Pacific Northwest, United States - 15_EM | ecosystem: Host-associated > Plants > Roots > Unclassified | place...
GACGTCGTTCGGTTGCAGCTGCTCGTCGTCGCTGAGCAGTTTCTGGAAGAACGGGATGGACACCGCCTCGAACAGGGGAACCATCTTCAACGTGGTGACGGCCTGTTTGATCATCTGTGCCGCGCGTGTGCCGGCTGCGACGCCGCCGTAGCTGACCAGGCCAACCGGCTTGTACTGCCACCCGTGGTTGAGGTAGTCGATGGCGTTCTTCAGCGGTGCGGTGAACCCGTAGTTGTACTCGGGCATGACGAACACGAACGCGTCGGCCGCGTCGGCCGCGTCGGCCGCGTCGACCGTCGCGCTCCAGTCCTTGGTGTGCTGGTGCTGGTAGTTGCGTAGCCGGGGGTGGTGGGGCTCGTTCATGAACGGGAGATCCAGCTCGAGGAGATCGATGTGGACGACCTCGTCAATCGCGCCGTGCTGCACGGCCTCGGCGTTGATCCATTGGGCAACGGGTAGTCCGACCCGGTTCGGTCGGGTGCTCGCGATGATGATCGCCAGTGTGGTCATCGGCGGAGTCTTCCCCTGCCGGATCGGCGTCGGTCCGGCGGTGGGCTGGTCCGGCTCACCCTGGCTCCGGCTCTGAACGTCCCTCCGCGCGGGCCCTGCGGCGCGGGACCACCGCAGCGCTGACCGACCCGACCACGGCGACCGCCGCGAAGGCGACGAACACCGATCCCGTACCGAATCCGCCGGCGATGAGGAGGCCGACCATCGACGGGCCGATGATGCCGCCGATCCGGCCGACCGATGCGGTCCACGCGAGCCCCGCGGCGCGGCAGGCCGTCGGGAAGTAGGTGGCGGCGAAGCCGTAGACCAGTACCTGCGCCCCTATCGTGCCGGCTCCCGCGACGAACGTCAGTGCGTACAGCCCGAGGGAGCCCGCCTTCAAGCTCAGCAGCAGGATCGACGCCGTCGCGGCCAGGAAGGACACGGCCACGACCTTCTGCGGGCCGATCCGGTCGGCGACCCGGGAGGCGAACAGCGGCACCAGGATCGCGCCCGCGTTCAGGACGAGCAGGAACGCCAGTGCCGAGTTGATGTCGTACCCGCTGGTCTTCATGAGTTGCGGTAGCCAGGTGTTGAGCCCGTAGGTGAGCAGGAGGCCGCACGCGCTCATCAGGCCGAGCAGGAGCGTCCCGATGCGGTGCTCGCGGGTGAACAGCGCCAGCGGACCCCGCCGGATGCCGGTGTCGACGGTGGTCGCGACGGCCGGATCCATGCGGTAGCGCCGGGCGACTTCGCGGGCCTCGTCGAGGCGTCCGCGCAGGGTGAGGAAGCTGGGGGATTCCGGGAGGAAGAAGCACGCCAGTGGCACGATCGTGACCAGCGGCAGGACGCCGATCCAGAACAGCGCGCGCGGACCGAAGGGCTCCAGGAGGATCAGGCCCAGCAACGAGGCCAGTACCCCACCGCCGGGATAGCCGGCCCAGATGATGGCGCTGTGGGCGTTGCCCCGCCCGGGCGGGGCGAACTCAACCGCCAGCGCGGCGGCCGTCGGGATCAGGGCGCCGATGCCGACCCCGACCATGAACCGGGCGAGCCCGAACACGCCGAGGTTCGGTGCGAGGGCGCAGACGGCCATCCAGACCGAGAACCATGCTGTCGAGCCGATGACCAGCCAGCGCCGTCCGACGAAGTCGGCGCTCGTGCCCATCAGGATCGAGCCCACGAGCATCCCGACGAGTGCATAGCTGCTGATCAGTCCGGCCTGGACCGGGTCGAGACCCCACTGCGGATCCGCCAACATCGCGGGCAGGGCCGTGCCGTAGGCGACGAGGTCGTAGCCCTCGAAGATGATCGCGGCGAGGCAGATGCCGAGCACCCACGCCCCGCTGCGTGTCGAGTCGGAGCTCCGTTGACCGACCGGCATGTTTTGTATCACAAAAAACTGTGACACAATAATGTCGCTTTGCGCAAGAGCTGTAGACGTTCTGCTCCGGTGGTCAGCCGTATCGCCAGGCGGCGGCGATGAACGAGCGCAGGAAGTCGTTCTTCTCCGGCGCTCCCGGCTCCCCGCCGAGCGAGGCGATGCGGTCGTCGAAGGCGCTCTGGGTGAACGCGCCGACGGCGAACAGGTAGGACCACTCGTAGAAGCCGGGCGGTTTGCCGGGCAGCGCGCATTTGATGGCCTCGATGAACTTGCGGGCCATCGGGTCGAACAGCGCACCCATGACGCCGCGCTCGTACCGTGAGGGATCGGCTGCCTCGCGCAGCACCAGCCGCCGGTACCAGGCGCCGTCCTCCTTCAGCTCCACCACCGGATCCATGAACGCGCTGACGATCTGCTCGACGGCGTCCGGCGCGTCGAGGTTCTCGATCGCCTCCAGCCGCCGCAGCCGCTCGTCGTTGACGTGCTGGCGGCGCTGGAAGATCGCCGCGTAGAGGACGAGCTTCGACTCGAAGTGGTAGCCGATCAGCGACAGCTTGACGTCGGCGGCCCTGGCGATCTCGCGCAGCGTGGTGCCGTGGTAGCCCTCCAGCGCGAAGACGCGTTCAGCTGCGTCGAGGATGCGGTTGCGGCGGTCAGGACCGGCCGCGGCGTCGGTGTCCACGGGAGGAGGCTACTACTTCTTGACGCGACTGACTGTACGTCCGTACAGTCTGCGTGTCGGGATCTCGAAGAGGAGCGCGCGATGGCAGCACGGACACGTTGGGTAGTGCTCGGTGGCAGCTTTATCGCCTACATGTTCGACGCACTGGAGATCATTCTTCTGTCGCTGGCGCTGCCGGCGATCCGTAACGACATGCATTTCACGCCGCTGCAGGGCGGCCTGCTCGCGACGGCGACGCTGTTGGGGATCGGCCTGTCCAGCGTGCTGGCGGGATATCTGGCCGACAACTTCGGCCGCAAGAAGGCGCTGATCGCCTCACTGGTCACCTTCGGGCTGTTCACGGCCGTGCTTGCGTTCGTACCGAACTTCGAGCTGTTCCTGCTGTTCCGGTTCGTCGCGGGCTTCGGGCTCGGTGGCGTCTGGGGCGTGGTGTCGACCTACGTCGTGGAGACGTGGCCGGCGCCGAAGCGCGGCCGAGCGGCTGCGTTCGTGTTGAGCTCGTTCCCGATCGGCGGTGCCGTTGCCGCGGTGATGTCCGGGTTCTTCCTGCCGGACTGGCGCCTGATGTTCCTCGTCGCCGGCGTGGCCGTCATCGTGCCCGTCCTGATCGTCGTGTTCGCCTTCGACGAGTCGAGCGAATGGACGCAGGAGAAGGCCAAGCGTGCAGCGGCCGGCGACGTCCGCAACGTGTCGGTGGCGCAGATCTTCACCCCGTCGCTGCGGCGCACCACGATCCTGGCCACGCTGGTGGCCGCGCTGGCCCTGACGGGCTGGTGGGGCGCCTCCACGTGGCTGCCCACCTACCTCACCACCGAGCGTGGGGTCGCTCCGGCGACCGTCGCGGTGTACATGACCGTGCTGAACCTGGGCATGTTCGTGGGCTACAACGTGTTCGGGATGATCGCCGACCGGTTCGGTCGCCGTCCCGCGATCATCATGACGTTGCTGGGCGTCGGCGTGACGCTGCCGCTCTATGCATTGACGTCCAACCTGACGGCCCTGCTGTGGTTCGGCCCGCTGTTCGCCTTCTTCGCCGCGTTCACGGGCCTGTTCGGCTCCTACCTGGGCGAGCTGTTCCCGACCCGGGTGCGCACGACCGGCGCTGGGTTCTGCTTCAACGTGGGCCGGGGCGTGTCGGCGTTCGCACCACTGGCGCTCGGCGCGCTCACCGCCGTCATGACTCTCGGTTCGGGGCTCCTGATCTGCGCCGGCATCTTCCTGGTCGGGGCGCTGGTGATGTTCCTGCTCCCGCGCACCGGCGACGAGCCGGACGCCGTGCAGCAGCCCCGTGGATCGCTGTCGGCCACTGCCTGACCATCGCCCGCCTGATCCACGCTCGTCCGAAGGGACTCGATTCATGAGCGACGACTTGCTGCTGCCGGATCCGGAACTGGTCGAGGTCACCCCCGGGGTGTTCGCCTACATCCAGCCCGACGGCAGCTGGATGGTGAACAACACCGGCGTGGTGGTCGGTGACGACGGCTCGTACCTGCTGGTCGACACGACGTCGACGGAGGCCCGCAACCGCGCGTTGCTCGCCGCCGTCCAGAAGATCACCGGTGAGACGATCGAGGCCGCGCCGCCGAACGCGCTGCTGAACACCCACCACCACGGCGATCACACGTTCGGCAACTGGCTCATGCCGGAGCGCACCCCGATCATCGGGCACGTCACTTGCCGCGAGGACGTGCTGGCGGCGGGGAGGTTCGCCGCCGATGTCCTGGTCGGGCCCGAGTACGGGCACATCGAGGTGCGGCCGCCGGACGTCACGTTCACCGACTCGATGACCCTGCACCTGGGCGGACGGGTCGTGGAGCTGATCCACGTCGGGCCCGCGCACACCCGCAGCGACGTGGTCGCGTGGCTGCCGCAGGAGCGCGTGGTGTTCGCGGGCGACGTGGTGTTCGCAGGCGGGCAGCCGTTCCTGGTGGAGGGCAGTATCGCGGGCTACCCGAAGGGCCTCGCCGCGATTCGTGCACTCGAACCCGACATCCTGGTGCCCGGCCACGGCCCGGTCTGCCGCGGGGCCGAGATCACCGCCGTTCTCGACGACCTCACCGAGTACGCCGCGTTCGTCGACGGTGTGGCCCGCACGTCGCACGCGGCCGGGCTGCCCCCACTGGAGGCAGCGGAGAAGAACCGGGACCACCGCTTCGCCGGATGGCAGGAGAGCGAGCGGCTGGTCGGGAACCTCCACCGCGCCTACTCCGAGCTCGACGGCAATCCCATCGACACCCGCATTCCGCTGGGCGACGTCTGGATGCAGATGGTCGCGTTCAACGGCGGACCCATCGGCTGCTTCGCCTGACACGGAAGGTCACCACCATGCGTTGGATCACCTACATCTCTCCAGCGGACGGCCAGGAACGCGCCGGACTGGTGCGCGACGACGAGGTCCGCGCCGCCGACGCCACGGCGTCGCTGCTCGATCTGATCCAGGCCGACGGCGGGCTCGCTGCCGCGGCCGAGCGGGCCGACCGGACACCCGCCGAGGTCGTCGATCCCGTCGGGCTGCGGCTGCTCGCCCCCATCCCGCACCCGCCTGCGGTGCGCGACTACCTGGCCTTCGAGGAACACCTGCGCAACGCGCTGAAGGCGTTGGACATCGCGCAGCTGCCGCCCACCTGGTACGAGCAGCCCGTCTTCTACTTCACCAACCCGGCCGCGATCTGCGGGCCCGACGAGGAGATCGCGATCTCCCCGGGCTCACTCAAGTTCGACTACGAGGTCGAGGTGGCCGCCGTGATCGGCACTGGCGGCGCGAACCTGCACCCGGACGAGGCCGAGGCCCACATCGCCGGCTACACGATCCTGTGCGACTGGTCGGCCCGCGACCTGCAGAAGGTCGAGCAGACGATCGGGCTCGGCCCGGTCAAGGGCAAGGACAGCGCGACCAGCCTCGGACCCGCGCTCGTCACCCCCGACGAGATCGAGCACCTCCGCAGCGGCAACGGGTACAAGCTCGCCATGAGCGCTTCCGTGAACGGGCAGCACTACGGCGGTGGCAACTGGTCGGACATCTACTGGTCATTCGGCCAGATGCTCGCGTACGCCTCCCGCGGCACCGTGCTGCGGCCCGGCGATGTGATCGGCAGCGGCACCGTCGGCACCGGTTGCATCCTGGAGCTCTCCGGCCTGCACGGCAGCGAGCGCTACCCCTGGCTGCAGCTCGGCGACACCGTGCGTGTCGAGGTCGAAGAGCTCGGTGCCGTGACCGGGCGCATCGTCGCCGGCGCCGATCCCGTGCCGCTGACGTCGAACTGACCGAGCATGCCGATCACCGCTGAGGGCGGCGCGGACGTCGAGCCGATCTGGACGCCGGGGTCCGGTGTCGTCGAAACGGCGCACGTAGAGCATTTCCGGCGTTGGCTCGCGACCCGGCACGGCGTGCAGCTCTCGGACTACGCCGCCCTGCATGCCTGGTCGGTGACCGAGCTGGAGCAGTTCTGGCAGCTGGTCTGGGAGTACTTCGACGTCCAGGCGGCGACGCCGGCCGAGCGGGTGCTCGTCGGCGACTCCGTTCCTGGTGCGCGCTGGTTCCCGGGTGCCACGCTCAACGTCGTCGACCAGGTCTTCCGGCACGGGCACCGGACGGGTCCCGCGCTGATCGACCGGTCCGAGCCGGGCGGGCCCGCCCCGCGCGAGGTGTCCTTGGCTGAGCTGCGGCGCCAGGTCGCGGCCGTGGCGGGCACCCTGCGCGAGCTCGGCGTGGAGCGCGGTGATCGCGTGGTCGGCTACCTGCCCGACGTCGCGGAAGCCGTGATCGGCTTCCTGGCGGCGGCGAGCATCGGGGCGATCTGGTCCGTCTGCGGCCAGGACTACTCGGCGTCAGCCGCCGCGGAGCGCCTGGGTCAGCTCGACCCGGTGGTCCTCATCGCCGCGGACGGGTACCGATACGGCGGCAAGACACATGACCGACGTGCCGCCGTCGGGTACCTGCGCGGCGAGCTGCCGACGCTGCGAGCCACCGTCGTGGTGTCGCGGCTCGACCTGGATCTGGACCAGCTCGTCGGGATCACGCGCTGGGCGGACGCGAGCGCGGGAGCGCCCCGCTGAACACCGTGCCCGTCCCGTTCGACCATCCGCTGTGGGTGCTGTTCTCCTCCGGCACCACCGGCCGGCCCAAGGGCATCGTCCACGGCCACGGCGGCGTACTGCTCGAACATCTCAAGCAGACCCGGTTCCACCTCGATCTCGACGAGACCGACACGTTCTTCTGGTACACCTCGCCGAGCTGGATGATGTGGAACTTCCAGGTCGCCGGGTTGCTCGTCGGTGCCACGATCGTCTGTTACGACGGGAGCCCCTCCCACCCCGGTCCCGACGCGCTGTGGGAGCTCGCTGCCCAGCACCACGTCACCGTGCTGGGCACCAGCCCGACCCACCTGCAGGTGTGCCAACAAGCCGACCTGCACCCAGCGGCCGACCACGACCTGTCTGCGTTGCGGACCCTCGGCGTCACCGGTTCGGTCCTTCCGCCGGCCACCTCCCGATGGGCCGCGCGGGAACTGGGCAGCGGTGTCGCGGTGGCGTCGATGACGGGCGGCACGGATGTCGTCACCGCCTTCGCCGGGTCGGTGCCGACCGAACCGATCCGGGCCGGAGAGCTGTCCGTGCCGTGTCTGGGGGTGTCGCTGGAGGCGTGGGACGCGCGGGGGAGAAGCGTTCGTGATCAGGTGGCGGAGCTGGTCATCACCCGGCCCATGCCGTCGATGCCGGTGACGTTCTGGAACGACCCCGACGGCGAGCGGTACCGCAGCGCCTACTTCGACGCGTTTCCCGGGACATGGCGCCATGGGGACTGGATCACTGTGACCGAGCGGGGCTCCATCGTCGTGCACGGCAGGTCCGACGCCACCCTCAACCGCAACGGCGTGCGGATGGGGAGCGCCGACATCTGCCAGGTCGTCGAATCCCTGCCGCAGATCGCAGACGCGCTGGTGGTCGGCGCGGAGCAACCCGATGGCAGCTACTGGATGCCGCTGTTCGTCGTCCTGACGGCGGAGGCGACGCTGACCGACGCCCTGATCCGCGAGATCCGCACGGCTATCCGGGACGAGCTGTCGCCGCGGCATCTGCCCGACGACATCCTCGCCGTTCCCGGGATCCCGCACACCCGAACCGGCAAGAAGTTGGAAGTGCCGATCAAACGACTGATGCAGGGGTCAGCGCTCGCGGATGCGGTCGATCCGCAGACCGTCGACGACGCCGACCTCCTCGACGTCTACCTCCGCATCGCCGCCCGATCGCGGCCCACCCACGCCGTGGCAGGTTCTTCAGCGGACGCCGAAGCCCGCGTCGACGCCAAGGGCGCCAGGTGACTCACCGGACGGCCGGAGCAGCGCTGATCGTGGGGTGTTGATCGCGGAATACTGCTGATCATGGATGAGCTGTTGCTGGGCATCGATGTCGGCACGACGGCGGTGAAGGTCGCGTTGTTCGACACCAGCGGGCGGCTCGTCGCTTCGCATGCGACGCCGTACCCGATCCGGCGGCCGCGGCCGGGTTGGGCCGAGCAGGATCCGCTCGATTGGTGGCGTGGCTGCGTGGCCGGCATCCGCGCCGTCAGCACCGGAGTTCCGGCGGGCGCGATCCGCTCGGCCGGGGTGGTCAGCCAGGTCAACACCCATGTCTTCGCCGACGAGTACCTCAATCCGCTCGGCCCGGCGATCATCTGGCAGGACCAGCGATGTGCCAGTGTCGCGCGCGAGCTCGACGGTCGGTTCACGGCTGCTGACAAGGTGCGGATCTGGGGCGACGAGGTCGTGCTCGACGCGTCGTTCGTGGGCTCGCGGGCCACCTGGTTCGCACGCGAGGAACCGGATCGGTGGGCCAGGACGCGCTGGGTGCTGAGCCCGAAGGACTTCGTGGTGGCGAAGCTGACCGGACGGGTCGCGACCGATGCGCTCTCCGGGGTACGGATCTGCGGTAGGGACGGCTACCTGCCGGACGCCGTCGCGCTGGTCGACGGGCTCGCGGAGCGGCTGCCGGTGCTGCTCCCACCGGAGGCGCCGCTCGGCCGGGTCGAGCCGGACATCGCCGGCAGCGGGTGCGCCGCGACCGTCGTGGTCGGCACGATGGACGCGTTCGGGGCGGTGTTCGGCACCCGTACCACCGAACCCGGCCGCGCCATGGTGTCGTGCGGTACGTCGTTGATCGTGGCCGGCGCGTCGCGGGAGTCGTTGCCCGCCAAGGGAATCATCACGTTCCCGCCGCGCGGCGAGCTGTTCGTGCACGCCGGACCGACCCAGGCGGCCGGCGACGCCGTGCGCTGGTGGAGCCGGGTTTCCGGGCTGAGCGTCGACGACGTCTTCGCCTCGGCGGTGCACGGCCGCTCCGGCACGGTCTTCACGCCCTACCTCGCGGGGGAGCGCGCCCCGCTGTGGGACGTGGATGTGCGTGCGAGCTTCCTCGGCCTCTCCGCCGACACGACGCAGGCAGACCTGTCACGTGCGGTGCTCGACGGCGTCGCCATGTCGGGGCGCCACGTCCTGGAAGCCGTCGAGCAGGCCTGCGGGCTCGCGCTGCCCAGCGTGACGCTGTCGGGAGGTGGCGCGCGCAGCGCGCTGTGGGCACAGATCCACGCCGACGTCCTGAAGCGACCGGTCGAGCGGCTGCGCGTGCACGACAGTGCTGCACTCGGCGCCGCGCTGCTGGGCGCGGTCGGCGCCGGGACCTTCCCCGACGTCGAGACCGCCGCGGCGGCCACCGTCGCGGTCGAGCGCGTCTTCACCCCGGCCACCGACCTGGACCCGCTGTACGAGGCGTACCGGATGTCGTATGACGCGCTGCGCGACGTGCACGCGCGCCTGGCCGGCATCGGGCCGCTCGCGCCCTAGCTCGTCTTGTCAGCCGGAGGAGGACATTGGGGCGCGTCCTGTTGTGCGTTGACCGTCCTGCGCCGGCAGCCCGGGTTCATCAGCCAACCGGTGCTTGTCGGCCGGCTGCCCGGTGAGTGCGGCGACGCCGTCGGCGAGCGCGTCGCGTTGATCGTCGGTCCAAGAGGCTGCGTCGCCGGCGTTCATGGGGTGGCCGTGGGTGAGCGTGAGGATGAGGTCGAGCAGGTGGGCTGCCGGGAGGCTGGCATTGACGGATCCGGCGGCCTGGGCCTGTTCGAGTGCGGCGGTCTTGTCGTCGAGGGAGGCCTTGATGACGGGGATGGACTGCATGGCGTCGGGGCGTTCGAGGGCCTGCCACATCTCGAGTCGGGCGAGGTGTGGGTTGTCCCGGTAGAAGTCGAAGATCTGTTGGGCGTAGCCGGGTAGGTCGTCGACGTCGAACGGGGCGGCGTCGTGGATGCGTCGGATGTTGTGTTCGAGGGCGGCGCCGAAGAGGCCGTCCTTGTTGCCGAAGTAGGCGTAGATCATCCGTTGGCTGGTGCCGGCGATCTGCACGATGTGGGCGGTGCGTCCGCCGGCGAGGCCGTGGGCGGCGAATTCGGTGGTGGCGGCGTCGAGGATGCGGCGGCGGGTGGCCGCCGCGTCCCGGGTGGCCGGTCGATGGTCGTGCTCGGGTGCCACGGCGGGTTTCAGACGAAGGTGACGATGTCGTCGACGCGGGCGGAGTGGATGCCGACAGAGGTCTCGCGCATGTACTTCTCGCGCATCTCGTGGGCCCTGTTGTAGGCGTCGGTCGAGAGCGCCTCGGCCATGGACTCCGGTGAATCGAAGCTGATCTGGACGATCGCGGCGATGGCGTCCTCCGCTCCGTCGGTGGCGAGGTCGGTGAGGTGGTACTGCGAGTAGGCACGGGTCTGCGGGAGAGCCTTGTAGGTGGGTCCGTACTCGTACTTCATGAAGCGGCGGAAGTCCTCGGTGGAGATCTCCGGCTTCTTCCGGATGACGGTCATCAGGGTGAACATGGTGGCTCTCTTGTTGTGGGGCCCAGCTCGGCGAGATTGCGCTGCTCACCGTTGCGGACAAGGTCGAGTGCCGAACCGCCGTACAGCGGCCGAGCCGACGAAGCTGCCGGTGATCAACAGGGATCTGCATCGTCCCCGCTGTGAAGTAACTGGTTACTAACTTAGTGTGCGCCGCTCTCGGCGTGGGAGCAATCCGATCAGGTGTGACGCAGCAGTCGCACCTGCGGCCCGCCGTCGGGCGCCTGGTCGACCAGCCGTGCGACGTCGGCCATGTCGGGGATCGGCCGGAAGCCGTAGGAGGTCGTCGACTCCGTGACGCCCGATCTTGCGCGACCACGTTGTGACGGCAGGGGTGTCACGGGCACGCTTCTCGCGCTACTGCTCGACGGCCCGACCTCGCGAACGCGGCGCACGCATGGCGGCCGCCGGAGGCACAATGCTTCAGTCCGGTGGTTCGTACCGGCCGTCGATGGCGGTCCAGCCGCCGTCGACGGTGAGCATGCTGGCCGTCACGTAGCTCGCAGCGTCGGAGGCGAGGTACACCACCGCGCCGGCCAGCTCGCTCGGCTGTGCCCAGCGGCCCAGCGCTGTGTGCTGGGCATAGGCGGTGTATCGCTCGGTGTCGGTCAGCATCGGCGCGGTCATGGTGGTCTCGGTGACGCCGGGCGCGATCGCGTTCACCCGCACCCCGTGCGGGCCGAATTCGGCGGCAGCGGTGCGCAGCAGCGCCACGATGCCCGCCTTCGTCGCCGCATAGATGCCTTGTCCCGGTTCGACCATGACCGCACGTACCGACGCGAACCCGATGATCGAGCCCCGGCCGCGTTCGGACATGGGTCTGCCGAAGGCTCGCACAAGGTCGAACGCTCCGCGCAGGTTCAGATCGACGATGCGGTCGAACTCGGTGTCGGAGTAGTCGATCAGCCGTCGACGCACGTTGGTTGCCGGGGTGAAGACGAGGACGTCGACGTCCCCCAGCTCGGCGGGCGCGGCCCGCACGGCGTCGCGGTCGAGCAGGTCGAGCGGGTAGGCGGTCGCGCCGATGCCAGAAGCCGTCTCCTTGAGGGTGTCGACGTCACGATCGGCACAGACCACCTCGGCGCCGTGTGCAGCCAGCGCCTTCGCGGCTTCGCGGCCGATGCCGCTTCCGGCGCCCACCACCACGGCCCGTTTGCCGTCGACCCGGAAGAGGCGTGTGTAGTCGCCTGTGTAGTCGACCGTGTCCTCCATTGCGTGCTCTCCGTTCATCGTGGGGTGCTCGTGGCGAGCAGGCGCAGGGACTCGTCCCAGAGCCGATCGGCGTTGGCGGGGTCGAGCGCGTACCCGGCGACGCCACTGAAGCCGGCACCGCGGTCGGCACGGACGGCTGCCTCGTGGCAGTCCTCGAGGTAGCGGCCACCTGTTCCGTCGAGCAGCGGCGAGGTGGCTGCGAACACCGGAGTCGCCGCGCCTACCTCGACGTTCTTGAGGAACTCCGAGGGGATCCGATAGCCGCTGGTGAACGCCTTGTCCTGGTCCGGTGTGCGATGCCTGGACAGCCGGGTGGACGTGACGATGCCCGGGGTCACCGCGTTGGCGAGGATGCCGTCGGGGGCCCACCGCTTCGTCAGTGCCACGGCCATCAGCACGTTCGCGGTCTTGGCCTGGCCGTATCCGAGGATGCTCGTGTAGGTGCGGAACGCGAAGCTGATGTCGTCGAGGACGACCGGTGAGCTGAGGTGGGCTGCTGAGCTGACCGACACGACCCGGGCCCCCTCTGCGGCGGAGAGGGCGTCGTGGAGGCCGAGCGTCAACGCGAGGTGTCCGAGGTGGCAGACCGCGAAGGTGAGCTCGACGCCGGCCGGGGTGCGCCGGAGGTCGGGCAGGCTGAGCCCGGCGTTGGCGATCAGGATGTGCAGCGGCCCGGTCCAGCCCTTGCTGAACGCGGTCACCGACTCCAGGTCGGCGAGGTCGAGCGCGTCGAGGTGCACCCGGGTGTTGCCGCTGTCGCGCACGATCGCGGCGGCCACCCGCGCTCCCGCCGCCTGATCACGAACGGCGAGCGTCACGTCCGCGCCGGCCCGGGCCAGCGCAGCTGCCGTCGCCGCGCCGATCCCGGACGAGGCGCCGGTCACGACGGCGCGCCTCCCGCGCAGGGCGATCCCGTCGAGCACGTCGGTCGCGGTCGAACGGGCACCGAACGGTGACGGGATCGCGCCGGTCATCGCCGGACGGTGATGGTCTGCGGAACGGTGTACTCCAGCAGTCCGTCCGTTCCGCTCTCCGTCCCCACTCCTGACTGCTTGTGGCCGGCGAAGGTCACCAGCGGCGTGAGGTACTGGATCTCATTGATCCAGACGGTGCCGGCCTGCAGACGCCGGCCGACGGCGAGCGCGGCGTCGGTGTCCGCCGACCAGACGGAGGCACCCAGCCCGTACTCGGTGGCGTTGGCGCGCTCGATCGCGTCCTCGATGTCGTCGAACTTCAGCAGCGGGAGCACCGGCCCGAACTGCTCCTCCTGCACGATGCGGGAGTACTCCGGGGGATTGTCGATGAGGGTCAGGGGGACGAAGTAGCCCTTCTGCTCCTCCGGAAGTCCACCGATGACGAAGTCGTATCCCTGCTCCGACGCGTCGCGGATGAGGTCGAGCACGCGCTCGTACTGCTGTCGGTTCTGGATCGGGCCGAGCTGGACGCCGTCGTCGGTTCCGGGGCCGACCTTCACGGAACGGGCGATGTCCGCCAGCGCGTTCCTGAGCTCCTCGTAGACGTCGGCGTGGATGTAGACGCGCTTGGCGGCGAGGCAGACCTGCCCGGAGGAGTAGAAAGCGCCCCAGAACAGCTGGGCCGCCATGGTCGCGACGTCGACGTCGGGCAGGACGATGGCGGGATCGTTGCCGCCGAGCTCGAGGGTGACGCGCTTGAGGGTCGATGCAGCGCTGGCCATGACCTTGCGGCCGGTCTGCGTCGAACCGGTGAAGCTGATCTTGTCGATGCCGGGGTGGGCGGTCATCATCGGGCCGAGGTCATCGCCGCCGGAAACCACGTTGAGCACTCCCGGCGGGAGCACCTCGCGCAGGATCTCGCCGACCTTCAGCGTCATCAACGGTGTGAACGGGGACGGCTTCAGTACGACCGTGTTGCCGGACAGCAGCGCGGGGCCGAGCTTGAACGCGGACAGGCCCAGCGGGAAGTTCCACGGCGGGATCGCGCCCACGACGCCGAGCGGTACGTGCCGGGTGATCGAGAGGCGGTCGTCGCTGTCCTCGTTCACCGTCTCCGGCAGCGTGAGCGTGGCGGTCTCGCGGAGCCAGTAGGAAGCGCCACCGATCTCCGTGGCGGCCTCGGTGAGCGTCTTGCCCTGCTCGGAGGTCAGCAGGTGGGCCAGCGGGTCGACGTGGGCGTCGATCGCGGCGGCCATGTCGAGGAGGAACTGCCGCCGCTCCGCGAGTGGCCGGGCCGCCCACGCGGGATATGCCGAGCGGGCGGCGGCGATGGCGTCGTCGAGCTGCGCAGGAGTGCAGTCGGGGGCCTGCGCCACGATCGTCTCGTCGGCCGGGTTGAGGACGTCGAACGACGCGGAACCGGGTACCGCCCGACCGTTGATGGTCATGGTGAAATCGGCATCGAATCGGATGGACATGAGGTATCTCCTGAGGGCTTGCTACGCGTCGTTGAACATGGCCTCGGCCATGTGCTCGCCACTGCCGATCGTGTCGATCACGACCAGTGGGTTGGAGTAGTCCCGCCACTCGACGATCTTGCGGTCGCGGATCGTGACGATGGAGACGTACTTCTGGTGATAGGGCTTTCCGGTCGCTACGCCGCTGCCGTGGCTGGCGTACTCGAGGATGACCACGCCCGGGTCGGTGGTGGCGAAGAACTTCGCGTCGCACATCCGATCAAGGCTGATGATGTGGCCGTAGCCCTTCCACGCCTCGATGATGGCGTCCCGGCCGGTGATCGACGGCGGCGTACCGGGCGGGGCGTACACGAAGTCCATGACGATGTCGTCAGCGAAGTAATCGAAGTACCGGTCCCCGTCGACCAGCCCGGCGAGCAATTCCTCGATGAGCTCGATGAACGGTCCCAATGCCTTGTACTCGGCGTAGTCGATCAACGCCCTGCTCCATTCGTCTGGTGCTCGACCAACGATGCAGCGGCGGCGACGGAGGGAGAAGGGTGCGCCTTCCTAGGTGTGTGACACCCAGGCTCGGACTCCATGACGATCGCTGGTGCGCACTAGAATGCGAGTGTGTCGTCCGCTTCCGAGAGCAACCTCGGTGAGTTCCTGCGCGCCAGCCGCGCCCACGTCGAACCGTCGGACACCGGCCTGCCGTCCGGCGCCGGCCGACGCGTGGCCGGACTGCGCCGTGAAGAGGTCGCGGTGCTCGCCGGGGTCAGCGTGGACTACTACGCCCGGCTCGAGCAGGGCCGTGAGCGCCACCCGTCGGCGCAGGTCATCACTGCCATCGGACGTGCGCTGTGCCTCGATCTCGACGCTCAGGGCCACCTGTGCCGGCTGGCCGGCCTGAGCCCGCGCCGCCCGGCGGACCGGCTGCGCGACACGGTCCACCCGTCGCTACTCGGCCTGCTCGACACGTTCCCGTCGTCGGCTGCCTACGTGTTGGGCCCCGCCTTCGACGTGCTGGCCACGAACGCGATTGCCGCCGCGCTGCTGTCGCCGTTCGACGGCATGACCAACATGGTGCGCATCCTGTTCCGCCATCCCGCGGCACGCACGGTGTTCGCCGAATGGTCGGTGGTCGCGCGGAGCGCGGTGCGGGCGCTGCGGCTCAACGCGGGGTACTACCCCGACGACCCAGAGATCCGGGCGCTGGTCGAGGAGTTCCAGACGACGTCCGACGAGTTCCGCGCGCTGTGGGACGACCAGCGGGTGGGGAGCCTCAACCGCGCCTTCAAGGTCTTCGTTCATCCCGAGGTCGGGCGGGTCGAGCTGACCTACCAGACCTTCGACGTGCACGACGCGCCCGGCCAGCAACTCCTCGTCGGCACGCCCGCCCCCGGCAGCCCGAGCGCCGCAGCCGTCACGTTCCTGACCTCAGATCGCGTGGGGTGAGCCGGGCTCAGACCTCGTTGTTCCACATGCGGAAGACGACGCAGGTGCCGTCGGCGCCGACGGTGACGGTCCAGAGGTTCTCGAATGTTCCGAGCTTCTGGTACCTCCCGGTCCCGCGGATGGCGGCCGTGTCGCCGGTGATCATGAGGATGTCCCAGTCGAAGGTCCATCCGCCTTCCTGCCACGGCTCCCGGCTCAGCCACCCGGCGACGATGGCGGCGCGGCCGATCCAGTGGGTCTCGAAGGGCCACTCGTGGTACTCCGCGTCCGGCGCGAAGAGCGCTCCGATGTCGTCCGGATCTGCGGTGGTCCAGGCGTGTACGTACTGCTCGACCCACGTCGAGACGGTCTGCTGCGTCGTCATGTGATGTCCCCGTTCGGGAGGGCAGCGGGAGCCCCTCGCTGCAGCGTGCGTCCTTGTACGCGCGTCGGGAAGGGTGCGGCTTCCTGGGTGTGGTGTACCTAGGAAGCCGCACCCAGGAACCTGTGCTCGCCGATTGCTGTTATGCGGTGTTGCGCCGGCCGGCCGCGTTACGGCCGTCGAACATCTTCCGCAGCGTCGTCTTGGAGAACCTGCCGACGCTGGTTCTGTGAATCTCGTCGATGAACTCGAGCGCGTCGGCAACGCGCCATCTGGCCACTCTCGGGTCTCGCGATCGTGATCGACGCCTATTCGCGGCGGATCCTGGGCTGGCGGGCGGCCATCTCGATGACCACCCCGCTCGGTTCTGCCTCGCCCACGGCGACAACGCTGGCGGGAGTCGGACGCTGCGCAGACGGCGTCCTCATCTCACCTGGGGTCATCGGGGCACGGCGGTCAGTGCGCCGGCGCCACACCAGTCGCGCAGTGCGGTGGCGAGCTCCTGCTCGTCGGATCCGGCCCACGCCACATAGCCGTCGGGCCGGACCAGCACGTGGGGCTCCGGCGCGGCCACCGGCACCGCCCTCCGGACCCGGTCCGCCCACGGCTCGGCCACCGCGTCGGCTCCGGCAGGGGTGAGCAGCAGGAACTTGTCGCCACCGAGCGCCGCGTAGACCCGGCCGGGCGCACCGGTCAGATCCAGATCGGTGATCCGCCTGCCGGCGAGCCGGTTCGAGCCACGCGGGGCCGCGTAGTGGAAGCCGAGCCCGGTGATCGACAGCGACACCCGCTTGCCGATCGCCGGCACCAGGTTCACAACCGTGGTGAAGGCGGCCCGGACGGCGCGCTCGATCGGGCTGTCGGCCAACACCAGCCGCAGGACGCCACCGCTGGAGCGCAACACCGCGCGCCCGACCGGATGCCGTTCGGACTGATAGGTGTCCAGCAGGCCGGGGCCGGCCCAGCCGCGCACCGCCGCCGCCAGCTTCCAGCTCAGGTTCGCCGAATCCTGCAGGCCGGTGTTCATGCCCTGGCCCCCCGCCGGCGAGTGGACGTGCGCGGCGTCGCCTGCCAGGAAGACCCGTCCGACCCGGTACTGCGGCGACTGCCGCTCGTCGCTGTGGAACCGCGACAGGCTGCGCGGGTTGTGCATCCCGAAGTCACTGCCCAGCGCGTCCCTGGCGATCGCGGCGACCTCCGCCAGCTCGACCGGAGCGTCGTCGGGCATCCGCTTATGCCGGTCCCAGACGATCAGCCGACACCACCTGTCCTGGAACGGCGCCATGAAGGCGAACCCGTTCCTGGTGGCGTTGACGGTGAACACGTTGGGCGGCTGCTCGGTCAGCTGAACGTCCGCCAGGATGACCGACTCGATGGCGGAGCGGCCGGGGAAGGGCAGGTCGAGCGCCTTCCGCACGCTGCTGCGCACGCCGTCGGTCCCCACCAGGTACTGCCCGCGGTACGTCTCGACGCTGCCGTCCGCCGTGCGTGCGTCGACGTCGACCCCGTCGGCGTCCTGGCGCATCGCGATCATCTCGGTGCCGCGCACCAGCCGCACACCGGCGTCCAGCGCCCGCCGCATCAGCACCTTCTCGACCTCGTACTGCGGAATCACCAGCAGGTAGTTGAACCGCGACGGCAACTGGGAGAGGTCCGACCTCGCCCCGAACAGCCGGAGCGTGCTCGTCCGCCGACCCTTCGCGAGCACGTCGTCGGCAAGCCCACGAGCATCCAGCTGCTCCAGTGTGCGGGCGTGGACGACGAAGGCGCGACTGAGGTTGGACCCCGTCGCGCGCTTCTCCAGGATCGTCGTCCGCACACCCGCCGTCGCCAGGTCACCGGCCAGCATCAGGCCGGCCGGGCCGGCTCCGACGATCAGGACATCTGGTTCGGCCGCAGTCATCGTTCCCCCTCGAGAACATTGTTGCCAACACCTGTTGGCCAACGCTTGTTGGCAAGGTATCCCAGCCCTGCTGGCGATGTCAACACCTGTAGGCCTACACTTGTTGGCATGGCGACGGCGATCCCTGCGAGACGCTCCGACAGCACCCGGGCTGCCATCCTCGCGGCCGCGCGGCAGCGCTTCTCCACCGACGGATATGAGCGCGCGACCATCCGGGCGATCGCGGCGGACGCCGACATCGACCCGTCGATGGTGATGCGCTACTACGGCAACAAGGAGAAGCTCTTCGCCGCGGCGGCCGTCTTCGACCTGCGGCTTCCCGATCTGGGCGACTTCCCGCCGAGTGAGTGGGGCGCCCGGCTCGCCGCGCACATCGTCGACCGCTGGGACGGGGACGAGACACTGCTGGCGTTCTTGCGCGTCTCGGTCACGAATGAGGCCATCGCCGCGCAGACACGGGAGATCTTCGCCGGTCAGCTCGGTGCGGTGGTGAAGGCGGCTTCCGGCGGCGACGCCCTGGCGGAGCAGCGGGCCGGCCTGGTGAGCTCGCAGGTGCTCGGCTTCGCGCTCACGCGCTACATCCTGAAGTTCCCGTCGGTGGTCGAGCTGAACCGGGAGGACGTCGTGCGCTGGTTCGGCCCGACGATCCAGCGCTACCTGACGGGATGAGGTCGGCTAGAACTCGTCCGGGTCGGGGACCTGGCCCAGGTGGGAGCGGATCTGAACCGTCCGGGGCGACTCGAGGCAACGGTGCAGGCGATGTGGTCAGCCCAGCCGGACACAGGTGGATCACCGGTGGAGGTTGCTCACACCGCGATCATCGCGGAGTGTGACTCGAAGCTCGCGAGCTATCGTGCCGCTCTGGAGGCTGGGGCTGACCCCCAACTCGTCGCCGGGTGGATCACCGAGGTGCAGGCACGCCGTGCTTCGGCGGTACGCAGAACTGAAGCGGTGACGGGTCGGACGCGCTTGAGCCTCGACGAGGTGCGCGAGCTTGTCTCCAAGATGTCTGACCTCAAGATCGTCCTTGCTCGAGCCGAGCCCGAACCACGCGCCGAGGTCTACCGACAACTTGGACTCAAGCTCATCTACCTGCATGAGCAGGCGTTGGTACGAGCTGAGATCGAGATCAACCCCAACAGTTGGGGTTATGGTTTGTGTCCGAGGGGGGACTCGAACACGTGTTCGTGGGAATCCTGCCGCAGGCAGGTGTTCATGTGTTGGACCATCCCAATGTGCTGCGCAGAGAGCCAGCGATGTGGGATGCCGAACGACGGTTCGAGCTGCGGTCCCCTCTCCGCCGACTCAGGTCGGCCCCGGCTCGTCGTGTCGAGGAGAACCACGGCAGCGGCGCGAGCCTTCGCGAGTCGGCCGCGCTGCTCAGCGCGGCCGCAGGCCACGGTTTAGCCCTCCCGCTCGCCGAACACGACCTGCTCGCCGGATGGCTGCTTGTGCCGGCGAGACTTCCGGTGGGCGAGAAGCCGCGCACCGCTGCTGTGCTGGACGGGACGGGACTGCCCGCGCGGTTCCACGGGCCGGCGCGATCGCCGGAATCGTAGGGTTTGTGGCGCCCCATGAGCGGCTGGACGGGTCTAGGCGCCGGTCCGGTCCCTCCGCCGAAGGGAGAAGGGCAAGACCGAGCACCTGCGGTCCCGACCGATGCCTGATGGCCAGGGCACTCGCTGGCGAGTGGCGCTCGCTGTCGCGGCCGGCGGCGAGCCCGTCTACCACGTAGTTCTGTCGGATCGCCGTGGGCGGCGTCGCGTCGGCAACACCCGTCTCCGGCTGAGACTCATACGTCGGCGCCATCCAGGACCGCCGTGCGTGCGGCTTCGACGAACTCGCTGTTCAACGACCGAATGAGGTCGTCGCAGTCCTCGGCGACGGCCGCGTCGATCCCTCGATGTAGTCGCTGTGGAACTCGCCGAGGATCGACATGGTGTCCTTCGCGGTCAGCCCGCAGCCGTCGCGGCGGGTTCGTAGCTCGCAGCGGTATCGGGCAGGGCGGCTTCGCGGACCAGATCGAGGGTGCGGATCAGGTCCTCGGCGGCTACTTGACCGTCCACGGCGACGGAAATCGCCCAGTGCTCGAGGTCGGCGACGAGTGCTGTCACGGCCAGCCGGCTGGCGTATTCCGGGGTGAGGTCGCTGTGGGCGTTCATGGTGGGAGTCCTCGTGGAGAGTGCGGTGTGGTGGCTCCATCCACGGTCGCTTGTTGGTCATTCAGATGTCCAACAGTGGAAACTGCTGGAAGTCAGTAATCGTGCTTCTGAACGGTGTGGCAGGCATCCCGCGCGCCCGGTGCTGATCAAGGGCGGGCCTTGCCGAAGTACATGAGCTCCCACAGCGCGTGATCGACGTGGCTTTCCGCCAGCTGCTCGCGTTCGTAGCGTCGATGCGCAGCTCATCGGCGACCGCAGGTGGCCGCCGTCGAGGCGATGGAGCACGCCCTGATCCAGGTCGCGGACGTCTGGCGCGGTGTCGCTGATTCCGCCGGGCTCGACGACCTCGATGCCCTCCGCCGGGGAATCGTCCGGCACGTGATCCTTTCGGCTGCGCACCCGCAGGCGCTGCAGATCATGAGTCATGAAGGGTGCCGGCATTGCCATCGCGCCAGTTGATCAGGCTGTGTCGAGGGGACAGGAGTTTCGGGAGCAGCGACAGTCCTGTCACAGGAAGCCCACAAGGGCCTCCCATGTTCGGCGGGCACCTTGTGAGGTGCTACCTGAGCAAGAGGAGTCGCCGTGAACGATCACGACCCGACAAGCCCTGGCGAGACGGTTCCCGATCGCGCCGTTTCGAGCGCTGCGCAGCCTTCCCCGCCGATGCCTCCGCCGGTTTCGGCCGACCATGAGCGCCGGCCTCCGACGCAGCAATTGTTGGTGAACAAGAAGATCCGCTGGGTCGGGGTGTCGGGGCCGCTGTGGCGACGTGTGCGGTGATCGGGCTTTCCGTCGCTTGCGCCGCGTCTCCCTCGGAGACAGGTGCGTCGCCCTCGGTCACCGTAGGTGGCGGGGGATCCAACGCCCGGTCCGGACCTGCCTCAGGGGGCGCATCCGGCACGGTCGAAGGCCTGTCCGGTACGAGCTTCACCTTCACCACATCAGCGGGCCAGCAGGTGACCGTCAACGAGGCACCCACGACGACATACCAGAACGGGGCGAACTCGACCTCGGCGAGTGCCATTGCGCCCAGCGAGAGTGTTCTCGTATTGGGCGCGACCAGCGGAACGACCATCACGGCCACGCAGGTCATCGTGCAGCCGACCGGCGACGGCGGATCTGCGGCTTCCGCGGCGGCAGGGGTGGTTCCTTTCCAGCGCGGTGCGCCGACCGCGGCGAAGCAGGTCGGTCAGATCCCCGCGAACTACACGGAGGGATCGGGGACGATCATCAGCGGAACGGCAGCGGACAAGGCAACTGAAGCGGCGCTGGCCGCCTATCCAGGGGGTGTCGTCGACCGTGTCGTGCAGCTGAGCAACGGTGAGTACGAGGCCCACTACATCGGCGTCAACTGGCCGCACCACATCTTCGTCGACCAGTCCTTCACGGTCGTCGGCACCTTCTGACCGCCGCGGGGAGTACGGGTCGAGAGTTCTCGACCGAATCGTCACGCCGAAGGGCCCGGCTGTACTCTCACGACCGGCTCGATGAACTGCGTGGTGAGCCCGTCGACGATGAGGTGCAGGCCGAATCGGAACTCGTCGTCGAGGGAGGTCGGCAGGAACGTCGCGGAGGCCGCGGTGGCGGGATAGCGGGCGGGGTCGAGCGAGCGGTAGAACTCGCGGATCTCCTGGTTCTCCTCCGGGCCGGCGATGCTCTCGGCGCGCAGTTGGATGGCGGAGCCGAGGACGTAGCGCGCCACCGAGGTGTAGGCCCGGGCGGCGGCCTCCGGGGGAAATCCGCCACTGATCAGCACACCGATCGCGGCCTCCCGCCCTGCGAGGGCACGCGGACCGAGTGGGATCTGGTCGCCGAAGAGCGATACCGCTTTCGGGTGTCTCTTCAACGTCTCGAACAGCGCCTCGGCACTGCTGAGCAACCGTTCCTGCCAGGTCGAGTTCCCCGGCAGCCGTGGAAGGTGCTGGGGCACCTCGCCGAGCACGTGGTCGACGACGTGGACGAAAATCTCGTCCTTCCCGGTGAAGTGTCGGTACAGGGTCGCCGTGCTCGACTGCAGTCGCTGGGCCAGCAACCGCATGCTGAACTCGCCCGGCCCCACCTCGTCGATCAGTTCGAGCGCGGCGACGACGACGTGGTCCATCGGCATGCGGGGACGTCCCGGCCCCCTGTCCGCGTTGCCGTCCGTGCCGGTCTCTGGCCGGGCACGGTCCTGCCACCAGCGTGGACTCCCCGGCGGGGAAGCTGTCTGACTCACGTGCCCCACCTTGCCCCAGCCGGTCGAGAGGCCTCGTTTGCCCACCGCCCGGATATCGGCTACGTTGTTGTCGAAACATAACGACCACAGCGTAGCCGATATCCGGGAGGTGCTGGGATGGACGGATCGTCGTTCACCTCGACTGATGGGATGCAGGTGCGCTTCCGGCGGGAGGGAACCGGGCCGGCGGTGCTGCTGCTGCACGGTTCCGGCTCGTCGCTGGACGCGTTCGACGAGGTCGCGGCCCGGTTGCGGGTGCACTGTGAGGTGATCCGGCTCGATCTGCCGGGGTTCGGGCTGACCGGTCCCCGGCCCGACCGGGACTACCGGATCGAGTCCTACGTCGCGTTTCTCGGTCGGTTCCTCGACGGGCAGTCCGTGCCGAGTGCTGTGGTGGTCGGGAACTCCCTGGGCGGCAACATCGCGTGGAACACGGGGGTCGCCTGCCCGGAGCGGGTGCAGCGACTGGTGCTGATGAACGCGACCGGGTATCCAGGCAAGGCGCTGCCGGTCGCGATCCGGCTCGCTCGCAACCCGCTCACCCGACCGCTGGTGCGCCGGATGGGTTCGCGCGACGCTGTTGCACGCAACGTGCGCGGCGCGGTGGGGCCCGGGTTCACCGTGCCCGAGGACATGATCGACCGGATCCACTCCATGATGAGCCGCCCGGAGAACCGGGCCGCCTTCGTCGACATCGCCAATACCGAGCAGCTCGACCGCACGGCTGAGCTTCGCCGGTTGCGGGTGCCCACGCTGGTCCTGCGCGGCGACCTGATCGACGGCCAGCACTTCGCCCGTGACATCCCGGACTGCCGGGAGATCGTGCTGCCCGGCGTCGGCCACCTGATGCCGGAAGAAGCACCAGCTGCCGTCGCCGACGCCGTTCTCGAATTCATCGGCAGCCGTCGATGACTCGCACCTTCGTCGCCAGGGGCGAGGACCAGGTACTGGACGAGGCCGCCCGAGCAGCGGCCCGAGGCTCGTTCGTCACGCTGTCGGACGGCGTGACCCACTACGAGCTCACCGGACCCGACGGCGCGCCGCTCGTGCTGCTCGTTCCCGGGATCACGATCCCGCTCGGGTACTGGGACGGGGTCGCCGCGGGCCTGCACACCCGAGGCCTGCGCACGTTGGCGTACAGCGCGTACGGGCGCGGGTGGTCCGACCGCATCGACGGTCCCTACGATCAGGCGTTGTTCCTCCGCCAGCTCGACGAGCTCGTCGAGGCGGTCGGTGCGCCGGCACCGTTCCATGTGGTCGGGGCGTCCATGGGCGGCCTCATCGCGATGGCCCATGCCGCACGGGACGGCGGACGCATGCCCTTGTCGTTGACCCTGATCGGTCCGGCCGGCCTGATCGAGCAACCTCGGCGCGCCAACCCCCTGCTGGCCATCGCTCCGCTGGCCCGGCTCATGGGCACGCTGTTCGGACGCCGCAACCTGCTCACCCATCTGTCACACAACGTGCAGTCCAGCGACGACGCCGAACGGCTCCGGCGGCTCGTCGGCGAGCCCTACCGGTTCCACGGCTCGATCCATGCCCTCATGTCGACCATCAGGGACTACCCGCTCACCGCGCAGCACGACCTCTACCGCCGAACAGGGCGACTGCCGGTACCCACGATGGTGTTGTGGGGCGAGCACGACCGGGTCACCCCGCTCGGGCATCTCGATACTGTCCGGGCGCTTCTGGGGCCCGACGAGTGCCACGTGCTCGCCGACTGCGGCCACATGGTGCCGTTCGAGGAGCCGCACGGCACGGCGTGCCTGCTTGCTGCCTTCTTCCAGAAAGCCACCGGAGGACGACCGACATGACCGCACACGACATCGACGTACTCGTCGTCGGCGGCGGCCCGGTCGGCTCCACGTTGGCTGCCGACCTGCTGCGCCGCGGCCTCCGGGTCCGCGTGGTCGACAAGGCGGCCCAAGCGTTCGACGGCTCACGAGCCAAGGGCGTGCAACCGCGCACCCAGGAGGTCCTCGACGATCTCGGCGTGCTCGGGGAGGCTCAGGCCGAGGGCGGCTCCTATCCGCTGATGGGTCTGCACATCGGGCCGATCACCGTTCCGTGGCGGATGCAGCGCCGGCACCCGCCGACCACCGCCGTGCCCTATCCGGACATCCTGCTGCTGCCGCAGTCGCGCACCGACGCCGTTCTGCACCGACTGCTCGAGCGGCTCGGCCTGCGCATCGAGTACGGCACCGCACTGGAGGGGTTCGAGCAGGACGACAGCGGCGTGACCGCGACGCTCACCACGGGGGAGCGGGTGCGCGCGGCCTACCTCGTCGGTGCCGACGGCGGAAGCAGCGCCGTCCGCAAGGCCGCCGGTCTCCGCTTCGCCGGCGAGACCGACGAGTCCGACCGGATGCTCATCGCCGACGCCGCGGTCGACGGGCTCTCCCGCAACCGGTGGCACGTGTGGCCCCGCACCGGCGGTCGCTTCGTCGGCGCGTGCCCGTTGCCCCACTCCGATCAGTTCCAGCTGATGATCCGGCTCACGCCGGACGAGACACCCGAACTCGACGAGGCCTCACTGGAGGCTCGGTTCCGCTCCGTCACCGGGCTGCACCTGCACGACGTCACCTGGACCTCGGTCTTCCGGCCCAACATCCGAATCGTCGAGCACTACCGCGCCGGGCGGGTCTTCGTCGCGGGCGACGCCGCCCACGTCCACACCCCCGCCGGCGCGCAGGGACTCAACACCGGAGTGCAGGACGCCTACAACCTCGGCTGGAAGCTCGCGCAGGTGATCGCCGGTGCACCGGCCGGCCTGCTCGACACCTACGAGGCCGAACGGCTGCCGGTCGCTGCACGGGTCCTCGGCCGCTCCACCGAGCTGTACGCCGGCCTCGATCAGCGGCGACTGTCAAGCCTCCAGCGCGGCGACGAGGAACGCCAGATCGCGCTCTCCTACCACGGTGGCCCGCTCGCGCCCGTCGACGGCCCGGCCACCACGACGCTGCACGCAGGAGACCGCGCACCGGACGCGCCCTGCGCCGGACCCGGCATGAGGCGACTGTTCGACGCCTACCGCGGACCACATTTCACCGTGCTCGCGTTCGGACCCGACGCCACCGCGGCCGTGCCCGGACTGCCCTGGCCAACCCGCGGCGCCGACCTGCACCGCTACGAGGTGGTCCACGCTCCATCCGTGGACGACCACGATCAGCATCTCGTCGATGCCTCCGGTCTGGTGTCGAGCACCTACGGCATTACCGGGGACACGCTGATCCTGGTTCGGCCGGACGGCTACCTCGCCAGCATCATCACCGCCGACTGGGCCACCGCCTTCGCCGAAGCGACCACGCAATTCGCGCCCGCGGCCCCGGTGAAACGAGCCGGCTCGGCACAACCTGGGGCTGACAGATGACTGCGCTGCGACGCTCCGGCACGATGCTGTGGATCCTGACCGCGGTGGTACTCGCGGGCCTGATCGCCTCGGCGTTCGTGCCCGGCCCCGGCCTTCGGATCCCGGTCATCGTGGCGCAGGTCGTCTTCGTGCTGGTGCACGGCGCGCAGCGTTACGGCTGGCGCGCCATCGGAGTCTTCGTTGTCGCAGGCCTCGTGATCAGCAACATCCTGGAGAACCTCTCCATCGCGACCGGCTTCCCCTTCGGTCACTACCACTACACCGGCGATGGCAAGATCTTCCAGGTTCCGTGGTTCATCGGCCCGGCCTATCTGGCCACCGGCTATCTGGCCTGGGTCGTCGCCACCGTGCTGCTCGACGACGTGCGCCGCACCTCGCCATGGCTGACCACCATCGGTACCCCGGTCATAGGCGCGTTCGCCATGACTGCGTGGGACCTGGCGCTCGACCCCGCCACCTCGACCATCCATCAGGCCTGGGTATGGGAGAACGGCGGCGGGTTCTTCGGCGTGCCACTGGTCAACTTCCTGGGCTGGACCTTCACCGTCTACCTGTTCATGCAGGTCTTCGCCCTGTACCTGCGCCGCAGCGGCCCGTTGCGGGCCGCGCAGCCGGGTCCGGCCACGGCCGGCGACCTGCAGGCGGTGCTGCTCTACGCGGCGACGACCATCTCGTTCATCGCCGCCTTCTTCACCGGCCAGCGCACCACCGTCACCGACGCCGTCGGCACGACCTGGAACACAGGTGACATCTACGAGACTTCGGTCCTGCTCACCGTCTACGGGATGATCTTCATCGCGCTGCTCGCGCTGCTGCGCATCGGACAGCGGCACACCATCGCGCCAGGCTCGCCGCCGCAGCCGGCGTCCGTGGTGGCCGGGTCGGCTACGGGGCGGCGGACACGGTGATGGCCGCGGCGACGTCGTCGTTGCCGTGGCCTGCGGTGATGGCCCGATGCCAGCGCTCGAGCAGCGCAGCGGTGAGAGGGAGTTCCACTCCTCCCTGGTGGGCGGCGTCGTTGGCGAGAGTGGCGTCCTTCGCCGCATGGTGCAGCGGGAACCCCGGGGTGTAGTCGGCATTCATCATGGCGCTGGCCTTGTCCGTGGCGTAGGCCGCGGCCAGGGGCCCACCGGCGATCGTGGTGACGAAGAGATGCGGGTCCAGGCCCAGGGCGCTGGTGAGGGCGAGGGTTTCGGCCATGCCTTCGACCAGGACCGACAGCCAGTTGTTGAGTACCAGCTTGAGCCGGCTGCCGTCCCCGGCGTGCTCGAGCCACAAGGTCTGGCGTCCGAGGACAGCGAAGATCGGTTCCAGCCGGGATCGGTGCAGCTGCGCGCCGGCGGCGAGTATGACCAGCTTCCCCTGTTCGGCAGGTTGTGAGCTGCCTGATACCGGGGCGTCGACGAAGGCCACGTGGTGCAGGGCGGCGAGCTCGGCGAGTCGGTCGGACCATTCGACCCCGACAGTGCTCATCTGAACCCACACCGCGTCCGGTGCGAGCGCGGACAACGCACCGTCCGGCCCGGTCATCACCTGTTCGACGGCGGCACCGTCGGTGAGCATGGTGATCAGGACGGCGGCATCGGCGGCCGCGGCCGCCGGGGTGGGAGCGAGG
>Ga0307513_10002225_pt1 | contig 27096 bp, 35 predicted proteins | sample 15_EM_MG_FD_202174 | JGI IMG/M metagenome (GOLD analysis project Ga0307513, IMG submission 202174) | Populus trichocarpa ectomycorrhiza microbial communities from riparian zone in the Pacific Northwest, United States - 15_EM | ecosystem: Host-associated > Plants > Roots > Unclassified | place...
AGGTCGAGAGTATTATATAATGTCACGCAAAATAATGGCGGTGTCGAGGACCCCCAATACCTGTCAAATTTTAGGATCACTTGGCAAAATCAGGGAAAAACAGACCTGAGCCTGGTCGCCAACCGTATTCATAACATTTTCCATATGTATATGAGATAATTTTTCTCTTTTGTCCATATATTTCCAAGTCATTATCTGATAAGATTGCATTTCTTAGTTAATTTCACAAAGGCTGTGCCCGATATGCACAAACCAAGCACAATCGCTTGCGAGATTCTGTTTCCACTATCAAAATTCGCCTTCGAACTCCTTTTGACTGTAAACCTGATTTTTTTTGCTTGCATCAAGATCCCAGTGTTTATTTCAATTCTTCCATTTCTAGTCAGACTTACTGGCGACATAATGGTGCGCAACCAATAAAAGCCGTGCGCAACCTTATCCCAACGTTGGATGGATCATCATTAACGAAGGCGATCGCTGATTATTATTATTATTATGTGATCCAGGAAACGATCCCAATGTTGCTTGTAGTTATAAGCGCTGCATAAGGGCAACTATCGGTGCCATCATTCATTTTGAATGGGATGAACGATAAGATAAGATGAAGGCAATCGTTCGGGCCGTTGACGTTTATGTTGAAATCACCACGGTCCTTGATTATTACCGGTTTCCACCCGCTACCACTGCACCCACCATCGACGGAGTGGCCTTTCCATCTGGCGAGTAATTCCAGTATCGCACGTCGATGACCATAAATTCTATATTCGCATCCAACGCCCTTGTGTCCGGGGGAACAATCACCCAGGTGAACAATGTACATTACCATGGCTCGCGAGGTGCGTTCCTCTCCTAAAAAAATTTCCTTGCGAAGCTCACAGATTTATAAAATCAATAGAAAGCGCAGAAATCCTTCACCGAGCAACGGCCACGGCTGCATTTCACAACTCAGATGAGCGGTTCGACCCCCCCAAATGTCACCCAAACACACGCTTGGCCGTGCTTAAGAAGATCATGAAGTGGATCAAATGGGAAGAAGGTATAGATGCATTTATTATGTGGGTTTATGGCCCCGCAGGAGCTGGGAAGTCAGCGATCGCTCAAACTATCGCCGAGATGTGCGAGGAGGATATGATATTACTAGCGAGCTTCTTTTTCTCGAGGAATGATCCATCACGCAGCACTGCCAAGCCACTTGTCGCCACCATTGCCTACCAGATCACCTTAAACCTTCCTGACGTCAGGGGCACCATTCTTGAGGCCATCGAACGCGACCCACTTATCTTCTCCAAATCTCTGGCGGTCCAGTTCAAGTCCCTCATCGTGGCACCTCTCCGGCTTTTGGCCGATGCAGGGTTTTTCAATAATTCGACCTCTCGTCGTCTCATCATTATCGACGGTCTGGACGAATGTTCTGATCCCAAAGTCCAGCGTAACATTGTGGAGGTTCTATCCAATTCCCAGCGACAGTACCGGCTCCCATTGCTTTTTTTATTTGCTAGTCGCCCCGAACAGAATATCTCCCTCACATTTAACACCGGGTTATTGCCTAGTATCACCACACGCATCGCTCTAGATGAATCCTACCTTCCTAATGAAGACATCCGATTATTTTTGGCTGACAAATTTCAGGAGATTAAATCCACGCATCCACTCCGTGCCTATATCCCTCCTCAGTGGCCTATTCCCGATGTCATGAATCAACTTGTTAAAAAATCATTGGGCCAATTTATCTATGCATCTACTCTAATAAATTATGTCTCTTCCATTCGGCACAAACCCGTGGATCGTTTGGATATCGTCCTTGGCATCCGCCCTCCCAAGAAGGACCTACCATTTGTGGAGCTCGACGCATTATACATGCACATATTAGCTAGTGTGGAGGACGTCCAACCCACCCTGGACATTCTTAGTTTAATATTACTTGGTGGCAACGGTTGGATATATTTGACGCAGAAAATCGAAGAGCTTCTATCCTTGCAACCGGGAGACGTCCAGCTGTGCCTAGGGGATTTGAGCTCCCTTGTTGATATTGGGCCTGATCAGGAAATCACCATTCTCCATGCCTCTTTAGCGGACTTCCTTGTGGACCCTACGCGCTCGAATGAATTCTGGATCAATCCCCGAGCTCGACACACAGTGTTTGCTCGCCGGTGTCTTCAGTTGCTCCAACTCAAGGGTAAGCAAGATCCTCCTTTCCATGATATTTCTATTCATATTTATAAGAAGACAATGTCACAATGTTTGAGTTCGGTTTCGATTGCGCGGTCTACCATCTCGAAGCCGCAGAAATGACATCCGAACTACGTGATGACTTGATTAAATTTTCATTCGACAATCTCTACGATGCTCTAAAAAATAGTCACAGACTCTACCCTAATGTGCGCTACAGCATACTCTTTTTGGCTCGCTCTTTTTTAGCAGCATTGAAGAAACTGGTATGCCTTCATTTTCATCCATACATTCTCTGCATATTTACATACTCTCTGATACAGCCATTATCTGGAGCCGATCATATCTGCCAGACACTTCAAGTCGACTTCGACAGGATGTTTTGTAATATTCTGGGACAATATCATTCTTTTCCAGGATTTACCCCGCTCCTGGGGAGCCTCCTTCAGTGCGCGAGCGCAAAGCGACCACATACTCTTCTTCATGGGATAGTGGCTTCTTGTCACCTAATCCGGAAGCAGGGGGAAGGGGATATTCTCAACGACATAGGATTGGTTGGAATGCCGGTGACCTATTCTCGCATTCCTGCACCCCAAAACGAGACTCTAGAATTCATTGCTTACTTTGCCGAGTTTTTGGAGAATCCTGAGCGATCGGGGACTTGCTTTTTTGATGAGCAGAAGTATAGGACTGCTGCCAAGGAGTGCCTTCAATTGTACTTGGGTAACCATCGCAATTTTTCGAAGGGAGCCGCGCAATTCGCCCATCGCGATAATGCCCTGCGTAGGAGTAGACCTTTTGCATGGATAGTGCGACTTGGGGCCCACAGTAGGATATGGAAAGCCAGGCATCACGTCAAAGTTCAACTGCGCAAGCCATTTAAAGCCAGGATAAATCAGTATGATTCCTTCTTTGAAAACGCACCCCTGTACGAGTACTATCGATCTTTTACATACCGTGGGGCACTGGATCTACTTCCATTCTTTCTGGAGAAATCTGGAGTTTCATTGGAGCTGGCCGACGCATTGCGCAGTAATAGGTTCACGACAATGGCCTGGGAATTTCCACGGAGGATGAGGTTCGCCAAGGAGGCGATAAAGAAGTACCTTTTGCGGGTGGAGTCTGCGGGGGACAACTCTTAAATTGTTTGTAGGGAGGCTACCGAGGTGTTCAGGTTTCGAAACTTTTCATGAACTGGACAATACCGTTTACATCCCTCAACCGTAGTATTTCCAGATGTTCACCCTTAATGAGCTATGAGATGATAAATACAGTGATACCTGTAGTGCTCGCCGACTTCTGCACAAAGAAATTGCAGTGGAAGAGAGAGATGACGGCGGGAGCTCCATTGATGTGATTGCACGAATTTACTCATTCGACGTCCATTCGCAGCCGTCTTCTTCACCTTAGCTGGCATCGTATTCCTTGAAAAGATCAGCGGATCCTCCGAGGCAGGCATCCACGAAACGTCGCCAGATATAATGACACCCAGGGCCTGCCTACAATCTCCTGCCGCAGCGAGGTACTCGCTGGTCTTCAGTCTCGCTACCACATGGTTCGGATGCAACAGCAGAAGCAATAATGCCCCTCAGGGAGTAGATCGACAGCGGGTCCATAAGCGTTTTCCCGAGGTTGAAGCCCGTCATTTTGTGTGCGAGAGCAGAGTACAGGAGGGCTTCGCTCGAAAGTTTGGGTTAGAGTTAGCTGTGGGGTTGAAATGGGTTTACGAGAGTAAGTCGATGTCTGAACTGGTGGAGAGATGTTTGTTGAATGTGAACGCGGTGTGAAAAGGAATGGTGAGCCCTGCTGCTGCAGCACAGACTTTCCGAAGCAAGCTGTCCTCCCATCCCATGCATTGTTATCGCCAATGCTTTATTCGCCTGTGTGACCGAGAATGAAAATCCCATTTTAATTTTTGACGATTTGGCCAATAATGAGGGACGTTCTCATGGAAACAAATCGGCAGAAAATGTTGAGAAAATGGGGGAGTCTCCAGAAATATTTCTAGAAACAAAAAGTTGAAAGGAGCAGGATTGACAGCTATCTGCAAAGTGGAGCTGGGGTCATTGTAGATGATCAATAACATAAGGTGGGGCCATGCACCTACTACCTAAGAGCGATTGTTTGAAGAAGCACTGGCGCACACATAAAAATTTCGAAACGGTCTGCAATTTTGCAGATAGCTGGAAAGGAGTTCATGACATTTTTGCATATGTATGAGATAATTTTTCTTTTGTGCAGATGTATTTTAGTTTTACCCGAGTCGTTATCTGATAAGATTGCATTAGTTGACGTCACGAATTTCCAAGGCTGTGCCGGAGGCCAATGATCGATGATCGACCATGCTCGCTTCCTTGACCATTCCCCCTCTAACGTTGAACCATGCCATTTGGATACCAGTAAGAATACCCTTCAATTTGATTCTCAAAAGCTAAAACTGCTACCCATAGTCTACAAGGCCCAAGAGTTGCCCGTGAGTTACACATCCTGAACTTGAACTGACGTCAGAGCTTGAACTCATAATTACTGAAACAGACCATCGTAAACGTCGTCCAATTATACCCGGGTGAGCAGGCTCGAGTCTCTATGATAACTTAGCGATTAACAGGGTTATTCTAGGTTTCTCTATGTCACATTCTATGGCTTGAAACCAAAGTTTTCCGTCCAGCTGGGCCGACATGTCCATGTCAATTAATTTTGGTATTCTTCTCGACAATCCCGAGATAATAGTAAGCTTTCGCTCTTCCTTAAATCAGGACTACATCTCCTTGTTATATGCAACACTAAACCTCTCTTCTGATAGCTTCTCCTCAATTTCAATTTTCAACTCGTCATGCCGAATGGACATGGGTTCAGGAAATAGTTATGCCATACACCGAGTTTCGTTACATGGATCACTTAAATTTTGTCATGAATATATTCCAGGAAATAGGTACCACTGCCTGACTGCCCAAAGAATTGAATTGAATAGAAAGAGAATTGAATAGAAAATGAATCATTTCCCACGGGGTACCTTTTTGAAAATCTGAACATCGAGTCCCAAAGCCAGAACACCAGACATATTTCAGTCTGCGCACTGATGATTCTCCTCCCCTGAAGAATAGCCGGCCACCCACCGTTCGCCCCAGCGCAGGAGTCCTGATTTCCATATACGTTTTGATCCCACAAGGAATCCATGTCTTGGCCACCGTCCTCGGACGACGGAACTTACCATTTTTCTTGGGCCCTTATCCTATGCCTTAGAGCTTCACGAGGGAAAGGCATCGTGCGAATGTGGAGTTTAAAGGCGAACTTGAAGCGCTCGGCCCAAAAGGTTACTTTTGAAGCTTGACGTGGCGTCTCTTCCTCCTGCCCAACCCCCAGTGAGCCTCAAGGCGAAATCTAGAGTTGTTCTCCGTATTTCCGGAGAGTTTTTACCTTTTTCGGTCTTGTTCTTACTCCAACTCTCGGTCCAGATCTGTCCGTTGTGGACGAGTCCCGCCGCTGGTGCCACATCCTTGTCCATATTCAATTGACAATGGGATGAAAGGATGATTACGCTGTTAAGTGCAACAGAGTGGTTCTTCTATTAGGTGAGCATGATCAAGGTTAAAGGCTCAAGTAACAATCTCACCTAAGTTTGATGTAAAGGAGCGTTCCTTTCTACCCTTTCTGGCATGAAGCCGATAATCTTTTTAATTGACCACATAATTCAATTGAATGACGCTGTGCGTAAATTTTACGTTGTGAGGGACGTCAGACACTCAATGAAGGTTTTGGGACGTACTTGCGCAGATGTTCTCGGAAGAACTCTCGAAAATCGGAGATTACCCCAAGAACGGTAAATCTCGTGTAGAACTGTCTCTTTGTCTTTTTGTCCTTTTGCTGAACAAGCTTCGGTAACTAATTGTAGATATATCGGGGGTTTTCAAACTGTCACTAAACAGCTTCAGCATCATCGGCTGAAACAGTTTGTCTTGTGAATAACCGACCTTCGAATAACTGCTTGATGATAGCCCATGGGCACGACATCCTTGGAACGAAAAGCCTATGGGCGGGTCTATATTTCCGCGGAGTTTCGTACATCCCAGATACTTCCCTTTGGAACCGTGACGCAGTTTGAACGAGATGGACCCAATACTGTTGTATCAGGATATTCCGGTGAATCATGTCGGCTTTATGGCCCGGGGCCGACGACCTGGATTATCCCTTGCAAGCGTCAATTCGCCCATGGAAACAACGGGCCAACGTCAACTTACCTACGAATCTGCTTCGTTTTTTTCCTACCCAGGCCCTCCTATTTTGGAGATAGACAGGCCAAGGATCAAACGATGGGAATAGTAAGCCCAGTGCGTCTTTTCTCCCTCCACGTGATTTTTTTTTCTCGCTGATGCAAGGCAAAAAAGAAAAATTGCATTTACCCATTGATATGACCAATGCCTGACGAAGTAATCTCCCGAATTTCTCACCGCCTTTTCGTTAATGGCGACCACAACATTCCCCTTCAATGATCTCCCAGCCGAACTGCAGCGCGAAATCTTTATCGTCGCTGCGGAGGTCGATCATGCCAGCGCTCTTCGTCTGGTGCTCGTTGCTAGACGGGTTCATTCATGGTGGGCCCCTTAGCATCGTTTTCGAGGACACCTCTAACCCATTCTCAACGCCCAGGGTCCAGCCATGCATCTACGACATGGTTACTCTAGGAAACAACGACACGAAACTGTTCTTGAGGACGATGGACTCCATGTCCCCTGAGTTTTTTGCAGTTCACGTCAAGAAGCTCTGCCTCTCGGTCTCGGTTGGCGCCAACAACGCAAAGCGCATTCTGAGCATCTGCACTGGAGTAACCGATATCGCCTTCTGGGTCGACTATTTAGGGACATATCCAAGGCATTCCCTCGCGCCGTTAATTTCCCCACTACCCCTCCGTCGACTTTCCATTGAGCTGAAACACTTCCTTTCTCTTTTTACGGGCCCAGAGTCGGACCACGGCTGGTGCGAAACTCTCACTCACCTCGATATCATTTTCTGGACGCACGAACTATCGCCGGCAATCCCACACCTTGAAAAGCTTTCTTCCCTCACCCACTTAGCCCTGCGACTGCGTCATAGCCAAGCCCAAGAAACCTCCCTACTCGCCATCGTCTCGGCCCGTAAAAGCCTCAAGGTGCTAGTGATATTCGACGAGTCGGATAACCCCGAAGATATAGCACGGCCGGCAGATCCCAGGGTAGTCTACTTGCCTTACCCTTCCAACGTCGTTCCCGAATGGGAAGCACAGGCGAAGCAAAATCCTAATTGCAGCTGGTCAAGAGCGGAAGATTTAGTGCGGAAGCGCACCGCTGAACGTAAGCATTTTCTCTTTTTTTTCTGAGATGGCAGTCACGGGTGCTCATGATATCTATTAAATAGGATCTACCTCCGCATAATGGAAAATTTATAACTGCCGCGGGTTTTTTCATTAAAAATTGTGAGTAAAGTGCAATAGTATAAAGTTCCTGTTGAAGTCGTTTGTTCTGCTGTTTCGCATTATCTGATTATATGCGTCAATGAACGCCACTCACACTCGCTTGATTATTGTAGGGATTGAGGTGACGGGCCAAACGCCCGTTCCTATTGCTTCGACTGCAAACAGGCTATTGGAAACGCACTCTGCGAATGATCATGGAGTTGCGAGGAGTCTCCAACGATAACCCCGCAAGCAACTTGGTTCTGAGAATTTACATCTATACATATCCACCTCGCTATTCGGCCGTCGAGGAACTCATGATCAGCCCTGGAGGAACCGTCAGGGATGTTGAATATTTTGAACGTTCGAGGAGCTTTTGCATGAAACGATGGCCGCGAAAATGATAGCTCCCACGTACCGGCGCCGACAAAACCTACACTGACATCTTCAAATATCGGCACCATGTGTGAGTAATAGACAGAGCTTTTGCACTCGAATGAAATATATTCTGATAAAAGAATGTAGAAGCTGGGATATAATCCTCGATGATACTCAAGCCAAGAATTACTCAACGATCGCCTCCCCTTGAACCGAGTTTCTTTTCTGTTTGGACTGCATGCCGTCAGACACCCCCAAAAGGACGAGTTGAGTTGCGCCGCCATCAGCCAGAGACGTACACGCATGTGGTGGAAATCAGCACGCGACAAATCTGTCGGGCTACCTCATCTCCGTGGGGCTTCTGCGGTCGATCTTAAATATATTGGCTCTCTCTCACTTCGCTTGCGTTTTCTGTAGCATCAACATAATCTGGTACCGGAGTTAAAAGATCGGTAAAATAATTTCGCTCATCCTACCTACGAACCTGAATGGCGACTCACTCTTGGACGAAAAGAAATCCTGGCAACGTTTAAAGACAACTTAGTCATTCCTCTAGCTGCTTCTACGAGTTTTTCCTCAGAATTTCCATGTATCGGTCTTCCCATCCCTCTTTCTCTGGTGCCGCTCTGTCCAACCAACTGATTCGACGGGAGAACCTCTCAAGGTCGCGGCCGTTATAGTAGTTGTGTCCTCCCTTTGGAAATAAAGGTACACCGGTATCACTGTGGACAACACGGAACAAGGAGTGTTCACATTCCGTGGAAGGTGTCCGATAGAGTTTCCCACCAACTGTGTACATGGGTTCCTGGCAAAAATGGCGATATCCCAGCCGGGTTGGTGGGAGTGCAGGTACACCTGTGATTGGAGTCAGAACAGAATTATCCACGCAGGAGGCAGGTGGCGATCAGCCGTCAGCGGTTATATCCGTGCTTACCGTCATTGTATCCTTTTACTGCATATTCCTTGAAATGATTGTCGTTTCCTTTCCTTTTCCGATACAATGCGATCAATTCCTGAAAATAGCTAACCAGATCGGAGTCGCCTGTCCTGGGAGACCCGAAGACTGCAACTTGCACTCTAACATCAAACGATCGAAAGTCCTCGTCTGAAAGTAAATCAATACAGAGCAGGTAGGCAATGCTTCCGCCCATGCTGTGTCCTGTTAAAACGATTTCGGCTGGAGAATGGCCCTCGAATCCTTTCTGTATTCCTGCGATTACCCTGGTTTTGATGCCTTGGTACAACGCCCAAAATCCGGAATGAACGGCACCGCGGCCAGATGGATGAGAGGTCCGAACGACCCGTAAATCCTGGAGAACATGCCCCACGGACGCTGTCCCGGATATCGACACGATCAACTGGCTCGTGGAAGGGCGGTAGGCAATGTAGGTCGGGAGATCTGCGAAACTGCCGTGGAACGAGTCGATGAGGATGCTGTCACGAATCGCATCGTAATATTCTAGTGGTAACCCTGGCTGAGTGAGCAATGCAGATTTCGCAAAGACCTGTTCGATAGGAATGCTCTTAGCACTGTATACGACCTCCGCGAATTGCCCTACAATGGCGGTTCTAGGTATTCGTCGAAAGAATATCACCCATAAAGTGGTGAGATTGGAAACCTACCGATTTCTGCGAGCTCCTGGTGTAGACTGTCGGGCGCAAGATCTGCATCCGTTAAAGTGTATGGCGAATATGTCGCAACGAGTTTAGATATCCATCTAAAATTGTCAAGTTTCTCCGTTGCGTACATTTGGCGTTGTTCTTCCGTCAGAGGAGGCGTAGACGCCATGGATTCCACTGTGTTTCCGGCCTCGAGGATGCGGTTTAAAACACGAATCCAACATGAACCCGGGTGCTGTTGGCAAGTCAGAAATGCCCAACCCTGCATGTGTACGACCCTTTGCACGCACATGGCGAACTATCTAATCTGCCGCGGTCAGCAGATCCCGAGAGGTGACGTTTTCTTGATGAGTGACCACAACGTTTCGACGATAAAGGCGTGAAGCAAGAAAAGGCTATATTCATGGAGAAAAGAAACCTGGGCGCTCGCCATCGTGACCTGTCGGAGTCAAATTATAAGCTCGGCCGCTCCAGTTCCACGAGTTTATTAGGAGCGATCTGGAACCAACCTTCATGATCTCATCCATCCCTAACCGCTAGCCAACTCACAAGCTCGGACAACGTAGTATTGTCCTTTACCTGCCATATGTCTAGCAAGAGGCTCTCGCAATCGTTGACAGGGAGTTGGAGGGATTCAAGCTCTTGGAGTTTGCCGGCACTCGTTAACCCGACAGACGATGAAGTCGAAGATTGGTTGGTATCATGGAGAACGGTATTTGCTCGAGGTATTTCGTTTTAAAACCTAATCGTTTCCACTGTTTGCTAAAATCGCGGTGTATCGTGTCAGACCTAATTGATTCTCGAATTGTGGCAGTTGACGCCGATACGAGTGTTGAAGACGCCTGCGAGGTGGGTATATACATGTCTCTGTCCGTTTCTGCTCACTTAACCTCTCTCGCGCCAGCTCCTCCTGGTAGAAGACATTCCATGCCTAACTGTTCGATCTCGAGCCAATGAACCCAGCAGTGGTGGTTCTCTGTATCATGGGCTATTTGATGTAGGGAAATCAATCTAATTCAATGGATGTAACAGGATTCATGAAGCTTTTCGACAGTATGCCGATGTAAATGCTTTTCTGACGTTGGCGGCGACGCGACACACGTTTTTATCCGATGACACTCGCGGCAGCCAGCGGGTCAATGATATCGTCACCGCAGCTAAAGCCGGTAGGGTTCCCGTACATCTTGTCAGCAGTTCGTTTCTATTCTTGTTGTGCTCCATAAAGACATGGGATATTGACGTTCCTTTTACTTCTCTAGATCTCTCTGACAAAAACCCCATTGAAAATTTACCCCACGATGCAACTCTGATTTCTTTGTTGGAAGTGTTCGCCCGTGGAACACACAGAGGTCCGTGTTGGAATCCCGTACAATCCGACTTGACGAAATGACTCTTTCCCCCACAGTTCTCATTGAGTCTTCCTCAAATTCTGGCGAATACGTTGGAATGGTCTCAGATCGCCGACTTCTTTCGTGGTTCAACTCGTATGCTCGAGAAACTCCGTCCTTCAGCAAATACCTCTCGAATCCAATCCAGTTGTTGTCTCTACCCTCCTTGGATTTGAATGACGCTGTAGTTGCTGCCAAGTCGTCTGCTTCGGTTCTGGACGCCATGAAGCTCATGAGTGAGCAAGGAGTTAGCAGCATCGCAGTTTTGGAGGAGAATTCTGGAATCCTCCTCAGTGCTGTTAGTGTTACGGATATTGGCAAGGCGCGTTTTCTGTTGCCTTTTTTTGCTCGAATATGATATCTTACTTTTGTTTCATAGATTGTGGTTCCTTCTGAGAGCAATCAGATTTTGACGACTCCGCTCCACTATTTTATCTCACAAATCAAGGTTTATCATTTGACTCATCTTAGAAAAGGTCTCTTCTGATTTAGAGGACCCAATAGGAACCTCATGGTTCGACAGACGGTGCCGATGCATATCCTGGTAGGTACTTTTAGCGGGTTCGGTTATTTTCGGATCTTTGTTCACGCAATGCAAAGTTTATTCGGTTTTGCCCTCAAACTTGCTTTCCTACACTATTGACAAGATACTTGCGAGTAAGTGTTTCTTATTTTTTTTAATGATAATTAACTCATTTGTTATAGCCAATGCCCATCGTGTATTTGTGACCAAAGAATCTGGACCTGCTTCCCCAATCTTATCGCCCTCCTTCCATGGGATTCAAGGAAACCTTACCGGTATCGTTTCAATTGTCGACAGTAAGTTGGAAGGTTTCTGTTCCCGTTTCAACAGCTGAGATTTCTTCTCTTCTCATCCAGTTCTCTCACTTTTTGCCCGATCTGCAAAAATAGCAAACGTCGATCCTACACGGATGCAGCGCCACCGTCGCGCATCATCTGCCTCATCCCAGTCCTCGATTTCTGACAGGGATACCTTCAGTCTTTCCAGATCAAATAGTCGGACGAGTATCCGATGCAGCCCGAACATCATAGCTTCAAGTCCATCTAGTATTCCTCCAATGGATAGTGCGAGGAATTCAATTCCAGTTTTCTCTCTTGACCCTCTGTCGACCCAGCCCAAGCATAAGAGGCGCAGTGTGATTATCAAGAGAGATGCGGGGGTATGAAAGTGAGATTCGAGTTTCTTGTTCATTGTATGATTTTTTCGCAGCCACCTATGTACATATTCCTTTCTATCCCTCCAGTGAACACGAATTTTGTAGACTACACACAAATTGTATTACATGCTCTTTATGTAAGCTTCCATTTGCAATTTAAAATTTTCAAGCCCATCGGCCGATATTTCCAGAATTGCCATGGTCGACCGTTTTCTCACTCCTCACTCTTCCTTTCACCAGGAGTGTGTTCTGTCACTGGATCCTTGATCAAAGAGCCCAACTCTTGGAATAATTTGCTCATAGATATGGTGGAAACACAGGTTGCTCTTGGACTTTCTGTGCCCCCATATACCCCGCACGCGATCTCCGTTTCTCTACCGACCTGGCGCGATAATGTCGGATACGAAGAAGGCGAGCAGAGAGTCGTGGATAGCATGATTTCGGGTTACCCCAGGTTTTTCATACACCTCAGCATAAAAAAGGTGAGTTCCAGCTTTCTGGATCCCGGCTAGTTGTTGACCACGAAACCATACAATAGTTGGCTGTATTCTGTGAACAAAAGCATACTCGCGGTGACGAGAAATGTATGCTCTTCTCGACGCGGACTATTGCAGACCAGTGTCGCACATTCATCCAGCAGAGATCAGTCACCCTCGGAACCCCAGTGACCGCACGCCTGGTGCATCTAATCATCTGCCCCGAAGACAAGCAGAACAACGGTGTTGTCACCAAGGGCGACCAGTCTACCGCTTCCTCATGTGCCGACCTCCACATTGTGTTTTTCCCGGGCGATGCGTTCCCTATCGCGAAACAGTTCTGGCAGCACACCGGCCTGGGCATTTCTAGCAGACTTGCGGAGAAATGCCTTTCGTTGCTCCCAGTCGATACCCCCAATGTCCAACGCCCCATTAGCCCAATCTTGGGTCGTATACCAGGCAAAGAACAAAACCGACACTACTCTGCCGTTAAGAGTCGTCCCACATCCCCTCCTGCTGTCCAACTTCCACCGTCACCACCCTCGTCTGCTTCCTTTGCGGTGGAGGATTCGAATCCTGATTCGGTATACCTCGAGGAACGTTATGGACGAAACCTTCCTCTCCATGCGGCGTCGTTGGCGAAACGTGCACTCAGATCCAGAGTCGCTGGGACCTTGATCAAAGGCAATACCTGTGACTGCATCAACGATTCCGGATCGGAGAAAAATGAGTTAGTTGTTGGTCCTAGCGTAAGAGGCATTACGGACGTCGCAGCCGAAGATGTATATCTCTATCCAAGTGGAATGGCCGCTATTTGGAGTGCACATGATATTGCGCTCTCGGTTCTGCCGCCAGCGAAAAGTGTCTGTTTTGGGTTCGTTCACTTTTCTCGCTATCCATCTCGCACCAACTGAACGATGTAAAATTAGATTTACATATACTGATACTCTCAAAGTTCTCGAGAAATGGGGTCCTGGGTGCCATTTCCTGGGTTTCGGTATCGATTCCGATATTGATGAGCTGGAGAAGATCCTCGAGGTCGAATCCAAACGCGACCCCACAAAGCCTCCAGTCCTTGCCCTCTTCACAGAGTTTCCTTCGAACCCGCTCCTGCGATCTGCAAACCTCCCTCGCCTTCGTGTTCTGGCAGACAAATACGACTTCTTAATCGTGATCGACGAGACCATCGGAAATTTCGTGAATGTCGAGGTTCTACCGTACGCAGACATCCTGGTCAGCAGCCTGACCAAAGTCTTTAGTGGAGCGTCAAATGTCATGGGTGGCAGGTCTGTTGATAGCACATATCCCGATCATATATTCGATGCTAATTATTGCCCTTCAGTCTTATTCTTAACCCGAAAGCACGACACTATTCGTCGTTGAAAAAGCACTTAAATGACCACTTCGAGGATGTCTACTTTAATGAAGATGCGATCTTTATGGAACGGAACTCGCGCGATTTCAAACGCCGCGTACGAGTCATCGACACCAACACAGAAACAGTATGCGACTTTCTGCGATCTAGGTCGCTTGCAGGCAGTGCATCCTCTGCCGTGATCAAAGAGGTCTATTACCCCAAGTACATCACGCGGGAGAACTATGAATTATGTCGCAATCACGACGTCGATCCAGAGGATGGGAAGACAGGCGGTTTCGGAGGCCTGTTCTCGTTGACATTCACATCGGACGCTGCATCCAAAGCTTTCTTCGATGCCCTTCCATGCCACAAAGGCCCAAGTCTTGGAACGAACTTCACACTTGCCTGTCCGTTTACTATTCTCGCACATTTCGGGGAATTGGATTGGGCGGCTCAGTATGGCGTGGAGACTGGACTGGTGCGAATCAGCGTTGGGATGGAGGACACGGCGACTCTCCTTCGTTCGTTCGAGACGGCTTTGAAGGCCGCTGAAGCTGCCCGTGTGTCTGCGGTCTGAATTCAAGTTTTCTTTTCCACTCTTTTTACATTCCAGCTTTCTTCATCCTCCAACAGGAGTTTTGCATATATATGTATCCCTCATTAACCTTGTATCCAACTACAATCTTCTGCATTAACATTCATCATCCATTTCAATCCTCCAACAGGACTTGTTTGCATGTATATTTATACCTTCCATCGTATCTTGTATCCAACTACAACCCGTATTCCTGCTTATCCCCAATACATCTATCCAGTGCCCAGTAGATTAGATTAGATAGCGTGACTACACGTTGTGATCCACTGGTGTCCTACTCTTTCATCGACTACAACTTTGTCTGTATCTACGTGTGTCGTATTCGACTCAGTTCCCCTCAAAATCCCCGAGACCAGCCTCTTACCACAGACATATCCTCTCATGACCCTCTCAACCTACACAACGCCAAGCGGTCAGTCATCCTGCTTCAACACCCCACGCCAATTCAAACTTTTTTTTGTTCGACGCATAGGGTTTCTACTACCGTCGATACACTCAGTTCCTCCTTTTTTCACGTCAGGTCGCCAATTGTTCAATATGATTCGCAACAACACTGAATTGTATCTAGAGAACAGCCAAATCCTACCACACAATCGATCGCCACTGAACAATGGATTCGTCTCATCTTGACCTATGCCCGCCACAAGAGGCTGTTCAGCTTGCGCGTGGAGGATGCTGAAACGGCTGAGGGCGACTGGGCAGAGATTTTACGGAATGAACGTATCAATCGTGAGTTGTCGTTACTCTTCGTGACTCCGCAGCTCTCTCATCCAATTTTTTGGGTACAGGAAAGATAACACCGAACCATTTGTCAAATATAATGGTCGCAATGACGGAGAAAAACCTTGCAATGTATGAACCACCAAAGCAAACGCGCTCGATATTGATATACTGGCGCTTACCTGAAGAGTGGGCGGAGGTCCTTTATGAATGGGTGCGTAGTTCTGAAAATTACTGGAATGCAAATTTTCATTATGACTTTCTAGGTCGTTGACTCTGGGCAACTGAATACGATTATGACTTTCTACGATATCACCGATCCTCCAGTAGAATCAGCTTTAACGAGTATTCCAGTGCCATTGCTTCGTAAAGCAATCGCTATTCTTGGGAAAACAGGTCGCTCCCAGATGATTGCTATTGCGGATGGTGAAGGTGTACGGTTTCTGGCGAAATCTAGTAAATGATTTGTATTATATGGAATATATCGCATTCATCGAAACGCTGGCAGCGTGTTAAGTATCTCTTTCGGCCGTTATTTACTGGGCCCGGTGCGTAACTCGGAACTCGGACATGAACTTCTTTCTCCCTTCTGTCGCGACAGGTTCATGTTCGTTGTATTCCTTACATACCCCACCCAGCCGTACTGAGATTTAATTAGATATTAGGCGCTTGCCTCCACTCTTCTGAAATATGTTCTTCTACCCAAAGTTCTGGTTGACATTTTCTCAACTGCCGTAGTGACTAGAGTTCGACAGCGAGTTCGCTCGATATCGCTTTCGGACCATGCCTTCCGAAGTCGAAATTATTTCGCCTGTCATGATTTATGCTGCTTTCCTGATACCATTTTTCACCGCGACATGGTACTTTTGGTTCGCTGAATATCTCCTTGTTAGCTCTAAAACATGTAAGGTAATATAATCTTACTATAGGCCGTATCAGCATCCCAGAGCATTACACCACCAAATGACGAGTACTTCTTTTGCGTAGCTCGCGCAAGGGTTATGAGGGCTTGGCTCGACAGGTGTCCATCCACGCCCCGGGCGGCCGCAGTGCCCAGATATACCTTTATCGCCTTATTAAATGACTGTGTCTTCGCCCAATGATCCCTAATACAGAAATTGAGTTCACATGGCACTATGGTAAAATAAAAAAACAAATTACCAGGTGTTCATGTTGAACTCCTAAGTAGTTCAGTTCAATTCAGTTCAATACATTGGCATGGGCGGGCTGCTCAATACTTACATTCGGAGCCGAAGCTCGGCAGTAGTTGTTGTCTGTGGAACACTGGATCAGAGGTGGGGTTGGATGTGGGCAACCTGACACTCACAAAACTGGACATAAACAGCATCGAAGAAAGCGTGCTTGAGCGCGTACCCAATTTTATGATCAGGGAATGGGCATTGGGGTGCCGCCGTCACGTAATAGCTGGTTGCGAGATAAAATCAAACCCAAATAAATCAGCACGAGTGAGTACGAAATACCGTTTTCCTGAATTATCGGTCAGCGACCGAAGTGCGTTGACAAAGTTGGTATAATAAGCAGGGGAGCCTGTCTCAATATTCAAATCAACGCTGAGTTGAAAAGAAACGTAAGGTTGAGTCAATACCTGTATGGAAATGAATTTTCGAGGACTACTCACCCATCTAGTATGGCACTTCCGAACGGGCGGATTGATCCCTCTAATCAAAAATATTAAATCTTGTTTGGAACCGGAGTAATAGACTCGGACATACTTCCTCCTATAGAGTTTCAGCAGAGGCATGAAGCGCGTCGAGAATTGAGCCATACCTAAGAACATGTTCCAAATCGTCTTGGCAAAGCCAGCCGCTTCAGCTGGGGTGCTGAACCCCACGTCTGCAATGGAGCCTCCCAGGCTAATAGTCACGATTTTCCCTTTTGCTTGGCATTTTCGAATATCGGATGCCATAAAGGAACAGTTGGCCAGGTTTGTGCCCGAAAATGTACCAGTACCTTCACTACATATCTATAAAAAAATGATGGTCAACTGGAGCCTGGAATTTGAGATGAACCATACATTTGAGAAATTTATCACAGGTTTCCCGCCTTTCCCGAAGAAAACGTTCAAGAAACTCAGGGGAATAACGTTGATAGTGTCGTCATTACAGTAGAAACCGAGCCTGGACGGACCTCATGTCAATATTGTAAGGTGGTAAAGAAACAGAATTTATTTTTCACCTCTGCTGATGCCCTCCAGAATTTTGCCCCCAGTAGCTAAGACAAGCAATCAATCGTAAGTATTTCACAGCAGAAGAGGAGACACTACAAACACAGCCAACTGCCAAGGAAAGAGGTCAGCAAATAAATAAGCGAAAGAAGGGAACGAACATACATTATCATTCCTCTTGTTAGAAAACGCTTTCACCCCATTTGCCATACACAGAAACAGACATACTGTTGCAAGGGCGGTGACATTACAAGCAGCGCGCACAACATTCAGGAGGATCATCGCAATGTGGGGCACGTTTGCATTAAAATCAATCCACAATTGCACTTTTAAAGCAGAGGTGCATTAACAGATCGGCGCCGGCCACATGATCACATCTATGTACTTCCAAAAATGACCTTCGCGGTTCTGCGGGGAATTTTTGATCGTGTCGCTGGGGGAATTAGCCAAAATTTATGTTCACGCACGATCCTCGCAGAGGTGTTGGAAAAATTCTGTAGGCTGCCCCCGTTGTGATGATACTACCCCGCCGCTTCGCACGTCTGATCTGTAGGAATTCCATAAGTTGCCGTTCACGCACGATCCTCGCAGTCGACAGGGGTAACCGCTGTACCACCTTGATCCGCTAGCTTGATTATTGACCAAGAATTCCCCAACTAGACGCCACAAGAGCAGAACCGTTATCAATGAGCTACGTGTTGAAATACGTATTAAGTAGACCAAGGGGCAACTCTAATCATACCAGAGGAGACGCGAGATTTTCGGAGCAGAGCCTAGTCTCGTCCCCATCCGTTGTGGTGATGATATATAAGGCAATCCCCCATCAAATTTGGCGATCAGAGTACTTTCACACGGTGAAATGCCGAAAACGGATGGGGACTCGACCAGCCGTGGAACAGACAAGGAATTAAAGCACGATAAAAGTCAAGTCTGAGCCTAGATGGCCTGTTGTCGGTAAATCATCGGCAACAGGTGGAAAGTTTTTAGCCTCCAGTGTCCACAACTCCGAGACGAGGCACGCCGCACGATTCAGAGAGTGGGAGAAATGATCATGAACAAGTTAAAGATCTTGAGTCGCAAGCGCACGCCGCACTGTCAGGCACAATACAACGTCACCTGAGAAAAGAGATGCGAACAAGTGAACGTGAACACACATTTGCCGGGCCCTTTTTCGCGTCTTTCATTTCCAGGAAGGATGATGTTTCTTTGCCAATTTCACCCTCAAATCCTTTGCCGGGTTCTATCGCTATTTGATATCACAGTGCCTGAAGTCGGTTTGGAACCCTCCATCCACCCGAGTGATGGTAGGCCACTGACAGGATCGAAGAAAAAGATGACATGTGAGATTTGTGTGGGATCCGTTGAGATCTGTTCACTCACTCGTGTTTCCTCTCGTTTCTTTAAATCCGTGCTGTATGCAAGCTGTGTAAATCCTGTGAATTTTGTGAGCGGAAGGTAAACCCAAAACTTTGCCAAAACTCTTCTAAGTTCTGAGTCTTGAAGAATCGGGAGCAACCAGAGGTAACCTTCCACGTGACAGCAACGAAACCAGCCTCACAAAGAATGACGTCACCCTGCAACGTCCAGAAAGTTCGAAATGAACTACTTTGATGTAGCTGTCAATGGAGCTGTCAAGCCCGCCATCGTACGTGCGCGACGACTTGAATCGTTAGATATTCGGTGTCTCGCAAGAATAGTTGTGTTATGGCGCTGTTCGCCATCTGTAATTTATGCCCAATAAAATTTGAACACCGCACTCCGAGTCCGTTTAAATTGATGCAAGAAACAGGGTGTTGGGCGTCGGTCACTCGACATTACTACACTAAATTATTAAATTGATATTTCATAATCTTCAATTGGACAACGCCAACGCTGTCCGAGTCTGAAAATTTGACTCTGCGAATGATTTAAGCGAAGAAGGGCAAATTTCGGTGTGCCGAACTTTGAGAAACAAAATTTGTGACGTTCTGAATACCCAGGCGGCGAAGCCGAGATGCGTTCGAGCTTTTGCGCGGAGGTCTGCGAAATCGCTCCTTTCCCTTGGGACCCGCTATTACGACGAGAAAAATGACGTAGGGACACGATCTTGCAATCTTCTGCCAATTTTCCACCTTGGCCCTCTAAGACCCTATTACCTTTAAAGGTAGCGGGAATAAACAACTGTTTTTGGTATCCTAACAGGTCATGCCCATGCCAGAAGTCCTCTTTCGTTAAGCGATGGGGCCCTAACTCCACAATGTCGTTGATGCTTGGAGACGATGGCGTCACGATGCGCGTTCAGGCTACCGAAAGCGGTTGGAAACCATTTTAAATAAAACGGCGGGGAACTGTAGTACTTATCTGGCCCCACATAGTTGACCCCCATCATCTTGAATTCCTCTTTGTGTCAGTACCACTCACCTCCGGTCTCACCTTTTCTTTCATTTGGTTTACTTGATTTCTTTGAAAGATGTCTGAGCAGGAGTATCGACTACCTGATCTTCTCCGTCATTGGCCTTGGACTCGCCGCCTGAGCCCCTACTATCTCGAAGCCAAGGCAGAGTCCAGAGCTTGGGTATTATCTTTTCAGCCTTTCGATCCGAAGGCGCAAAACGCCTTTGATGCCTGTGACCTCGGTGAGTTGTGCTTCTAAGCATTCGACCCACTTAGTAGCAATGTTCACCTTTTCGTTAAGACCTACTTGGATGCCTCACCTATTCGACTCGAGATAAAGGCAGGTGAATGTTTTTTTTTTGACTCAGTATCTGGCCTGAATGTTTAGGTAGACTTCGCTCGGCTTGGATGTGATCTGATGAATTTCTACTTTGTGTACGATGAATATACCGACATCGAAGATGCGTCTGGGACGGCCGCCCTCGCCAACTCCGTTATACACGCCATGGAAAATCCGGAAGCAAACCTCGACAACTCACATTTCCAGGGCGAAATGGCCCGGCAGTAAGAGGTTATTTCTTTGAATGTTCATTCGTTTGACGGGGTCCCTTCACCAGGATTTTGAAAAGGGCCAGTGCATTAGTTAACCCGGGCTCCCCCTGCCGGTCCATCGAACATTTCGTTGCGAGCATGGAGGCGTATGTACATGCGGTAACCGAGGAGGCAGAAGACAGGATGCACAACCGTGTTCGCCCTTTGGAGGATTTTCTTCGGCTACGGAGGCTTACCTGCGGAGGAGCCCCGACATTTGCATTCCTTGAATTTGGACTCGATCTGCCGAACGAAGTCATCTGCCACCCGACACTCGTTTCCCTTACCAAGGAAGGGGTAGACTTACTTCTCATCGTTAACGTGAGCCCGATTTAACTTATCTTACCGTATAGTTTGGTGGAACAACTGCTACCCGTAGGACTTTCATTCGTACAGCCGCGAATCATCCTCTGGATTGGGGGATCACAACCTTGTTACAGTCGTTATGGCCGAGTATCATCTGGGTTTACAAGACGCTCTCAATTGGCTCGAGACGTACACTGACGAGGTCATCTCCCGTTTTCTCTCCAACCTCAAACAGATGCCATCATGGGACCCTGACACCGACAGGAAGGTTCAGGTGTACATCGATGGTGTCGGACAATGGGTTAGGGGGAACGATGACTGGCCTTACGAGACCAAGCGATATTATGGCGACGACGGGTTGAGGATTCGAGATGATCGGATCCTCAGAATTTCTCAGCGGCCGAACCTCCCATGGCTTGACCTGGGGAAGGCAAACGCGAATGAGCTCCTGTGGAATAAGTAATTAGATGATTACGGTAGCGAGGAGGGGTTGGCCCACCTAAGGTAGCACTTTATAATTAGGTACCGGGCCAGTTACATACTAGTAGGCCATTTTCTTGTAAGAAACCCACCTATCCAAACCCTCTCTCTGGGACATCGACGCGTTTTCGGAATAATAATCTTGGCTTTCTATTTCCTGCTCCTAGTTCACTGAGTAATCATCCACCTCGCCTTGCGCAATGAGCCTGGCATTGGATTGGCTTTTTCTCCCTCAAATCATGTGGAAAAATCGAGGTCGTCATTCGATGTTGACCGCTCAATTCTTGAGGTGCGTCTCTCTCATTTTTATCCTGAATCGCTCTGACAGATAATGTTCTACCTTGCAGTGACAGGTGACTACGGGCCGGCTTTTCCGCCAAAGAATGAATAACGTGAGCATAATTTTTCGATAACAATATCATTTAGAAAACTAATGTTTAGTGATTTTTCAGATGCATTTCAAAGCGGGCAGTGAGTGCCTGAAGGAAGGTCAAGTCGCCGTGGATATTTCGCTTAAATTCCAGGCCGACCCCTCCTCGCTGCCATGACCATCTAGTATCTACTTACTCTATAGGCGCTTCCATTTTCCCTTCCGCATTTTCCTTCTTCAGGTCAAGCCATGGCAGGTTTGGCCGCTGAGAAATCCTGAGGATCCGATCCTTCTGAATCCTCAGCCTGTCGTCGCCATAATATCGCTCGGCCTCGTGAGCCCAGTCATCCTGCCCCCTGACCCATTGTCCGATACCATCGATGTACATTTGAACTTTCCTGTCGGTGTCTGGGTCCCATGATGGAATTTGTTTAAGGTTGGAGAGAAATTGGGAGACAAGGCCGTCAGCGTATGTCCCCAGCCAATTGAGAGCATCTTGTAAACCCAGATGATACTCAGCCATGATGACTGTAATGAGGTTGTGATCTCCCAATCCAGAGGAGGATTCGCGGTAGTACGAATGCATGTCCTATGGCAGCAGTTGTTCAGTCAAATTATACGGTAAGATAGGTTAAATGGGGATCGGGCTCACGTTAACGACGAGAAGCAACTCTACTCCTTCCTTGGTAAGAGAAACGAGTGCTGGGTGGCAGATGACTTCGTTCGGCAAATCAAGACCAAATTCAAAGAGTCCGAGTGTCGGGGCTCCTCCACAGGTGAGCCTTCGCAGCCGAAGAAAATCTTCCAAAGGGCGAACGCGGTTGTGCATCCTATCTTCTGCTTCCTCAGTTACCGAATGTACATACGCCTCCATCGTCGCAATGAAATGTTCGATGGACTGGCAGGGAGAGCCCGGGTTAACTAGTGCACTAGCCCTTTTCAAAATCCTTGTGAAGGGACTCTGTCAAATGAATGAACATTCAATAGAAATAACCTCTTACTGCCGGGCCATTTCGCCCTGGAAATGGGAGTTGTCCAAGGTTACTTCAGGATTTTTCATGGCGCGTATAACAGTGTTGGCGAGGGCGTTCGCCCCAGACGCATCTCCGATATCGGTATATTCATCGTACACAAAGTAGAAATTCATCAAATCACATCCAACCCGAGCGAAATCTACCAAGTCATTCAGGCCAGATACTGAGTCGGAAAAAAAACAAACATTCACTTACCTTTATCTCGAGCTGAATAGGTGAGGCATGCAAGTAAGTCTTGACAAAAAGGTGAACATTGGGTCAAATACTTAAGAAGCACGACTTACCGAGTTCACAGGCATCAAAGGCCTTTTGGGCCTTTGGATCGAAAGGCCGAAAAGATGATACCCAAGCTCTGGACTCTGCCTTAGCTTCGAGATAGTAAGGGCTCAGCCGCCGAGTCCAAGGCCAGTCGCGGAGAAGATCAGGTAGTCGATACTCCTGCTCAGACATCTTTCAAAGAAATCAAGCAAACCAAAGGAAAGAAAAGGCGAGACCGGAGGTGAAAATGGGGACACAGAGAGGAGCTCAAGATGACGGGGGTTAACTTTGTGGGGGCAGATAGCACCTTTGGCACCACTTTATAAATAGATAAGGGGCCTGTTAGGCCGGTTTCTTGGTAGGCCAGAACCCCCCCTAAGAGGCCCCCCTCTCTTCCAATGGATGTCTGATTTATTAATAGAATCATCTTTCCATCCTCTGAGAGCGCCTCATGGCATCGCTCATGGATGCCTCCCTGGGTGGCGGCCTGCGATGCCCCCGATTCAATCTCAAAGGACTTCAAACAATTTTGTCTATACCGTGCTCTTCGCATATACCTCGTACACATTCCACCATCCCCAACTGCTCTCTCGTCCCTCTGCTACAACTCACCACTGTCCAACAGATTTCCTCAACCTGCGACTTCTCATGGCTCGGGGGCACACTTTACGGTCCGGGTACGGGTTGGGCGGGTTAGCCCGAAACTTTGAACTCCGCCCAAATATCAGATCAGCTCTCAATCATTCTTCTCAACCTTCATCGCTGCCCATCGTGTTGTGCCAGAGCCCTGAAAACGCAAGAAAAGCGAGTAAAAGTCCCCAATTACATGTCTTCCACAACTCGCTAATATATTTACAGCAAATATTATCCTTCAGCACTGCTCAAGATGCCAGCACATACATCACCACCACCACATCGCCTCTCCCCTCCAACGAGGGATGTAGGCGTTGTTTTTCATTGTCGAAGGAACTAGGCAGGCGTGGCAGTGGCAGAAAAGCACAAGGGACGGGATACCCACTAGGTGAGTTCAGAACTTATGTTCCCCCCTGCTGCCACCATCGTTGTTGACCCCATTGTGCCTTGTCATCGCCAATTCCACACCAATTCCCACGATGGGCCAAGCGTGGCGGGATTGAGCACTACCAGCAACAGTGCCCACCCTAACGACTCACTACATGCCCTGTTGACCAGGCCCAGCATTGTCAACTGCAAGGCCGCCCCGATGACGATAACGACGATATGGCCGATACAGATGCATCATGTCACGTTGAGGACAGAACCTCGACGCCATGTTGACTGAGCCCCACGACATCAAGAGCGCCGTCGATGACCCGCAGTGTCAACCACTGCATCTTCAGGACACCAGGGTGCATGCTCTGCACCTCGGTTACTACTCACAGACCTTCCTACCCTCGCAAGGTTGCGCGGCAGTGTCAATCGACACTTGCACTGCACCTGCGAGGTTTATTGGTCATTTTTATTAGGTTACCTGCACGCGGGTCTACATAACCCTGGGTTTTTCAAAACCTGCTACCCGCACCCGTCGAAACCCGGACCCCTGGGTGCGGGTATGGGTTGATGTGGGTAGGGGTACGGGTAGCGCTGGAAAACCCCAGGGATACCTCTGCAATGGCGTTAACGGCATATTCATATCATTACTGAAATCGATGCTCATCGCGCTTGGAGGTTGGACATCAGCAAAGGGACCCTTGCCATCCAAAGCCATGGGACTGTCGAAAGGCATGTTCTCGCCCATACTTCTGGCGCTAAGAAGGGGGCGCTCGACCATGTCGACGTCGGTATCGGGCTCGGGATCGAGGCGCTGTTCAAACTTCCTAAAAGGCGCGATTTTGTCAAGTTCGTCGGGGGAGCCTCATATGCATCACTGTCCTGCCCCACTTACGCCTAGGGGACCATTTCTTCGACACTTTCTTACGATTCTTGTCCTCTGCCTCTCCCACTTTTCTGATCCTCTCCAGTGCACTTTGGACACGACAAACACCACCTTTAACCTTTCCGAGCCCGGTATCTAATTATACAGTGTTGCTTGCCAACCCCTCCCCGCCACCATAAACATCTAATTACTTATTCCACAGGAACTTCTTTTGTCGCTTTCGCATTTGCCCTCCCCAGGTCAAGCCATGGGAGGTTCGGCCGTTGAGAAATCCTAAGGATTCGATCATCTCGAATCCTCAGCCCGTCGTCGCCATAATATCGTTTGGTCTCATAAGGCCAGTCATCATTCCCCCTGACCCATTGTCCGACACCATCGATGTACATCTGAACCTTCCTGTCGGTGTCTGGGTCCCATGATGGGATTTGTTTGAGATGGGTGAGAAATCGGGAGACGACCGCGTCAGTGTACGTCTCGAGCCAATTGAGAGCGTCTTGTAAACCCAGATGATACTCAGCCATAACGACTGTAACGAGGTTGTGATCCCCCAATCCAGAGGATGATTCGCGGCTGTATGAATGGAAGTCCTATGGGCAGCAGTTGTTCAACCAAACTATACGGAAAGATTGGTTAAATCGGGCTCACATTAACGATGAGAAGTAAGTCTATCCCTTCCTTGGTAAGGGAAACTAGTGTTGGGTGGCAGATGACTTCGTTTGGCAGATCGAGTCCAAATTCAAGGAATCCAAATGTCGGGGCTCCTCCACAAGTCAGCCTCCGCAGCCGAAGAAAATCCTCCAGGGGGCGAACGCGGTTGTGCATCCTGTCTTCTGCCTCCTCGGTTACCGCATGTACATACGCCTCCATGCTTGCAACGAAATGTTCGATGGACCGGCAGGGGGAGCCTGGCTTAACCAATGCACTAGCCCTTTTCAAAATCCTTGTGAAGGGACCCTGTCAAACGAATGAACATTCAATAGAAATAATCTCTTACTGCCAAGCCATTTCGCCCTGGAAATGGGAGTTGTCGGGGTTTGCTTCCGGATTTTTCATGGCGTGTATAACGGAGTTGGCGAGGGCGGTCGTCCCAGATGCATCTTCGATGTCGGTATATTCATCGTACACAAAGTAGAAATTCATCAAATCACATCCAAGCCGAGCGAAGTCTACCCAATCATTCAGGCCAGATACTGGGTCAAAAAAACATTCACCTGCCTTTATCTCGAGTCGAATAGGTGAGGCATCCAAGTAGGTCTTAACGAAAAGGTGAACATCGCTACCGCGTGGGTCGAATACTTGGAAACACGACTTACCAAGGTCACAGGCATCAAAGGCGTTTTGCGCCTTCGGATCGAAAGGTCGAAAAGATAATACCCAAGCTCTGGACTCTGCCTTGGCTTCGAGATAGTAGGGACTCAGGCGGCGAGTCCAAGGCCAGTCACGAAGAAGGTCAGGTAGTTGATACTCCTGCTTAGACATCTTTCAAAGAAATCAAGTAGATCAAAGGAAAGAAAAGGTGAGACCGGAGGTGAGCGATACTGGCACAAAGAGGAAGTCAAGATGACGGGGGTCGACTATGTGGGGCCAGATACCACAGTGGTTCCCCGTCGTTTTAAAACGATTTCCATGGATTGAAAATGGGTACAGCTATCGTGAAAAAAATCCTCGGCCTGCAAAATGAAATGGAAGTAGACCAAAAGGTCAGGCTTGGGGTCATGTGCCCTAACGATTGTTTGATCATCTCATTTTATTTCTACGATCGAACCCCTGATAAGGCATAACGCGGTAAGGCCGACTATGGTCGGCAGGGCCCACTACCTTCTACGTGGCAAGAAAAAAAAGTGTTATTTCGAATAAGGGATGCTTTAACTTATGTACAAGGGAGGCTCGACTACTGTTATTAGGTTGAACAAGGGAGCCTATTAAGGTATCGTATTGATACTCGCAGAAATCACAGATGACGGGCCTTTTTGGAGGGGGATCCAAAGGCGCTGAAGGCAGAGGATGGAGCTTTGCGAGGGGATGCATCGAAGGAAAGAGTGCTTGGAGCGGGTTTCTGTGGCAAGGTTGGGATCGTCAGTTCCTCCATCTCTTCGTCTGATTTGTGGAGAATTTGAATTCGGTGGGCTTGCACTTGGTAAACCTTTGGTAGGCCAGTATATGTTAGCATGCAAGTCCATAGGTTTTATGCAGGATAATGCGTACATTGCGACCCCGTTGGCCCTCTTTCCCTCCTATATGCCAGCAGACAAGTGTTGTGTCGACAACGATGACGGTTCCTGGACGCAGTTTGTCG
>Ga0307513_10002227_pt1 | contig 27084 bp, 28 predicted proteins | sample 15_EM_MG_FD_202174 | JGI IMG/M metagenome (GOLD analysis project Ga0307513, IMG submission 202174) | Populus trichocarpa ectomycorrhiza microbial communities from riparian zone in the Pacific Northwest, United States - 15_EM | ecosystem: Host-associated > Plants > Roots > Unclassified | place...
GATCTATATCGAAGCAAGTTATTATATCTAGCCTACATTACTCGTGTCTTCTTAACGAGTTCTCCGATATAATTACGATTAAGGTCCTAGCTGTCGGAATACCTCACGCCGAAGCTACCACCTAACATGCACCTTTTTTTGGAAACCTAAAAGCAATATAAAACTTCTCATATTCCTTTCCAGAAGGTAATAGATAATTATAGCCAGCAACTAAAGCTATATTTATTGAATGTGGGTTGCTTGCTAAACTGGTTGTAATCACAGGAATATATCTGAAAAACAAAATATCATTTTCAGTCTTCCAAACATCATCATATCTTTTCACTTCTTTTAGCATAAGCCTTCATATTCTCTTCTCTATCCCTCAAAGATTCAAATAAAGTAGATATTCTGTTTTATCCCTGAACAAAAATAAAAATATAATGATTAAAGACAACTTTCTTTATTTTGTAGCTTTAATGCTTTCCATTGTCCTATTTGGCTATTGATGAAATATCTCTGTTAACGATCATGCTTTTTAAAAACAAAAGAACTCTATATATGAAGCAGGACTTGTAACAAATATAGAAAGTATCAAAAATCAGTTATCACACTTCTTTGATATTCACAAAAACTGATTGTTGGAAATGTGATCTCATAAATTTATCTGTCATATCACAGCAATTGTCCTTTTTATCTATATAAATGATTGAGAGATATATCATTTAACTTGATAATTGTGATATTAAATAAAACCCATTCTGTAATTCTTATAAAAGTTTATAGTAATATTGTGGTTATCAAATTTGATATGCATGATTGTTAGAAAAATTAACATAGTTTGACAGGAATTGATTTTTCTGTGCCTAGCCGTATTTTCAAGATCTGTAATCCATTCATTATATCAATCTTCATCCAACCAGCTTTCATGTTGAAGAGGAAAGATATGTGCAGCTTCAAAACCACTCAAGTTATTAGTATATATATACCCTTTCCAATTAACTATTTCAGAACTAGCACATTTCCAATCATGCTTATAGTTTTTCTTATGGAATCACTCATCCTTACATGTAACATTATGAGTAATTAAATGATTAGCCTAAATCATACCTGCAAACTAACTTTAATAAAATCTAACAAAATTAGCAATCCAATACCTTGACAAATGTGAAAATCATACTAATTTGCATGCCATGTGCGTTGAAGTAAAAATTGTATAACTCCAGTTTATAAGGTCCTGGAATTTAAATACAATATAGCCTAACACTATATTTTGAATATGAATAGAAAATCAATTAACCAGAATAATGCCAAAAATACCAAGAAAGCTTGATTCAGTAATTGATCCATTTGTCAAGATATTCCAACCACCCTACTTGGCTTTGTAGCATCATATAAAGAATATTGCTCAAGCAGATCATGGTGTAGTTTGAAGACAGAGATATTATGTTAATTGTCATAATTATAATCCAAGGGATAACTTTACAGCTGCTATAGGGGGACTGTTGAAAGGGATGCAGAGAGTGGTTGGTTGATGCTGATTTGAATAAAGGTGGTTGTAGGTTGAAGTTTTGCAGAGCTTAAGGGGCTTTTGGCAGTTAATTTTATAAACTTGGTATCTTAATAAGCACAGACTTGGAGAGTGACACTAGATTAATCCCTATTAGGAAAAGCTGACTAGTCTGTTACAGGTTGTGGTTATCCTCTTATCATTTTTTGATAATAATCACAAGTGACACCTTATTACTACTTATGTCATCCCTGATCTTTATGCTTATATGTAACAATCCTATGATGTTCTTGTTTTAGTGCAACAGGTAACGATCTTTCTTACATAAGATCCTACTATCTCATCAGATAGTATGGAACTGTCTTGCCCCTGGTCAGTTCGACTATCTAATCAGCCAGTTCATCACTGTCTTGTTGTGATATAATACTATATTAATAGTGCTATATTATCGACGTGCCTCTTCAGACTGTCACAACAGTAGTAGGCTTTGAGAGTATATTGATGGAGTATTTGTAGAATTCAATGGTGTAAAGATAAAGAGAATTGTATTGGAACTTCTTAGTATAGAAAAGTACTTAGATCGTTGTATGAGGATTCTATGTCTTGGGCCTAAAGGCCTGCCTTATGTAGGCATCTTCATGACCATAATCCTGATGACTCATCACCTTGTGTTACATAAATTCTATGACTCATAATATGAGTCATGTGTGAAAGTTATTATATCATATGACTCACAATCATAAGCCATTAAAACAATCAACCAATCATAACATAATGATGACTCGCTATTGTGTAGTTATGTAAGGCACTATGAATCAACTGGCTTTATAGTGTGAAAGAATAACATACATATAACTAATAACTATTAGTTATGTGAAATCTGCCTTGCTTAGTCACAATTTGTGACATCATATCTAAATCCCAGCTTTTTTTGTTTTTTATTTTTGTTTTTCACCTTTGACTTTTTATTTTTTTCTTATCTTTCTATTTTACAAGTAATACAATTGACTATTATTTTTATAACTGCTTTCTGGTATTTATTCTTTTTACTATAGTTTTGAAAGATAAGAATTATGATGACTCTTCATATCAAATATCTGATAGTCTTGACTGTAACAATTCATAATATATATAATACTTGGATTTTAGCTTAGCATAGCTTGTTAGATTTTGCTTAGAAATGCAACAAACAATAAAAAAAACAATTAAAAAAAACAATTTTAGCCATCAGCAAAAAGAATGAGTTTGCATCCTGACGCTTCCTGACAGTTCCTCATGCATGAGGAACCCACCAAATTATCTTCTTGTGCATCTTGACACTATATTTTGGCCAGCTGGCTTGTGGTTGATTTCACTTTATTTGCACTTAGTGGCACTTCCAACAGCCAACTATTTTGGGTACATGCATGGGTTCAAAGTGCAGTGGTTAATTTTCCACCAGAATTATTTCAATCTTCTATTAGTCTATTATCTGTAGGATATAAAGTCCAAGATTTTAACTATAACTAGAATAAACCACTATTTATCTTATAAACTAACGTGTTTGTCCTCAGAGCAATTTTGCCCCCATATTTGCTTTTCAGGATGCAAACAGTGATTACAGGATGCAAACTGGATTTCTGGAAGAGGCAGGATGCACAGGAAGAGCCAAAATGCAAACTTATTATTTTTGCTGATGGATGTTTAATATCAGTCAATAATATATATAATTTGTATGACAGTAATGACTAAACCAAAATACCAGAATTATATAAATTGTTACAGTCAAGACTGTCACAAATTTGATATGAAAAGTAGTTACACCTTTTGTCTTCCACAATCATAATATATTAATAGTTTTGTTTTTTTGTTAATTCTGTGAATTGTTTCCAAGTACCACTGAAGGTAAATCTGCTACATTCGGGAAATATCATAGCAAAGAAACTCCACCCTCTTCAGCCAAGGGAAAAACAAGTCATCCCAGGTCCCTATGGTATAGAACAAACTGAAAATCCATAACCAAAAAAGGCACAAAACACGAATAGTACTTGCCTGACAACCTAGCCAGCAGAGCCAGAATATAACAAGAAAACCTTTCTAAACATCTTATAAAATATGAAAAACAAAAGAAAATTTTTATAATACTACTCACGACTGAACAATCATCATTTTGGTTGTTCAGCGGTCAGACAAATTATTCCTCATTTTTGGTAGGATGAAGGAATCCTTTTCTGTGAGTAACCGCATGCCAGTCCAAGAGCAAGGTACCAAGAAAAGATGTAGTAAACTGTAGGCAGCCTAAGGTGGTGGTGCAATCAGAAGCAGTGAAATACTAGCCACACAGTGCTGAGAAAATCTGAATGAGTTGTTTTTTATTGAAAAGCCAAACCCATAACATACTGTTGTGATAGCTGTCATCAGATTTGACTAGAGTACTGAGATCTTTGTCCCTTTGGCCATTGCGAGAGGCCACCTGAAAGGAGGTATTGAGGTACTACTAAGGTACCAGCTGGCATGGTGTATTTATCCTACAATAAGGTGTTTCCAGCACCCTTATGCAGCTCTGAAGTTCCTGTGTGAGTCAGGATTGTGAGACTGATCTGTTGTGTTTTGTCCCCCCTATACCTTCCCAAAAAGGAAGGCGAAAATTGGGGTAGGAAAATTGAGGAAGTAGAGCTTGATCATAATACACAGCTAGTATTTTGCTTATTTTAAGTTATCTTATTAACTATATAGTTTATTATCTTAGTTGCCTAAGTTCTAGTATGATATAATGCTATTAGCGAAAGTCTATTGTAAGAGTCAATTCCATATAAGTGGATAAAAATAACATGTGAATATACCAAATAATATAGAAAAAGGAAAACTATTTTTCCCCAATTAAGCAAATTAAAATAATGTAAGATTTTTGTCTCTATTGTATGAAAATACCTTAATACTAATATTATCATAATTAGAAAAAAAGCCAAGCACTAGAGGAGTCACTATAGTTTGATTTAATAGACCAGAGAGGGCACTACTTGATAATTAGCTTATTTTGAACCATATCACTATTAGTGTTATTTACAGATTTGTCTTGTACTTAGATAATATAGATGTACCACTGGCAGTAGGTGATCAGACAGACATGGATCAAAGAATCTATATCTCCTATTACGCTAGTGGGAATAGCTTGCATAATTATACGCGAGGTATATGCCACCATGGGGGAGAGCATATATCCGAACCCAAGCTTTCTGAGTAGGGACTTCCCGGATGCATCTGGGAGACTACTCAGGAACCACAAAGAGTTCAAGTTTCAAGATATGGCCAACTGATTGGAACGATGATTAGAGAACCAGTTCTCTACTCTTACTAATGCATACGCATTATGCAGTGATAGATGAATATCCAACTTGATCACTCCATATTCATGATACTATTGGTATGTAGACATTTAGACTGCATATTCCATTTTAGTCTATCAGGACGAAGAGATCGAAGACTGACTACTGGTAGAGTGGGGACACCCTCAAGAGAAATGGCAGTTGGGAGATCCTCAGAGTCGAGCTGAGCAAGATTCAGGGTCAAACAATGTTCGTACTTTGTTCTGACGAACTGAATTTCTGGAAAGATACTTCTTTACTAGAGAAGTCAAAGTAGGGTGAACATTAGTATAAATAGTAGGGCTCTCCCCGATGGCTGAGAACATCATCCAGCAACGGAGAAGAAACCTTAACAATATTATAAGTTATTATGATATTCCTTCATTACTTTATCAAATAATTCCTCTTGAGCCTTTCTGACCTATATTCCGTTGTCTCGAATATCCTCGGCCTAGTTAGCCCGGAATTCTACCGTGTTAGCTACCCCATAACATCTTCCCATAATATATTGGTTTTCTAATTTCCGTTTTTCCATCCATCTTCTTACAACCCCACGCAGGTGGTAACGGGACACGTGCGCAAAATTCATCCACATGGAACCCCTACCCGAACATCGCGAACCTACCCAACATGCCGATTGATCAGAATACAGGAAAATGATGGCAAGCCACAGAAACAGAGCGTATCACAGCTATCAAAAAGCATGCTGAAGGGAAAAATTACCGCCTAATCGCCAGAGAAACCACTGTCTCAATATCTGAGGCTCAGAGGATCGTGAAGCGATGGGAGACTACAAAAATAATCAACCTCCCACCACGCTCTGGGTTTAACCCAAAGTTAGATGAACGTGCCAGGAGGCGATTACATCAAATCAATGAGCCAAATTCTCATGCTCTGCTCCGTGATATCACAGCTGATCTTAACCTGAATGTATCAGAAAGGACTGTGGGTGAAATACTCCGCTGTATGAACTTCTATGTTCATGTTGTTCGCAAAAAGGCTTTCTTAAACTATGAACCCAAGCAGGAGAGATTGCGCTGGGCTCGAGAAAGAAGAAACTGGAACAATTGTGTTTGGAGAAAAAAGATCTTTGTTGATGAGATGAAGCTTACGATTGGGCAAGGAGGAAGGAGATCCTTGGTCCGATGTCCTCCTGGAACTGCTCTTGAGGATCACTATCTTGAGCCTTCCTTTCCTGACGGTAAGACTACTGTCATGTTCGCTGCCGGTTTCACCTATGGTTTTCACACTCAGCTTATTCCAATCCGCCAGAGAGCCAAGAGGGAGAGAGTGTATGGCAGGGACCGACTAGGCATGAATTCTGTTCAATATGTCAAGAGATTTACACCCCACACTTTCTACTCTTATATGAGCTTTTAGGCGGGGCTGACAATGATATGGAAATGGTGGAGGACAATAGTCGTGTACATAATTCTCATTATTCAAGGAGATATAGGGTTCTGCAGGGAGTTATCCGGATGCCTTGGGCCTCTTGGTCTCCAGACATGAATCCTATAGAGAATGTGTGGTCTTTCTTTGAGCGGAGGTTTCGCGAGACTTGTAAGACAGCTAGGCGACGCCACTACAACAGAGACGATATTATTACACTTGCACAGGAGGTTTGGGAGGAAATGCGGTGGAGGAGAGTCTATCGTTTCATTGATAGTATGCCAAGGAGGATCACTACTCTGATACGGAGACATGGAGGTCATACTAAGTGGTAAATTGGGCTTCAGGGGCACTGGTTTCTTACTCTCATTTTTCTCATTTTTTACTTCAATTGTTAATCGGAAATTGGGTTTTCTTTTCTGACTTCACGATATCTTCATCATGTGCCAAGCCTTGTGTCCCGTTACCACTTGCGTGGGGGTGTAGTACAAGATAGCTAACAGGTTTGTAAAAACGACTACTATTGCATAATATGGACAAAATCTTCGGGCTCCGGGAAATTTTTCGCCCGTATGCAATAGTAGTCGTTTTTTACAAGCGTCAGGAAATTACGAGTACAGTATCGTTGTGTTAAACATGGTACCTGGGACCATAATTCGTAGAACCGGCATTTTATCATTACAGTAATACTACAGTTTTTTTGGATCCATGGCACCTGTTAAACCTCTATCTGAAACATTCTCCCAGCATTCCCCCTCGTAATATCCAGCACCTCCTCAATCCCAATTTCCTCCATCTCCCCTCTCGCTTTCCGTCCTTCGTTGATCCACTCAGCAATCTTCTCTGCAATGAATGGAATCATCCCAGCATGGCTAATTCCAAACCTCTTTTTCTCCCCGAGCCTTCTCCTCTCCAACCAATGATACGCATTCCTAGGCACCATGTACGGACTATCCGTCTCAAGTAGTATCCTCTCCAATGGTAACTCCCCAGAAGCAATCATCCAGCGAATGTGTTCCAATCCCTGATACGTCACAACGCCAGTGATCCCAATAAACGAGTTCGGGTACTCAGTCAGGATCGCTCGTGCAAACTCGACGGTGGAGGTGAAACAATGGATGTGGATATTATGGGATTCGGGAACATGGTGGCGGATGAGCGACAGTGTATCGTCCGGGGCCTCACGGGTATGGATGACGATGGGTTTGTTCAATGAGACTGCGGTAGTGAGTTGGCGGGCGAATACTTCGCGTTGGGCCGGGCGCGTTTCCGGGCGGTTCCTATAGTAGTCTAGTCCGCACTCGCCCCAGGCTACGCAATTCGGATTCGACATGGTTTTGACCAAGGTTTCGTGAATCCGGTCGGTGTAGGACTGGGCTACGTGAGGATGGACGCCCACAGCGAAACTGCATCATGTCAGATATGTGAACAGGTGAGGAGGAGGAGGAGGAGGAGGAGGAGGATGGAGGACGGAGGAGGCCAGGGAGGTGAGACGAACTAGTACTTGAACCCTTCGGGCCACTCAGTTAAACTCAACGCCTGCTCGTGCAAATCTCCCATCGGCAAATCACAGTGTACATCCACAGCGGACGTACAATTCTTGGGGAAGAATTGCTTGACAAATAAATCGATTCTATCATCAGGGATGCTCTGATCCCTATCTTTCTACACGCAGGCCAACGTGTGTCACTATCGAAAGAGCACACCGCCCCGGGGGAAAACACATACATTAAGAGCCGTCAACGTTGTAAACAGGTGACAATGGGTATCGACATAATTGCTCTTCAAATTGTCCCAAGGAATCACATGCCCTTCCCTCGGTAATCGCTTCTCTAGTTGTTTGTTTATAAAGGTGGGTTCAGATATGACCTTTTGTATATGAACTTGACGCCTGTGAGGTAGAGATGAAAGTCCGGTTTTTCGAAGAAGATACGCTATTGAGTTGGAAGACCGCATTTTATATGAAGACATGTTTCCTGGCGGTTGGTTAATAAAACACTGTCTGGTTCTGCACGTAATTGAATGTGTAATAATACCTGTGGTTCAGATGCCAGTGTGTGGTCGGCCCGGGTATGGAGTGTAAGCCCGTGAAACTTCCGCTAGTTGGCTCGAAGCAGTTTGCGAGAGGTGTTTTGCTCTAGCCAGTGCGCCAAGGGCTTGATAGACTTTTTTCCTTCACTGAAAATTTTCCTAACTGCCTCTGGGTATTAGGCCGCATTACAACTGCAGTAGAGTTCTACAGATTGTTTGAGTCTGTTTTCTGTTTTTCCTCCTCCTTACTCTTCCCTATGACTTAATATCTCCTCTTGAACTCTAGCAATCTCTTCACCCCTTCCTCTTCAAACAACATTCTATCCGTTTCCATCCATAGTTCGATAAACATGAGCATGCACCCTGAGTATTGCCGTTCAAATACGAAAGAGTTGCCCAGACTGCAAGGGGTTGAATTGCTTCTATTCAGGCACAAGATGGTATTTATTGGTCTGGACCTGTCCTGCTTGCTGGTAGGGTTAACGTAGTTAGAGAGGTTGCAGTAGGTTGTGCTCTAGGGATTCCCACCCGGTAAGAATTTACTTTCCAACCATTAATTTCAACTACGTTTATTGAACCAAAAATAAATATAAATAAATGAATATATATGAAGTATGATGAAAGGGGATAAGGCAGAAAAAGCAAGGAAAAACATTCGTGCAAATTACAAAGTAGAAATTAAACTCTAAGCCTCATCTCCCGTTTTATGACGTGATTCTGCATTGCCAGCCTCCGTCTCCTTGGTCAAGAAGTGGAAGACTGGCACCCAAGCACCAACCAAGTTCATTGCCCTTAATCTTCTTTGCTATTTTGACTTCTCTATCAAGAGGCATATCGTAGCCGGTGTGAAGCAATACAAGCATGAAGCTTAGATCTAAGCAGTATTCTGGTCGGTCCAACAACTCGGTGATGGCACCATCAATGGATCGGAAAACATCCCATGAACCCTCACCGCCGCAGACCTTGGCTGTGGTCTCTGTCATTTCCCTCAATGTAAAGCTGTCAGGCATGCCGAGAGGGCGAGTGCGGTCGAAGAAGTACGAGATAATATAGACATCCTCCCTTGCAAAAGTCCTGGCTAAGGAAGGCTGATGAACTCCGTTGAATGAGCAAGGGGCAAGCCCACACTCTTTGTTTTTCTTAAGAATAGTCTCGGCAAGGAATCGACATTGAGGCATGGAAGGCTCGCTAGGGCCAGTCATGTTAAGCTTGACTTCATCCTCATCCATCTTAACAGTGACCTCGCGGGACATGCCGGGGATGATGCAAGGGTTAACGATTGGATTTTTGGCCCAATCTTCGCCACCTTCCTTCTTTTGTGTCTCGGCGAGCAATTTGTGAATAGAGCGACGGGCCTCCATGAGACCGTATCCAAGATGAGAATGTTGATAGAGATCGAAGTTGCGCCCACCAAAGTTTAAAGAATACTTGTGATCTCCAGGCGCAAGATGCTCAGGCATCCCACCACCACTCGAGGGGAAAGTGGGATGGAAGACAATCTGTGTTGATCCACCTCCGAGATCGAAGATAGCCGCGGTGGAAGTATCCTCGGGACTACCGATCTTGCCAAGTAGATAGTTGGTGGTGATCCAGGCATAGACACCTGGGGACGTTAGTGACAATCGAAACAACATGTAAGGCATGACGACAAACCTTCATCTCTTCCTTCCATAATGGATACGCCGTCATCAGCAACGACTGGGAACGGGTAACGGGTCTCGAGTCTCCGTCTAACAGCGTCTAAAGTCTTTCGACTCATCTCCTCACCCAGGAGTCGTAATCCAGCGGTGGCTTTCACAGCAATTGGTGTGCATCCCTTCAACTTATCGGGGACCTTGTCAACGGCTACCTCAAGCAAAGCATCCAAGCTCTTGGCAGCAGCCTCAGAATCCGCCTTGTAAGAAGAGAGTCCTGGATTAATCATCTTGAATTCTTCACTCTCCAACTCGGGGGTGGCACCACAGTTATTGAAACGATAGACATGAATTCTGGACCCAGTGGATCCTGCATCGACCATGATAGCATATTGCACAATAGGTTTCTTCGGGGAGCTTGACCTTGTGCAGCTTTTAGTTCCCGACTCCTCATCGAGGGCGAGTTGGCCTTGGCCTTGGCTGCTAGAGGCCAGTGTAGTAGGTTTAGTGTTAGGTATAGCTCTGCTGCTCGAGATATTTTGTGTTTTGTCTGCTACAGAGCCCAATTCATCTAATTCAGTTCGAAACAAGTCCTCTCTTAGGTGGAAGCTCACACAACTTACCTCCAACATATTCAGAGGTTGCACTAGACTTGTCCTTAGGGGCAAGAATGAATAGAGCCAAGGCAAAAATAACGGCCACCGACAAGGTTTTTAGCCATCGGCTTGACATGATTGGAAATGCTGGATTTGATTCTGGGTAGCGTCCGGATTTCTCGTATCGGTCGTCAGAAGGTCGTAACTGTGAGGATATACTCGAGGATCGTGCGGGTTTACGCTGGAACGAGAAGTGTGACCAGAGCGAAGGCCGTCTTCTCGCGCTAGACATGGGGGGGGCCGAGGAGGGTAAGGTGCAGCCTGTGAACCGAAAACGATGTATCAAATCTCAAAGATTAGAGTTTAGAAAGAATGTGAGAAGGTAGTGAGATAGGGAATAAGGAGAAGAAAGAGGGAGGAAAAAGTGGAGAGAAAAAATAAAGGTGGCCGAGATAACGATACAGCTCAGAGATAGTTGGCGACAGGGGATAAAAAGGGGAAGCGTCCGAAAACGGATGATAAGTTACCCGGCCCGTACAGAGGGATCCTTTTCCCTCCGATGCTGATCAGATATTGCACACACTGGGGTTTTCTTATATTATGATACCTATTCTTATATCCTCACCCTTGAAGCCTGAGGATGTATGAATACTGTAGGATAGCCTAAGTTACAATCTCCCTGTCTGTTCCAGGGGTTTCACGCGCTTTTAGCGCAGAAGACGGATATTCTAGAAGGTTTAACGATAAATAGAAAAAGCCGTAAATCTTGACCATGACCTAGCCAACAAACCTAGATAGAGGATTTTTAGACTGTTTGGCACTTATTCCTTGCACCGCAAAGGATATCGCGGCAATGCTGTTAGTGTAGTTCAAGTGCTTGAAAGCGAGCGCAGGAATAGGGTTTCACGAGGCTTGTTCGTATGGCATTAACTACAGTGATCAAGTTCGGTGATCCTATATAACCTACCGTAAACTCTCGTTAAATCCACCATCGCCCATCGGCCTCGGACCCCTCCCGATCAGAGACAAAACACCCCGAGAAGGAATAGCGTGTTCCAGATGCGGTATAGCTTATTTAAGATGAGCCATTGGATCTCGTTAACCGGTATTCGTAATTTTGTTAACATGCCCTACTAAGCCTATTTGCAGTTTAGACTGTGATTTCTGTTGAGATCCCCGATGGTGGATTTAACGAGAGTTTACGGTATGATCGTTTGATAAATACCGGTATGGTGTCTTGCCTTTTGGGAATCCCGCGTGAAACAGTAACGTTCAAGTCAGAGCGCTGTGCCGGGGTAGTGGGGTGGTACCTTACCGTACCGGTACTCTTCGGAAAGCCGTGGCACTTGCGGCACCCGTACCGGTAACCCAAGTTGTGTGCGGCTCTTGATGAGGATAACGCGGCCTTGTGTGGCAATACTACTATAGCTTGAGCTACGATTACGCTCTAGAAGCTTCCGCAGGATGACTCTGACCTCTCTTTTCTCCGAAAGGCAATAGACCTTTCTCTCCCCCCGCGGTTCCTATCAAGTCGGGCAAATTAGGGACCGAGATTGTTTTCAGTATTCTCCGCTGACCAAACTCCCTCCCTTTCTTCTTCTCGTTTGAACAGGGCAAAGTGAAGCGCATCAATAATTCTCAACATTTGAGTGTCTTGACGATATTATCAGCGGCTACTGGTCTTTGAAACCCCAATACAGGGCTTGATATGTCTACCGATTCGGGGGAACGCCTGGTGCAACTTTACGTCTATGATTTATCCCAAGGTAAAAACATCACCGGCGGTTGGATGGTGGGGATTTTCTCTGCTAACCGCTTTAATACCCGTAGGAATGGCAAGAGAGGTGCGGTTATTATCATTGAAATGCTCCTTGTATCATGAACACTAACAATCTTGTTCTATTTCTAGATGTCTCTAGGACTATTGGGTGTTCAAATTGGTAAGGGATCACATTTATCTGAACGTTTGAGAGATATTTGTGCATCATGCTAATTAAACCCTAGATGCGGTTTACCACACCAGCGTTGTAGTCGGAGGAAAGGAATATTATTATGGTAATTTTTTCCTGCTCCTCATGCATATGGATTAGCGGTATTAACTTTCCTCAGGACATGGAATTCAATATTCTCAGCCTGGCAAAACCCATCATGGCAACCCGATGGAAGTTGTGCCTCTGGGGGTAACCGCCCTGCCAGATGACGTAATATTGGGCTACCTTGACTCCCTCAAGTCAATATATTCTCCAGAAGCCTACGATCTATTCGTGCATAATTGCAATAATTTCACCAACGATGTGGCCCAGTTCCTATGTGGTCGTGGGATACCAACTCACATTACCTCTCTCCCGCAGACCGTTCTAAATACGCCTTTTGGCCAGATGCTTAGACCTATGTTGGATAGAGCGATAAGGCCTATCACCACGGCACCAAATACGCAACCAGCAGATGGAACTTTTGGCACTGCACCGCAAGGTCCTTCTACAGTCATAGTGGCAAACTCGCTTCACGACCTAGAAATAACCTTGAAAAGTGCTGAATCATCTTGTGCTGTTATATTTTTCACTTCTGCCACTTGTCCACCATGTAAAGTCATATACCCTCGCTTTGAACAGATTTCCTCGGAAGCTGGAGACAAAGCCAAGTTTATCAAAGTCGATATCGGCACATCCTACGGTGTTGGCCAGAAGTTTCAGGTTTCTGCCACTCCAACATTCATGACTTTTCTCAAAGGGGAAAAGGTCGACCAATGGTCGGGAGCACATTATGGTGACTTAGTAAGCCGAGTCGAGACGCTACTTAAAATGGCATATCCTCGTAACCACCCCCCCCCCCTTCAGCCCTGCCATCGCGTATCGCCTGCTAATATCTAATTAGCTCACCCCCATACAAACGTCATTCTTCGTGTAACGCTCAGCACGTCAATGAGCCCAGTGACATTCACCAAAGTACCCCCTCTGGATAAAGTCATTGAGAAACTCGGTCCCACTGGAAAAAATCCTATCGTGGCATCAATAAGGGAGTTCATAGCGCTTCGAGATTCCCAAGGCGCAATTGAAGCTCCCCTCCAACAGCTCTCGGACTGGGCGACCTTCCTGCAAGAATCCTTCACAAGGCTTCCCGCAGCTACACTCTTCCCGCTCGTAGATTTATTTCGAGTGACCCTCTCGGATCCTAGAGTCTCCGGCTGGTTTGCCGAAGAAAAAGGTAATACTCACAAATTATCACTCGGCGTTTATTTCCTTCTTTTTCTTCTGTTTTTCAAGCTGACACTTGTGTAGGCAATGCTACAATCAAAGCAATGCTATCTTCCGTTGCAAACCACACATCAGTCCCCTACCCCCTCCGCCTCGTCACACTGCAGGCTACATGTAACCTCTTCACTTCGCCCCTCTTCCCTGCCCACTTGACCTCCCCATCCCTCTCTCACCTTGTAATATCACTAGTAACTACCTCACTATTGGATAAGTCTCATGTAAACGCACGAGTCGCCGCCGCATCACTGGCGTTTAACCTAGCAACACACATCCAGAAGCGAAGGGCAGTGCACAACGAGGAGGCATTCCAAGACGTGGAGTTCATGGCGGCGATTGTAGAAGCATTGAAGGAGGAGAAGGATAGTAAGGAGGTTGTGAAGGGGCTCGTATTGGCTGTTGCTCTAGTGTCTTATTGCGCACCCCTGGAGGGGGAGATATTGGAGTTGTTAAAGGTTCTAGAAGTTGGAGGGGTTCTCAGTGAGAAGGCGAAGGCCGGCATGGGGGAGAAGGCGCTTTGCCAGGAGGTGGCAAAGCTTTTGGAAGTTTGATATTGTTAAGGGAGGTCTTTGGAAATGTTGGATTCCTTGTTTAGCTTGGTTGGATATATGTCCCAGCTTCCTCATGTTCTTCCAGATCTTTCCCAATAGATGAGATACCAAATAGAGCTAGTCAATTTTAAACGTTTTTATTGGCTGGAGCTGCTGGAGTTTACATCACGGTTTGTGGGGTTTGTCTGCAGCTTAGAGCGTATGGCCTAACGCAAGCCTGCTCTTCTCAGCAGATGAGATGGCTAGAGCTAGGGGAATTTCATCCACAAATCCCAGACAAGGATTACAAGGAATTATGGGCAGTTGGCTTTTCGAATCATTCCTTCCTCCCCTTACTCGTCATCTCCCCCGCCAGGTTTATTTATGTGTATACATTAATTAGTTTACGAGATTGTAGCAAATACTCCCTCATACATACATCCACAAACCTGAGCCGTAGGATTCTTTGCCTTCCCGCTATCTAGGGTGCATGCACCCGTCGACTCATAGCCACTAAACACGCACCTCATCCATCTATCAGCCGAAAGACAACAAAAGGGCAAAGAGGGGGAGAAAGAAAGAGAGAAGGGGGGGAGGGGGAAGAAACGTAAAACATACACCGCAAGCACATAGGTTCCATCCTTCCCCAGCCAAATCCCAGCCTTTTCAACAACCTCACAACCGGGGCTACCAGCATGCGAGTATTTCTTCTCGACGCTGTTCCCGGAATAGTACCACTGCTTCCCGGAGCGCTCGGCCGGCACGAGGTGATTCTGGAACACCCAGGGCGTGGTGCCGATGGTGTAGCCTTCCGGTTTAGAATCCGCGATGGTCGTCGTGAAGCGGGCATTGTCCGCACAGGCTTGAAGGATGGTAGTGCTAGTGCTGGTCTTGCAGGTGCCGGAGGACGAGATGAGCGGGGAAATGCTGTCGAAGGTGCCTATCCAGAGTGGGAAAGTGGGGTATGGAGAAGGGGCCAGAGGGGTTCTGATAGTGGAAGTGACGGTGGTTATCCTCTTGGTTGGAGTGGTGGCAGAAGTACTACCCTCGGATGGGTTGGTGAGAATGACCGGATTGGTGGGAGTAAGATCTGGTTTAGCTGATGACGGCGCTGGTGGTTGAGTTGTGCTCTTGCTGCATTGTGAAGTGCTGTTAGCGCTTTGCTCGCTCGTTCAAACCAGTGATTTATGCTCTAAACGTACGTAAGACTACTTTGTCCTGTTTTTCCTTTATCCCCTTTCTGCCATAGAACGCCCAGCCCGGCGACCAAGCAGATCACGAGCACGAGCAGAAGCACTATAAGGGCCCAGACGCTCTTCTTCTTGCACAGTCTTCTGGCACGATCCCTCCACCCGTCCGGTTCCGCTGGGGCATGTTCAGCGAATTCGATGCTAACGAGTTCTGGGTTGGTGTTGCCGCCATTGATGTCGTTGTAGTCATGATAGGCGTATTGATCCAGGGGTTGGAGGGTGTTGTCTTCGAAGGTATTTTGGATTGGAGGTGGGGTGGGGGAAGGTGGTGAGATGGGTAGTTCGACGGGACCATCGGAGAGGGTTATGGCAGCGGTGGGCGGCGGGGGTGTCCCACCGCGGGGCAAAGTAGACTAGGTGATGTTAGCTGGCTATGTAATTGGAAAGGTGAGAGGGGAGGACTGTTACTCTACGGGACCATTTTAGCATGGTTGGTTATATTATAGTGCTGGTGGAGAACTGTAAGGGTGAGTGGAGAAGATGTATGGAGGGGGTAAAGCTTTGAGGTGAAAGTTTTTTTTGGCATGAGGAAAAGTTTGGCATAGTATGGGGCAGCTATTGGGTCTTGATAGATGGATGCGAGTAGGAGCATAGGTCTTTCATTTGTTTCGTGAGCGAACTGGGGGGTTTGCCCTTTCCTAAAGTTGGTCATTTTGTAGGGGAGTTATTGACAGATTATGGAGAAATTGAACCTGGGAATACCCTCGTGGGCTGCATCTATGCCCACGGTGTGTTAGGGGTGCTTCTTGATATACCGCCTGCAATTTTCGTGGTGATTGCTGAGTATGTTCGGGTAATGACGTGCTCATAAGGTGTCACTCGTGTGTATTCTGGGCCTGTTGCTTGTTGGAGAGGGCGCATAGCGGGAGGCGGTAAAGGTTCAGAAGCACGCTATCCAGACAGACACTGATAACCTCAAAGTGCCAGATACCACCTCACCGCTCCCCGCAAATGGTGACAAAGGATGGGAAGGTACACAAGAGCCGAACGAAGTCTGAACACCGCTTTCAGAGAGGAGAGACAGTGATACAAGAAATTGGCCAGGAAACTACTAACGTTAGCCAGGTGGGGCTGGGTAAAGAGGTTTATGATGTAGGCTATGGGGTGGACAGATAGTAGTTGGGTTGCGGGGGACTGGTTCCAGGGTGATCTCAGTGCTCCTAATCACCTAACCGTCCCCCCTTGGGTGTAGGACGGAACAGAGTATAGGATCGGGCGTCCTATGTAATGCGGCAAACCGCTCTGTATGATTTGGTAGGGCCCGCCGCCCATCCCAAGGACGGCCGTCATGCGATCTTGCCATCCGGGACGGACTGGGGAAGCTGCCTAGTCTCACCCGGGGCTCCCGGCAAACCCCGCCGGGCTTTCGGGGCACTGAGACCTTTGGAGATACTGGCTCTGCTCTGTGAAACTGCAGACATTTTAAGAGGTCTCCAATAGGGGGGTTTTTTTTACCCTATCCGTGGCCTTCGGTTCTTACCAGGTCGCTTTTTCCCTCTTGGCTTCTATCGTGTTTCTAGTAGCCTATCCCCTGCGCGATCCTCAAGAATCCAGGGGCCGCCGTGGTGGCATAGAGGCAAACTGCCAAGAGCCCTCCATCTGACCTGGGGGTGTAACGTGGTCTGTTGCGGTCACCGTAAAAAAGCCATGGTCGTCGTCACCGAGGGCGATAGTGGTAGACCTGACTATGCGAGACATTATTGTGCTGTGGTATCGTACCAGAGGGGCGTCGGAGACCTGGAAAGGATGACTGGGAGCAGCTGTGATGAGCTCTATCTTGCAGCTTCTAGGTATTTTGTGTCATTTCCCTTTTATGACAATGTCTGGGATCCGATCTAAGTATTTGCTTACTTACCTGTTAACCCAGTACACCCTTCGATATCGAACTTGTTATCCTCCCAGTTCATCACTCGAGTGAAGGATTAGCTAGAGTGTCCAGTGCGCATCCTCCATTCTTTGCTCGGACTTTTTGATGCTACATTTAGAGCTCTCTCTATTCAGCCGAAACAATGAGCAACGTGCAGTAGACCAGCCCCTCATGAAGAGTCAGTATGCTGCCGCAATGCACGGGATCGGATTGATATACTTCTGGTGAGATTGATAAGCCGGGCACCCCAAAACCCTAGCAAGCATGAGATATCAACGGGATAAGAGCATTTATCAAAAATCTAAAGCTATAGATTAGTTTACAGTGCCCCAATCACCCAGCGACCAGTCTTCCAAATACCTAGGGCTTCTTGAGAGGTGATGGGTCTCGTTGCCAAAGTCGTTCGTTGGTGATTTTTATTTAGTTGCATTGTCCTTCGGTTTCCTGCGCCCTGTTCTCATTAGGTGTCCCTGCACCCAAGTATAATGCACTGAAAAAGATGGTACCGGAAGAAGGGGCCTGAGCAGGATCTAACCTCGCCAATTGTAAGCACCAGAGACTGTTCAAGCTCGTGCCAAACGCTGATGGTCAATTCGTAAAATGTCCGGACATAAAAAAAGACGGCAATTAAGGTTTATAATACGCAAAAATTCGAGGATCCTGGCGCCTCTATTTCCGGGCGCTTTACGAAGTGGGGAGCATCCAAGCCAGGAAGGGAAGGGTTTGCCTCGGTATAGTAGTTTGGCTGCGGTAATACCATAGCAGTCTACTGTGCTCGAGTATACCCGCCAGGCCGAGTTGAAACCGACATCCATACAAGGCTTCATTCATCTCTTCATTCATTTTCTTCTTCTTTTGCGTTCTCTCTCTACTCGGGTATAGTTAGAGCCAGCCGTCCTCTTGGGATATTAACAATCAATGCGGTCACGTGAGCTACCCGATCTAACCTCAGGTCCACATCTACCGACGTTTTCGATTTCTAATAATAATAATATTTAATTCTCCGGCTATAAGCTTATTCGCGCGAGGGATTCGTAGATCCTATCACTAGGCTAGCTCAGGGCGACCTTCCGCTAGAACCGATAGTGTTATACTACGGTAAGAACTTTTTCTCTCTTCCGTCTCTCGTTTTTTTCTTATCATACTACCCACTAACAGTGCTCTCATAAAAGGCGTCGCTTTTCCCTCTCGCTGTAGGCCCCATCACCGCACAATTCTTTACAGCTTGCTGCTTAGGCACCACCAATTTTACTCGTATACCAGTTCGGCCTCAGTCACCCTTTGAATCCTATACATCCACAATGACCGTCCTACAGCAACCAGTTGCCAATGGCTCCGAGGCCAACTCCAAGCTCTTTACACCTTTCAAGTTAGGGAAGATGGAGTTGAAGCACCGCATTGTTATGGCTCCAATGACGAGAACCCGCTCACCTGAGCACATTCCTGACGAAAATGTCGTCGAGTACTACAGGCAGCGGGCCAGCGAAGGTGGCCTCATCGTCACAGAAGCTACAAACATCTCCGTCATGGTAGATTTCTATGATTGCCCAATTAGAGGGGTTTCTCCATTCTAACTGGTACCACAGGCAGGAAACTACTACGGCGCCCCTGGAATCTTTACCCCTGAACAAATCCGCGCCTGGACCAAAGTGACCGATGCTGTTCATTCAAAGGGTGGCTTCATCTACTGCCAATTGTGGCACGTTGGAAGAACGACCCATCCTATCAACTTGGGCGGAAGAAGCCCACTTGGGCCCTCTGCCACCAGGTTAGACTTCAAGGTTTTCTTCACCCCAGAGGGGCCAAAGGACTGTGTCACTCCCAGGGAAATGACCATTGAGGAGATTCAAGACACAATATCCGACTACGCCCACGCCTCCAAGTGTGCAATCGCTGCCGGCTTCGACGGTGTTGAAATCGTAAGTTAAGCTCTTCCCCGACACCACTGAAACACAAGCACTAACATTCTCGGAACATAGCACTCCGCAAACGGTTACCTCCTTGATCAATTCATCTCTGACAACATCAACCTCCGCACCGACGCTTACGGTGGCAGCACCGAGAACCGCGGTCGCATTGTCCTTGAAGTGATCGACAGGGTCGTCGCTGCCATTGGGGCCAATCGCGTTGGAATCCGTTTCTCCCCGTTCGGCTTTTTTCAGGGCACTAATACCTCCGACATTCACGAGCACTATGGCTACGTCATTGAGAAGGTCGGCAGGAAGGGACTCGCATACGTGCACCTCATCGAGCCGCGCTCGGAGCTGGTCATGGACGGTGAAAAGAAGAAGGAGAAGCTCCTCGCTATTGCTAAGGCAAAAGGTATTCCGGACGAGGATGTCGCTGACTACCTCACCCTCAAACCCTTCAAGAGACTCTTGCACGGAACCCCTATGCTCGCTGCTGGAGGTTTCAACGATACCAATTCTGAGAGTACAGTTGAGGATGGTGAGGCCGAGGGAATTGTCTTTGGTCGTCATTTCATTAGTAACCCGGACATGGTCGACAGGTTGCGGAATGGATGGCCATTGGCCCACTATAACCGCAATACCTTCTACTCTCCTGGGTCTGCTGGATACACCGACTATCCTACATATGAGCAGGGTACTGCTCAAAATCTGGCCAGTGTAAAGATCTAAAGCTTATTTCTCCACTTTTGTCATTTCCCCATCCCTTTTGTACTCTTTGTTTTCGGCTGGGGCATGATAGACTATAATACCAGAGGATTTCATTTTATTTCTAGGATGTAGGCTAGCGGGTATTAGGGTTCGTTTTTCTATATATCTACTTGCATTGGTATAGAACAAAATTTCATGATCTCAATATATTGTCACAATTTTCACTTATTCTTGGGAATTTTTGGACCTTCACGGAGGCCTTTTGGTTTGGGTCCGTCCCCCTTGCGTGGGACATTTACCAATATCACGCAGGTCAATCATTTACAAGATTACTAGTACCTAGTACGCCAAGTTCAAATACCGTCATCCCTACCCTGCCGCCCGCCGGCACAGCCCAGCACCCCAAAGGTCCACTACGCTACCATCTCGCCATCCCATAAGCACATCAAGAATGAACACCACGTCTACATCGCCAAGCCTACCAATCGCGAGAAACCATGCCACAACCAGAACAGTCCCACAAACAACCATCCAACACCCGGACAGTTATTTGTAAAAGTGCCAGGACAAAAATAGCCTCGTCCAATACAAGGTTTTCACACCAAACCTAACAAGAAACGGGACATTTTCCAAACCCCCCCCCAGTTCCCAGCGCTGCTCGCATGAAAACGGTTCAAATATTTCCATCAGCTAGAGAACGATAATCCATTCAAACCTGGTAAGAGTATAGCACAAGGGGATCAAAGCTGTCATTATTGTCTACGATTGCGCCAGGCGGTGCGAAAGTGACCTGGATTTTTTGCACGAGGGATGGCATAGAAAAAGTACATGGCAACTAATGCCGGATGCTGAATGACTTTTTCCTCCCAATCCTTTGGAATCTGTAATATTCCTCGTGTCATCTACAGGTTTGCCAATGCACGGCCAAGTATTCGCAGATTCTCATGGACGGTGTGGTATGAGAGGGGTGGTGGTGGTGAAGGTGGATGGGTACTTTATGTGCAGAAACTTGAAGGGCATCGGATTAAACGCTTTTTTCCTGGTATCATACAGTACTGCACCGTGCTAATATACTAGCACAGCTCGGTGACAGAAGGAACGCTTGAGAACCGTCCTCTCGGGCTCGACCACCTTGTGCAAGATAAGATGTGTCCGGAACCACGGTTTCGTTTTTTTCTCTTTTCTGGTAGAGCGAAGAAAAGCAAACATAAATCTGATAATATCATCTATTATATTGGTAGGATATACCACCATTGTCCCTTAATGAGCCGTCTTGATCTCGCAAAGAATGATTTCCGGCACAATAGTTGAGCAGGGTAGACAGCCCGGGGGTAACTTCCAACAATACCAGCTGATTATATAGTTTGGCTATTGGTGGCTTTGAACCCGGGCGTGTATATTATATAGTTGCTGTAATCGAGGAAGGATAACTTGCTCCTCATTCTGGATTCCAGCTGCCGAAGTGGCCCGAGCTCGGGTATCCATATATCCACAATACCAGCACAAGACAGTATAACTTTATACCCAAACTAACACCCACAAGTACGATAAATATTATACAAAAATCTCATCCGGGAACCCCAGGCAGAATCATCCTCCATAAGTATTACCAACCCCCCCAGAATAAATAAATAAATAAAACACAAACAAAATGCCCCCCCCCCTCCCCCCACTTTTGCCCAGAGCACAAGATTTCTACGAATGTACATAATTACCAGAACACTCCAGCCCCTCTCTCCAAAAATCCACTACCAAACCATCCCACCATAGTCCATCCATTCCCAGTATATGTATAATACTTAATTACAGTGCAATGGAGAAAGGGTCGCAAACTGCAGGTTCAAGTTTGTCGAGTGACGATGATGATTCCTGCGGTTTAGTTGGCCAAATGTTAGGTCTACCTATTAAATATGATTCATACTATGCTCCACCTCTGTGCTGGGTTGTGCTGGGCTCACGGTTTACGGGGCGGGGCCGGGTTGGGTTGGGTGATGGTGAGAGTGTATGAGGGGGTGTTGTCGGGGATGGTGGGGGCGGGTGTCGGTTTCGACCTTGATTGGCACGGACGACAGGCATTCGTAATGCACGAGGGATAGTAGGATAAGCTACGGGTTGAGCTATAGACTTGTGAAGTTGGAGGGGCATGTTTGAGGGGAGGGAAGTTACGAGTATACCGACAGAGTATCATTGCATCTTCACTAAAAAAAACGCTATCTCAAATTATTTCTACCAACGCAAACAAACCCAACAATAATAAGCATACCTAGTGCTAGAGAAACCTGACTGACGAAAAATAAAAAAATAAAAAATAAAATAAAAAGCTATATATATACTAAAGAATCTCCTGCACCTCCCGATTCATTCCTGCGGTGAGCACTATAGCCAGCAGTATCAGTATCCTACAAGAAAAACTTTTTGAATTCGCTGAAAAGGAAGAAATAAAATGAGAAGGAAAGTGAGGGAACGGCTCATTTCATCATATTCCATCTCTTAAAGTACAATCATCAGATCATTCCGTTGCAATTTCTCCTCATCAAGATTAGGATAAAATGGCACGAGACAATCTGCACTCTGCACGTATGCATTATTGTACAGTCTCCAGTATGGTGTCCGGACCTTCCTGGCAGGGTGGAAAAGGCCTGCCCATACATAATTCATGACTAAACCAGGGCCGATAGCCATTCGGATAGCATCGATCGCTTCAATAATTCGGTCAATAACGTGCGGGGATGTCTCAAACATATTCGGGTACAGCAAGTTCAATAGATGCATCATAGCATCCTCGCAGCCCAGCCCGACCACGCCCAGTGCAACATGCTTCACAACAGAAGCCGCGGTTTGACGGTGGACTTGGTCACGGTCGATTAGTGCATCCTCGAGAAGTGGTGTGACAGCGTAGACGTAATCCTTCGCCATCTCGCCAATGTACTCAAACAGGAAGGAAAGGGATTTGAGGACACCGTTCTGGACATTAAGTTCTGGCACTCGGTACTCGTTCATCAAGGCTGGAAGTACGGTAAAGGGAGCGCAGGTCTCAGCGACAATACCGATAGCGACGGCAGTACAAACACGGGACTGACGTTCCTGGACACGGAGATTGTTGAGTAGGGTCGCAAGAACGTCTTGGGGACCGATGGCTTTGGCAATGAAACCTAAATTGAAGATTAATAACCACACGAGTATAAATAGGGATAGATTGTTTACCAAAAGTGTTATTTGCCGCCCTTCGGATACCCTTTTTGTGTGCTTTTAACATATCTAGCAACTCAAAACAGATTCGCATCCACTCCCTCGCACTCACAAACTCGGCACCTCGATCCGCGATTCTGCCTACCAAATCAATAGTATTCTCCTGCACCTTTTCATGTCGATTCCGCAAAATTGGCGTCAGGCGAGGAAGCAGGTCCTTGATTGGAGGCTGCATGCTATTGATGCCTACAACTGTGACAATAGACCTCAGAGCTCCAAGAATTGAACCCAGGACTTCGGGATACTCTTCTCCTAGGTACTCATATAGAACAACACCCAGTTTTCCCATCAAAGCATCTTCGCCGCATTGTTTCTTTTTGCTCCCAGGTTAGCTATGTTCGCAATATAAAAATTTAAGGGAGGGGATGAACATACCATGACAACCGCAATCCGTGAGATCAAGTCCGCACTTTGTTGGCGGACCGCGGAGCTTTTATTATTCAACCTCCAGAGGATGGTACTCACGATCTGCGGCAAGTATGGCTTACACCTGGTGCCTAACGCATTAACCACAGTACCGAACCCGTTCAACATAACCACGTCCTCCATAGTTTGCTCCTGGAAAGCGAATAAAACACCATCCACGAGTCGCTCCTCCAGACGTTCACCAATGTCAGCAGCGCCAAGGGAGGCAATGACCTTCTCAACACTCTCCAGCGTCATCTTACGGTATGGTTCACTCTCATCCTTGAGGTGGTCAACAATCCTCTCAATGATTTCTCCGCACCCAACCTTTTGGCCAAGGTCGACTGTGGTTTCAACCACCTGTCGATAGTTCCGTTTGTCCAAGGCCATGCGCCGAACCCAGAAGGCTTTGAAGAACTCAGGTAGCACATTCTCCTTCAAGTACGCCGCTGTTACACCCTCTGTCCCTGCACATTGGCTGATAACCTTCAGAACGACTTTCTTCATTTCCTCATCTGGACTCTGGAATTCTCTTAGCAGGATTTCCATTACTTCTGAGGTGTAGTAATTGGCATATTCCTCGTCCATGAGCGGGATAATGTAACCGACTGCCTTCAAGAATCCAGCTAATCCTTTTCCTCGCTGCTTCTTTGCACCGGTCCATAGGGGATTGAGTATTGTATCAAAACTCTCGATACCGTAAGGGCTTGCGGCCTCGGCCAAGGCAGCAATAGCCAAACTGGTGACTGTTCTAACCTTAGCTTGCTCGTCCTCCAAGTTGGGCCCGATACAATCCACTAATCCTTTGAGATGGGGCAAAATGGCACAACCCATCAAAATGGGAATCTGCTGAACAATCTTGACACCAGTGTGTCTTGCTTGCCAGCTCTTCTTACTGCGGCAAACAGCTTTCAAGAACGGTAACAGTGCTGGTATACCGAGGGCGGAAGCTACTACGGCAAACGCTCGAGCCGTGGTGTTACGGACGTATTCATCTACATGGTCGATATCCGGTCGCATTGTCGAAATCATATGAGCCAAACCAGCGGCCTTTGAAAGATTACTGATGATTTCCCGTCCCTCGACTCTCGCATAATAGTCCTGATCAATCAGAAGTGGCTCAATGACGACCAAGATTTTATGCACATACGGCCTGACAAGGTCATCCAGCTTGTAGAGAATACGATCAATGACCTTGACTAACAAATGTCGTTCCTGGTCCTCAAGGGTCTTCTCCATGAGCAAAGGCAAAATCTGGTTAAACAACGGCCCTGCACCAAATTGACGAGCATTGTCAGTAAGTTGGCGAAGAGCCGTCTTCCTCATTGGTGGCGTTCCGTTCTTGACTTTCAAGAGCAAACGCATGATTTTTCGTTCCTTTAATTCCTCGACTGTCATGGAGTTCTCATCTCCGCCGTCGACGAGCTTTCCAAAATAGACCATATCCTCGGCTTTGAAGAACTGGAGATCACCAACTCCGGGAATATCTGTAGGCATCTGTTTCCCCAGGATCCTGGCATTCTCAGGCTCCTGCATCATAAACCCACCAATTCCGGAGGATGATGCCATGGGGGCGGGAGTAGACATAAGCTTCCTGGCAGGGGTGCGGATAGGTGCATATCCTGGAGGGGGCTCAAGAATCTTGTATCCTTCCTTTGGCAGCATTTCATCCAGCTCTTCATCAGACAGGGGAGCATTCCTATCGCCATGACCAAAGGTAATCGGCAGCGAAGGTACCGGCGCCGCACTGACAGTGGGATGGATAGGTGTCACTAGTCCTTGGTTTCCGACTGGTGTAGCAGCAGTAAGTGAAGGCGCCTGATCCCATCGGGAACGCTTTACCATTGGTGTCGCATCTGGCGCAGCAGCAACATCCCATCTGCTCGATCGCTTCTTTGAGCCGTCTTCCTCCTTCACCGCTACCGCATTATCATCAAGACCAACATCCCATCTCTTTTTCTGCAAATTTGTTAGCAAAAGCCCCGATGGTAAAAGCAGGAGTTGAAAGACATACCCGCTTCCTTGTCACATCGGTCGCTCCATCTCTGTTCTCTATATCAGCCTCTTGATCCTTAAGAGTAGCCTCATGCTCAACGCCATCCATGTCGCCATCCCCGTTTTTGAGCTTTTCCTCAATCTGCCTCCTAACACGCTCCTCTTCCCTCTCAAGTTCCTTTTCCAACATAACCTCCCGGTAGCTCCGGCCCTCACCCTCCGCCTCATCGCTTGCAAACGCGTCCTTCCGCGTTGGTGTCAACTGCCTTTGAAACCTACGCTTCTGGTAATCCGTCTCTCGGTCCGCGATTTGACCCCCTTTTGCCCTCGCAGACATCAGGTCCATATCATCATCACCAGCATTCACAAACTCGTTCATAATTTCTTTTGAAGCAGTGTACTGGCCCACCAGTCTCCGTGTTCCATCACTCCCTTCCATATCCACATCATCGTCATCATCGTTCGTTGGAATCGACGTGTTGTAACCAGAGAACTTGTCCCCATTCGCGCGATCGTACAGTGTGGTATCGAAGGTGTCAGTCAAGGCCACCTTCGTAGAGTTGTCCTTGCGCTGCGTTGAAGGGTCAAAGGCTTTCGACTTTGATTTCATTTCATTGCGCTCCTGTTGCATGCGCTTAATCTCTTCAAATTCGGCTGCGATAAGGTCAGCCTCGTGCAAGGAGGAAAAGGTCAATAAATGGGGAGAGAACGCCTACCATCAGCCATCTTGAGAAGTTTAAAGGGAGAAAGAAAAAACAATAGAAATAATGAACGAAAAGAATGACAAAGTGTTTCGCGGATGCAGTTGGTTGGCGATGCGTAGAGCGGAAGAGGTTGATGGTTCGGGAAAATTTCAGGCCATCAAAGTGGCAACGGGCTGCAAGTATTTGGTCCTCACTGAGATTTCGCGTTCTGTTACCCGGCCTTCACACCAGCTACCATACGCCCCTAATTTATTTTCAGAGCTTGTGTTCAGTGCCGTTAGAAAAGTTCAAGGACAAACGGTTTGACACACCAAATATGCCACATTTTGATGTGCCCCAACACGAGGATGCCTAATAGCACTGCGATTCTCTGAAATTTAAAAAATCAGGTACTATCTCAATTTCAATACACTGAGCTGGTAGAGCCTCTAGATAGTTCTAAGCCTTGCAGACTTCTTGAAGTGGTGGTGGTGAGACAGCTGGGCTTCATGTACTTAGTGATCCAATATATAATTGGACACTCTTGCACTGTTTTATAGCAAAATGGTCTCAACACCTGTTGAATTGTAAAGTATAAAGTGGCTGTCTTGGCATTGATTTCTAACCACAAGCTAGAATACAAACTACCGGGTGGAAAGTCTTGGCACCCCCCCGCTTGGTGGACAATACAATGAGAATGAAAGATCTTGAACACAAAAACACAAAGAAGATGAAATTTTAAGAGATATGTAA
>Ga0307513_10002228_pt1 | contig 27084 bp, 10 predicted proteins | sample 15_EM_MG_FD_202174 | JGI IMG/M metagenome (GOLD analysis project Ga0307513, IMG submission 202174) | Populus trichocarpa ectomycorrhiza microbial communities from riparian zone in the Pacific Northwest, United States - 15_EM | ecosystem: Host-associated > Plants > Roots > Unclassified | place...
TATTTCTCAACAATTATGGAACTCGAAGAACTATTCTCAACGATTGCTGTTTTTGATGAATCATTGATTTTGGCAATTCATAACATCCTTTTAACGCTAGAGCACCACTCTTCTTTGGCTAATGATTAAGCTGAGTTCTCATTTTTTTAGGACTTATAAATATCATTGGACTTGTAATCTTGCTATTTATCCTTTCTTTCAAATATGCATTGTTTTTAAATGGTGACCTTCAAGAATTCTTCTTCTTTTTCTAAAAGATTCTTATCAATTGAGGACAAGTGTCGTCGAACAAGTTTTTATCTGTACAAATATATGGTTGGTCCATTCGATAAGAAGTGATCTTCTGAAAGCATTAAGCGTTTAACTTCTTATTCATTGGAGACTTCTTGTGGACTTTATGGTCTTGGTGGTTCGCATCAGGAAGTTTTACAACTTTAGTCATTCTTTTCCACATTCGACAGCTTTTATAATTGATCTGCCGCTACTAGACTCCTATAAACGTGCTGCTGACGCTACTTACAAGAATTACTTTCCAGTCTTTGATACACTTGAGCATACTCCCAGGTATTAAGAATGGATAAAAGATGTTTTGAAACACTATGAGCCGATCCTCGAGAGGGCACATATTAAATACACTTTTTTTTCATCAATTTTTACATATGACTGATAAATAAATGTTATATGCTCTTTTTACAACCATTGGAATCCTTCTAATAACACTTTATCTATCCTGAATGGCAAGGATTTTGTGTCACTTTTAGAATTGAAATCATCTAGCGGTCTTTCTATTTTTTATACTTTTTTTATGATGAAGCCATCTCTTCTATTAATTAACTTAATGAAGTTGATAAGGAGGTTCTTTTATTCTAAAATGCTGCAAGTATCTATTTATTGCATTTCATAAAGAATACGAGACTGTTGATGGTGATTATGTAATGACTCTTCAAGATTAGGTAGATTTCTGATTCCGAGATGACTCGAGATATAAAGTGTTTTTCTTTATGAATTGAGATGGTAAGTGCATTGAATCCAAAAAGATTATTTATCCATCAGGCTCAATTGACAAGTCTCTTATTCACTCTATCAAAGAGCTTAATTTCCATTCTCATATTCAGGATGAAGTTTTTTTAGCATGTTTTCTTTCATGTCGGCTATGCAAATTTGTATTTCCTAACAAAGATATTGGTTTTGTTCATTCTAGTACTTTTTAAATGGCATCTATGATGACAACTAGAAGGCAATTCTCTCTTAGGATATCAATTTGAGCAAGTTTTTTCAAGGGTCTAAAAGAGATCTAATCTATATTAAGTGAGACTACGCGAGATATCCCTTTTCCTATTCATTTTCTCAGTAGTTAGCTAATAAAAACATTTGGCACCCATCAAACAACATTTCAATAAATCTCAAGCTAATGCTATTTTTAGAAATCCCAAAAGAATTATATCTCTTGCATTATTTTCTATAGCTAAAGTTGTTGTTTTACGTGATGATGACAACTTATTGGTCCTAAAAAATGACTGCTTTATGTGTATTTGATCCAGCTATTTGATTATCTGTTATGATAATATTATATTATTGAGCCTTATTATTTTTTAAGTTAAAAAAACTCAGTTTGATTTTCTAAAAATACATGTTGGAAACACCTGTATATTTATTTATTTTTGTTAAAAAAAACTTTTAATCCGACCCACAGTGAAGCGTGTGTCAACTAACTAGTATTATAAAAAAATGTTTTATTATGTTTTTTCTCTTATGTAAACCACTTATTATTATTATTATTATTATTAAAAACTCATATTATATAAAAATTTAGGAGAAACTAATATATATAAAAAATAAAAGACATAATTGAATAATTTATATAATTATAAATATAAAAAAAACAATTAAGAGGGATCTGTCTCTCTTCTACTCCTGTGTGGAGTTCTCATCTCAAAACCAAGATTGATTTTGAGAAGGTTTGCAATAGAATATTATAATTGCTAAAGTAATTATATATGCATAAAAAATAAAGAATGAAAATGTAATTTATTAATCATTACAAATAATGAAGATACCTATTAAGGTGGATGAAATGGAATAAATATCCACAAGTTATAAAGTCATTAACTAGAGGCCCAATTGCAACCCTAACAAAAACAAATGAATTAAAATGAGAAAATATGATTAAAATATCAGCTGCTTTATCTATATTTTGAATGATATAGTGATATAATGCTTTCAAATCCAAATGACTTGTTTATAAATAGAGTAATACTGGAATGTTTTTAGAAAACAGTAGTTAGAAAAAGAGAGACTAAAACTTCCCATTCAAATATAATATTTCTCTATTCAAAAAATTTAAAAACTTTTTCAATTTTTTTTAATTTTAAAGGTTCTCCACATTTTTTCTTTACAAGATTTTCAAATGAAAAAAAATATATCAGAACATTTTAGCAATATAAAAGTTTATAATTATTGTTTTACATATTTAGTTAGTGTCATAAATTTAATTTTTATTATAATTATAATATAATTAGTTAAAACATAAATGTTTCATTATAATTTTTAATTTGAATAAAATAAAATAAATATTGTGGGCTTGGGTTGGGTATTTAAGGACTCAATTCTATTAATTTTATGTTTAAGGTAATTCTTCATTAACTATTGACATGACTCCAAACATCATAGAGAACATAAAATTATATTAAGGCATGTTCATACTAGAATTGCTCACTAGAATGTCCCACTTTATAAAGTGATAAAGTGGACACAATGATAATGTAGCCATATGCAATAAGGGTAATCATCATGTTTGAGTACATAACAAGAAAATTTATATGATCCATTGGTATATAAAGAACTATAAGTCACCAAGTAATGGGATAATAAGCTTTAAACTCATCAATTCTCCCACAAACACACTAGAGAAAGAAGAGGGAGATCACATTCTCTTATTAACATCTCTAGCATCTTCCTTACAAACACATACACACACATCACTATAAAGTTTTCATTCCACCTATATTAGTGCTAACTTAAGCATTTGAAGTCCTCTAAGTTCATTATAAGACTTGTTTTATAGGTGATCATGAAGCCTAAGTTCATCATTCACCTTTAATGGCTCAATCTTCAAAGTTAATCAACCAGCTATAGAAAGGTATATAATCCTTTAAAGTTTTATCTGGCTTTATCACTTATGCCTTATGATTTCAATCCTTATCCTTTAATAGATGTTAATATAATTTATATGTATACTTGATCTTCAAATGTAAATCAATCAATTTTTTAAACTAATAATAAATTAAAATATTTAAGTTATTTAATACTATTTTTTTAGGATTGTGATTTACATTTAAGCCAACATATTAGAGAACCTAATGGATCACACACACAAGAATTACTGGTCAGAAATTAAACTGGATGATTAATCTAGTATGACTTAATTGTAGATAAGTTTTAAAAATTGAGAACTAGAATATAATTGCTACTACAATTCTAAACCTAGAAAAGTTAAGTAGGGACTTAATTAAATAAATTTATAAAACTATCCTTAAATAATATATGTGATATTATTCAGAGAAAATATGATTTTTTTATTTATTTATAGGGTTAATAAGTTTTCTTATAAATAAAATGTTATGCCTCATATTTTCTATATAGAAAAAAAAAACCACATTAGTTACATACAATACATAAACATCTTAAAACATAAAAGAAAGAGCTAACACTCAAACACATAGCAATCCTTCTCTTTTAAAAAGTTTTTGAGAGATTTTTCACTATTGTTTTGTGTGAATCATTGTTATAGGTTGGGCATTTGAATATAAAACCATAAGGAAAAAAACTTAGTAAAAAATTGGAAAAAGGTTCCTCAACCGATGCCATCTTCATCCACTTAAAGGATTGTCTTGGATCCTTAACAAATTACAAAATAGATTTTTTAAAACAACTCTAGAAAATTAGGCAAGGCTATCGCTAAGATAATAAGGAAATTGGTAAAAGGAAACCAACCTTATATAGAGAAAACTAAGGGTAGTGTTAGTACTAATAACAAGTTAGAAATCAATAAAAAGTATCAGCAGGATAAAGTTGTCCAACATGTTAGGCCAACAACCAAGGAACTTTAACAAAGAAAATAAGTAAATTAGTATTCAATAAATCAACACCCACTAGTATAGTACATCGTTACTTATAAGTATATTCATATAAATAGAGGTTTTTAGTTGGTTTTCATTTGTTTGTCGTAGTGTTGTCATTGTTGTTATGATCGTTGTTTATATGGAGGAGCTTGATGAGGTCCGGGAAAGTTTATTAAGGTGTCTAAGTCTCTTGGTTTATGCAATTATGTTGGATGTTAGGGTTTGATTGGTCGATATATAAATCTTGATGAGAGGTATTTTCAATTATTTATGATGTTTTAAAGGGAAATATTAAGTCTTCAAGTCCCAATGGATATGATTTTCTTTCTTCGTACTTTTAGTAGTAGTGTTGGTTGCAGATAAAGGTACCAGGAGATATGTTATTTTACAAATATTAAGGATGCCTTATGGTGTTTCGATTACATGGCTCATATGCATCCCCTACCTTGTATTATTGATTTTAATGAGTCTTTATCAACTTTTTTTATAATCAAATATTATAAGACTATGTTTTATTTTTTCCAAAAAAAACTAGAATTCTATAGATATAACTTGATTTATGTCATTTTAGGTGACTAATAAATTGTTTCTTTTACATGCACTGTGTTAATTTTGGGTTCTTTGTGTTGAGGAAAATTATTAAGCTTGGTTTTAAACTCAGTACTGTGGTTTTTTAATTAACGAGATTTGTATTAAGGGTAAAATTGTTAATTCTTAGGTTGTTGATTTTGAAAACACTTGTTATTTAACTAGTTTTTCTTATATCAATTTTTTTTAAAAAAATAAGTCACTAAATACTATGATTGTTTTTATTGCTCTTGCTATTATATATGTGATGGCAAATATATATAATTGGAGTGTCTTTGGTTGGTTTTCAGAGATTTTGATGTTTTGAATTGAATCTTATCATTTCTTTTGTGATTTAACTTTGTTGCTTAATTGCATTTTCTAATTAGTTTAAGGAATAAGTTTTTCTTTTTATGGTGGGAATTTTGTGAAGGGATTTGTTTAGAATTCATGGTATATTGTTATTATACACATTAAGGCTGCTGGGCTTTAGTGAGATTTCAGTTTAAAAATAGAAAAAATAAACTAGATTAAAATATATTGGAGTTTGGTTCTTGTTAAATTTTTTTTTGGCCAAATAGTTAATAATGTAGAAGGTGAAATTAAATAAAAGAAATACAAGATGTTTGTGAAAAGAGGACGGGATGAAAATATTTAATTGTAACATTTATGTTTACATCTTGTTAACTTGTAAAAGAGTTGGAATTAGAAGGATTCAATACTCATTTGTATATTTCTATTTTAATAACTAATTAGCCTTTTGTGATACATTTCTATTAGGAAATGCTTGCTAGGTGTAAAGGTTAAAATTACAAACCATCGTAAGTTATTGAAATTATTGAAAGAAAGTTTATGTAGTGCATTTCCTTGTAATGTTAATGATGAATTTGTTGTTGAAATTGTGTTGTTCTTTCTAATAAAAAAGAGGGATTGAGCACTAAAAATATCTAAAAATAAAATAATGCTTATGTAATGGGGTTATAAAGTTTATAATAATAATAATAATAATAATAATAATAATAATATTCATAATAATATTCATAACTCTATTTTAGAAGCATAAATGTTACAATATTTTTCAGAGAACTAATTAAAATGATTTTTTATATGTTTTAGCTAAAATTTAGCTACAAAATAGAATGCATGGATGTGAATGCTCTTCTTCGTCAAGGAAAAAATTCCAAGAATCTTTGGTATAAATGGTAAACTCTTTTGCTTTGAAAGGGGAAAAAAATGTATTTAATCACATGCTAATGGTGTTTGATTTAGGTTTTAGAATTTTCTAGTATAGGTGTGCATAAGAAAATAGTGGACAAGGATGTTTTAATTCTCGGACCTTATCTCTCTCTCTAGTATTTTTAATGCTTTTTATATATAAAAAAGATTATTTATAAATTTTCTCTCTACACTCTCACTCATCATCATTTTTGTTATCTCTTTTTTTCTTCGGGTTTTTTTATTTGCCACCCAAAAAACATAAAAATAGTAAAAAGTATATGAAATAGCTACATATTTTAAAAATTGGAGAAGTTTCATGAAAATGAATTTTTTAGAGCATTTGAATTTTTTGATAATTTTTTTAAAACTAAAAAATTAAAAAATGAGTTATGAGAATTATAGTTAATAACAAACTTGTGTAAACTATCTCCAAGTTTTAGATTCCACATTAATTAATTTGTTTACAAATTCCGTGCAAAATCACTTGTTACTTTTACCATGCAGTTTTTTCAATTGGCAGTTTTTATGTTAGATTTCATTTTTTATTAAAATAATACGTTAGGTGTGTGTGTGTGTATATATATATATATATATATCAAAATAATCACCAAAAATTGTCAAAAATCAACCTCCATTAATATTCGAATAAAAATATCATTCACAATATGATAAACCATCATGGAATAAACTATCAAATTTTTTTATGACTTTTTAATGCATAAGCGATTTTGTTTTTTAAAATCACATGACGTGAATATGAAATTTAATACTTAAAATATTAACTTGTTTAGTTGAGAAATATATGTAAATTAATATATTTAAAATTAGGGGGCAATGTTATTTTTTTAACAAAACAAACAAGAAGCAAAAGGTGCGTCATTTGCAATTGCAGACAACAAATCATGTGCTTGCCCGATGATGATAGAGAAGGCTGAAAATTCAGTTGGGTGTTTTTGGACCCAAAAAACAGTTTTTTAAAAAATCTATTTTCATTTAAAAATATTTTTATAACCTTAATAAACGAATTCAATACCATAAAAAACACTTAAATCAATTAAAAAAAATCTAAAAATTAAATTGAAAAAAACAACTCTCACGAGCTTGATCTTCTTTTTCTAGTAACATGAAAGCCCAAAAATATCTCAGTGAAACTTCTATCATCAAGAGCAACACTTTGACAACAAACCTTAGACTCTCCCTCTACTCCACCAAACTACGATTTTGGACTAAAACCAAACTAAAAGGATAAAAACAAATTGTAAAAAACATCTTAAGGCGTTTTTGTTTAATGAAGGAGTTGACATCACAATAATTATAGAAAGCGACGCATGTTTATTTTATTGTCAAATCTTATACCCAAAACATTAATTTCTTTAATCAACAAAACTAAATCCAATCAAAAATTAATTTATCATAGAAAAATATTTTTGATATTTCGAGAGCCATATAGAAAATTAGTCAAATTAAATTATAAACTTAAAATCTCATTTAACTTAATTTGTAATGATGAGAATAAAAACAATTAGTGACTAAAATAAAAGATACTTGAAGGAAAAACAACCACAATTAGTTTTCTTTAGTGAAAAAAATTGACATGTTTGAAATGTGAAAATGATAATAAATAATTATATATAAAAATAAAAAAATTAAAAGGTATTAGTGATTCACTATAGAGCAAAACTTATAGCATTGTGTATTGCTATAGTGTAATGACATTTTTGTCCTCGACAATGCAAGCAAAGGAAGTGCAAGCTAGGGGGAAATGGTCTTTTCACGAGTTTTAATTGGCATTAACAAATTGAATAGGGGTAAATCAGTCTTTACATGTTTTTGTTGCACAATAGAATTACTAATTTACCATTGAAAAAAAAAAATCAGAGGCAAAGGGCTTTTTGACTTTTTGTTTATTTTTCAAAACAGCTTAAAGACTAAATTATCTTTAGAAGCATAAAATGAAAAATTGAACCTACTGTCAGGGGCTTTTTCATATATTTTTTTTCATGGTGTTTTTGTTTTACTCAATTTTAATGAGGGAAAAATCAGTCTTTTAACAAAAAACAAAATATTATAAAAACATTGTTTGCCCTTGCGTTGCACACGTCAAAGTATGAATGCCACCCGCATCTTTCGAGCAGCTCGAGTGGTGGCATTTTTCAGCCAAAAATGACCAAACATCATTTCTTCCAAAGCATCCAATGGCAGCGTAGCTGATGAGATGACGTGTGTGGTGATATTTGAGGTAGTTCGGTAGGAGTGAATGTTTTGTTCTCTCTCTTGACCTTGGGATTCGTGCCTGAACTTTTAAAATTCAATTGTGTCATCTAGTTTGTATTTATTTTAATTTTATTCTTCATTAATTTGATTGCTATTTCTGTTTATTTTAATGATTTTTGAAGTTTTTGTTTTCAATTTCGTCCCTCGGCATTTTATTTCATTTCATTTTTGTATCTAATTTGATGTTCATTTTTTTATTGCTATTTTTTAAATTCATTTCTTGATTATTTTTTTTATTTTATCCCTCAATATTTTTTTAATTTAATTTTTTTTATCTAAGTTTGGTCCTTAGTATTTTAATTGCTATGTTTTATTCTTTTCTTAATTTATTTTGTTTCTCAATTTAGTCCCTAATTATTTTCATTCATTTTGTTTTTATATGATATTTGATCGTAATTGCTATTTGTTTTGTCTTTTAAGTTTTTAATGATTGAGAAATTTGCTTCCTTATGTTTTTGTGTATGTCTTTTACGAAGTAATCTCAGTTCCATGACCCGAGTTACTATTTTTTCTTCAATATATTTTTTTAAATTGATTTTTTTTTCAATTTCATCATTTGACTTTAAGTTATTGCATCTTGAGTTTTGTGATTTTTTTTATTTTTATTTTTGCGGAGCTATCTTGATCTTATATCTCAGGTTATATGTTAATTAAGTTATCTTAGTTGATTTGGGTTATTATCGTTTGAATATTTTTTTTAATGTTTGAAAAAATTTGATCAATTCATAGTATAATGCGAGTCATCTATCTAATATTTACGAGTTCTTGATAAAATCATATTAAATATAAGGAATGTAACACTTATATCATAACGGAGTTATGATTGAGTAAACAAATATTTATTGCATGCCGAAGTAGGAATGGGACAAAAAAATAGTTATCTTGTATATCAAGACGAAAATTTGAATTAATAATTTGCTTGATAGTGTCACTTATCTTTATCATAATTCTTTATAATAAACTTTGTATCACATAACCAAATGGCATAATGAACCGGGAAAAAGAATAAGATCAAGTAGGAATCAATAAAATAACAAATCATAGACAACACAAAATACCTAAAAGTAGAAAAGGCTGTATGCCAATTGCCAATTGCCAATTGCCTTCATCATGATGTTGTTCAGGCCCCAGCTATGCTACAAGAAAGGATAAAATCAAGACCCAGCACTCTCCAGCCAGGGTCGCCAGCTGTGTCCTTTTGTATCTTGCCTAAGGGATTGTGCGGTAATGCCACATGTAAATAACACTCGTAACTTAATTAATAACTCGTTTGTTAACGTTAAAGAAGTTATTTTTAAATTTTTTTTTATTTAAAGATATATTTAAATAATATTTTTTATTTTTAAAATTTATTTTTAATATCAACACATTAAAATAATTAGAAAATATAAAAAATTAATTTAAAGTAAAAAACTAAAATAAAAATGGATAAAAATGGACTTGGTGGGCCTGACGACACCTGCAAGAAAAACACTCTGATATTTAAGTCAGTATAGTGTTTGTTCAGGTGACGATGAGAGTGTGTATTCCTTATGCTTAAATGTTCCTTAAGCCAAGTTTAAATATTGTATTAGACTTGTGTTGAGTCTTATATTGTTTAGAGAGATGAGCTCTAGCTCTCTTATGCTCCTAGAGATATCTATTCATATAGACTTTTTTAAAATAAATATCTTAAGAAATGTGTAAGTTTTAATATATTTATATAAGCATCTCATAAATATATAAGTTATAAGATATTTAATATAAATATCTTATAAGTCTTATATTGTTTAGAGAGATGAGCTCTAGCTCTCTTATGCTCCTAGAGATATCTATTCATATAGACTTTTTTAAAATAAATATCTTAAGAAATATGTAAGTTTTAATATATTTATATAAGCATCTCATAGATATATAAGTTATAAGATATTTAATATAAATATCTTATAAATATCATATATATTTAATAACTTATATATTTATGAGATATTTATGGAGATGTGTATATTATATAAAACACCAAGTAGATTTGATTGGATTCGATCCGATAATTAATATTACTGTGTATTTTTTTCATGTATCATCAGAGCCCCCCAACTCTTGCAAACAAATATGTTTGGAAGACTTGACATAGCAAATGTGGGGAAAAAAAATACTTACAGTGGGTAATGTTATATTTTTGGTGTACAAACAACCATAAAAATTGTTTGTGGGAGTAGCCTTGGGGTATAGCCATGGGCATAGTTGTGGAGCATAGTCATGGGTGTAGTTGTAGGCATAGTTGTGGCTGTTACCTAGGGTTTAGTTTTTGGTGTTGCCTTGGGTGCAGCCGTTGGTATAGCCATGTGGGGCATAGCCACGTGCGGTGTAGCTCTTGGCGTAGCCACGTGGGGTATAGCCATGGGCATAATGATTGGCTTAGCCACTGACATCACATGTCATTAGCATAGCTATAGACATAGCTGTTAGCATATCCATCGTTGTATTAGGGTAAAAAGCTTTTAGGAAATAAAAATGAATTGGCTTTTTGTTCAATTCCCGTAGAAGATACCAATGATAAGGCTGGAAAATCCTCATGAGAAAGATTAGGGGTGCTTTCCATGAGCTAATAAAACTAGACTCGAAAGACTTTGTGGACCTGAAGACATCTGCAAGAAAAAAACTTTAATGCTTAAGTCAGTATAGTGTTTGTACAGGTGATAAAGAGAATGCGTATTCTCTATACTTAAATGTTCCTTAAGTCTTGTATTAGACTTGTGTTGAGTCTTATGTTATATAGAGACATGAAGTCTAAAAAGATGAGCTCTAACTCTTTTATGCTCATAGAAAGATTTGTTTATATAGACTTTCTTAAGATATATATATCTTAAGAAATATCTAATTAAGTTTTAATATATTTTATATAAATATCCTAGATATTTATAGAGATACGTATATTATATAAAACACCAAGTATACCCAACTAGACTCGGTCCAAGAATTAATATTATCATGTAGTTTTTTCATGTATCATCATTGGTTATGTAAAACTACCCTAAACAGATGGAGTCAAGGATTGAATAAAGTACAAAATTGGTATGTGGATACATCATACAAAGCTTTTGGGCACATGAATAATGGTTTAGCCCATGGGCTATATCCGTTTTGTCCACCACCATTACAAATAAATAGGGATCAGATGGTCAAGGTCAGATATGTTTTTTTCACCTATTGATGCCAACTAGTCCTACATCGCACTTAAGATTCCAAGTTAATTTTTAATGTTAAAAAATATTAGTGTTCTATGTGTTTATCGAAATTTTTAATTGAAAAAATAAAAACATGATTTTTATTTTTAATAAAATGAATTGATAAATCATAAAAATAGTTGGGAACAATAATTAAATATTAAAGTATAAATTTGACCTTTCTTGTAAGAAGCAAAATATAGTTGCACATTCAAATATTTATTCTTAATTGTCCTTTTCATCCTATACATTTTCTTTTATTTTTATTTAAGGCTAATCTAGTCATGAAGTACATATAATTTTTCTTGTTATAAATACATCGTGAAAATACAATTTATCTATCAAAAACTTAATAGGAAATAAATTATAATAACCTCTTTGAGATATCTAGAAATTATAGAAATAATTTAAAAGATTAATCACTATTTAAGAAAAATTAAAGTAAAAATGCTAAGAAACAAATAAGAGAGAATATTAATTAAACATTAAATTTGAAAAACAAAATTAATAAATATAAAGCAAAAAAGTTAGGCGTTGCTAAGCTTGACCTAAAAGAAAAAAGTGTTTGCTCATCTAGGCTTAGAAATCCAGGCATATGTACTTGACTTTTGTTTTCAAATAAAAAAGAGCAGATAACATGTCATCCATCTAAGCTTTTTTTTTTTTTTTAAGAACAACCTTGTTTTTTATGTTAATTTTGGTCCATGTTATTTCAATCTTTTAACTATAATCTAAAATTCTACTTTGTAATATCGATCTATAATTTGATATTGAAATATTCTTTTATAGTCTACATTTGCAAGATCATGTAAAGCGTAAAAACTATCAACATATAAGACTATGCTAATACAACTTGTGAGGATTAAATTAAGATGAAATAAAGTTTCATAATTGAATTGAAAAAAAAAATCCAAGGACCTAAAAGAAAAAAATGTTATGAACAGTGATGTGAGCAATTAAATAAGTGTTGATGAACAATGTTTATCATAATATTTTCTTAACAATAAAACACCGATGTGTTTTAGTTCATTAGTAATGAGTCAAACTAGATGTATTTTCTATATATCCTCATTTAATCAGATTCATCCATAATCATTATCTTTTTTTAATTGAATCTAATTGGATAATGTTTTACACTCATTAGGTACACAATAAAAAAACTTTTTAATCTTTGTTTGAATTTTATACATAACATTATAAATGACATGTCATCTTTTTCTTTTTTCTCCTATGAGAAAGATAATTACATATCACTTAATACTTGATAGAGACATTATATGTATAATACCAATAGACACCAATATACTAATTTTTACTTTTTAATTCAAAATCATTAATTAAAATTTCCTTATTATTAGATTCGTAATCATAGAGTAAATAAATTTAGATTGATTTGTATAGAATTTGCAATTTAATAAAAATATGATGATAAGGATCATACATTCTTAAAGTTTAATAAAATAAAATTTGTTATTTATGAAGTAACATTTAAATAAAAAAGTAAATGTTGAATACTCAAATTTGTTTGGTAGGATTAATAGTAATTATATCTTAAGAAAAGAAACTTAAGAAAATGTTAAGATTATCAAGTTAAGAAATGGTACAAATAACTCTTATTTTCCCCCAATAACATTCCTAGTTAAACACTAATAAAATTAAGCCAAAATTTAATCTCACTTATTAGTCAATTTGCATGATAATCAAACTTGGTTGGATTCCTTGACTCTAAGTAACAATTGATAGCATGAAATTGCTATCCATTAAAAAAATTTAAAACATACTAATTTCATTCTCATTTTAATATTAGGAGTAGTGTTATTTCTAATTTGATCAATAATTCAGTGACTCAAGAACTAATTGGCCTAGATTATATTAAGGACTACATATATGTTAACATTAAAAATAAATATCCATGTGCTAACCAATTAATAATAGTTATGTTTACCATCGTATAAAGAAGAAAAGGTTGAAATCGACTATGAGCAATGAAATCGATCAATCTTAAAAGTCCTAATTGACCAAGAGAATTAAGTAGCAATCGAACAAATAACTAGGAGTCATAATCAACCATATGAGTTTGAGTATGTATAAGTAAGTACAAGATTAAGTCTTACTCAGAATAAGGATCCTTAATAAATTAAAATGATCAAAATTGTAGATTAGTAAGGATTCACATGGTTATTGGTAAGATAGAGTTTAGCTTGTATTAGAATTTATAATGTAACATGTGAGAGATACAATTTGTATATGATTAAAATTGGATATTTAGATGAAACACTAATACTATAACATTATAAATAAATTATACTAGCTCCAAGGAATGATAATAAGCCCTACTCATTCAATTTTCTACAAACTTATTCATCTTTGTTTTCATTGGAGAGTTTTCTATTGCTTTCATTTAGTGTTTTTCTTTATTTTCTATAATTTAATTTCTATAATCTTCTTCTCTTTTGAGACTCTTGTCTTTTCTTTACACACTAATCCTTTAAGAATATGTTACCTTATCGAGAGTCTGAAACTCAAAGTATAATGTGATAATATTTACATATGAACAAAATAATAACAAGTACTAAAACCTTTAAAGAAAATAGTGTCAAGCCCACAAGGACTAATTATGTTATTAAGTACTGAAATTTATCAAATTATTTACTATTTAGAAATAAAACTAAATGTTTAAAGAATTTACCACATATATTAAACTAAATTTTTTTTACAAAAGTAAATTAAAAGAATATATAATAAAATGTAAGGTTGTAAAGATAATAAAACTAAATCTAAAACTTTTGACTTCATCTAACTAATGTTATACAATTTATTATTTCTTGTTATAAAATTCTAATTTTTCAAGTTGATGAAAAATAAATCCCTTAAGTATTCCATATTTTATCTGAATAACATTAGAAATATCTCCACATTATAAAACAATATATCTCTTTATAAATTAAATTGTTTTAAGATTCATTAATTTTTTGGATTTTTATTAATATAAAATCACACTAATTATGGTAAGATATCTTTATTTTTCACTTAACTAATGATATTTAATTTTAAAAACATTTAATCATAAATTACATCTTGGTTTCATTATGATTCAATAGGTCAAATAATAATTGGCAAAAAATTTATAAACAATAAGATCATGTATAAACACTAACATGAAAAAATATAGAAATAAGAAACTTGAAATTTAAATTATATAATCAAAACTAAACTGCATCAAAAACCTATAAAAATAAAATTTAGTTCATAATGAATATGAGATTAACCGTATGTTATTGGATTACATAAAAATAAAATTAAAGAGAAGAATCAAATTCTTTGTCTTGGAATCAATTGATGAAGTGATTTGCTGCAATGTGACTTCCTTCTGCAATATGACTTCCTTCTTGTTCTCCTTTTCTACTTGTTTATTTTCTCCTCCTTGTTTTCTTCCTTTTTCTATTTCCTTTCTTCTTATATAATAACTAGTCCTTTTTTTTCTTCCCTTCTTTAGTCCAAAATCTTTTTTTTTTATTTCCTGATTTTATTTTCAAAACTGGCATATTCTAACCCTTGACTTCTAACCCTATTTTACCCAATTGGTAAATTCTAACTCCTGACTTTTAGCCTTATTTTATCTATCAAATTAACTTATTTTGAGAAAGTTATAAACATCACAATTGTATATCTCCCTCTTATCTTTCTTTTTCTATTAGAATCGCTTAAATTATATATTTCTAAGGAACATTATGCCTGATTTATAGAGACATATTTCTCAGATTTATAGTAAGTAAATTTTCTTAGTCTTTAATAGGAAATTTCACTTTCACACTTCCTTTATTTTTCAAAACATGTATACAAGTCAACCAGACCTCTCCAAGGTGAATTTTTATCATTTACTTTGCTTTTAAATGGCTTCCTTAATATCATATGTCCAAATCCAATTAATGCTAATTTTTAGTTAGAATTCAAGGATTGAATGCTAAATTTCCACTCTAAAGCCCATGATTTCACGAATTTATTTCTTCCTGCATGTAAATAAAAATAAATAAATAAAACTATATGAAATAGAGATATTAAAGATAAACTAGTATAAAATTACAAGTAAGAGTTCAATAAAAATTATATAAAAATTAAGCACATCAAAGTCTTCATTTTTTTTTATTAGAGGTAGTTGTCATTTGTTATAGGTTATGTCCTAGAATATACAATTAGAAAAAAAATAGATTGGCATGCTTAATAGGACAAAGATTAAATATTTTTTTCTTGAATCTACTAAAAATATGTCTTTAAAAAAAATATTGGTAAACTCATCTATATTGTACTAGATGAACAATTAGTATAAGCTATGGAGAGAGGCCAATTTCTTGGTTCTGAAGAGCTTGAAGACTAACCATCTTCTTAGATTATAGTGGATCAATCAGTGTAGATATGCCTAGAAAAAGGCCCTCATTGTCTAATTTACCATTATAACACAAATCTACATCTAAACACACCATTAGTGTTAATGTAAATCTCGTATGTTCTTATAAATTCCAATAAGTGTATTAATACTACATAAACAACCATACGTGTATCCATTATACGGATAAAAGTGCATGGTATGATGGTCACAACTAGTTATATAGAACCCCAGCTATTATGGCATGCACGGTGTCAAATGGTAGATCTTCCACCTGGATCGAAGGGTTTTAGATGTGTTGGGATCAATTATGAAATTATTATTTGAAGGGTTTAGGAGTCGCCACCTAGTATTATAATCACTGGAAAACCTATTTGTCTGCAAGAGTCTTCGGTAAGGGGACTAGTTGTGCATGAGGAAGACACATCACCCCTAGTGCACTTATGGTAAGCTGCATTATTGATTGTTTTTTTTTTCAAGTCATATTTCTATTTGTTGGTCTAACTAAGGTTCAAGAAATGTCTTCTTCAGTAAGGAAATCTTTATCTTATGGATTTGAGGTAAATCCTTCTCACTAAGGAGGTCTTTATCTATGTAGGCTCAAGATAGATCCCCCTTAGTAAAAAGGTCTCTTTGCCTTATCAAGTTAAAATCAAATAATTCTAAGATCTAGATTTTAATGGTGTATTTATTTCTATTTTGTATCTTTAATACCCAGAGATTTACTTTACAATGTAATTTTATACCCTTAAATATTAAAGTCTATAATTAATTCCTAACAATTTATTTTTGTCATTTCATTTAATTTAATATCTGGAATATGCATTTCATTGTAAAATTCATACCCTAAATATTCATTAAAAAATTGACTTTTGTGGTGTTTTTGAAATTTTGGCCAAATCCCAATGGATAATCACAAACTTGTTATGATATTCATTAATTGATGTTTATATTTAATTAAAGTATGATAAAAATAAAATTTTTATTTTTATATATAAAATATGCACAAAAAATTCAAGAATTTACCCATTTGCAATTTAAAATAAAGTTGTATTTAAACACAAAAACAAAAGATGCTTGTTTTTTATGGGAAGAAACAAGTTTATTCAATACCGAAAAGACACCTAACATATAGGTCACAATCTTAAATATTAAATATAATGGGGTAAAAATAAATGTGGGGAACCTAAAATTAATTGCAAAATAGTCCCTTGAGAAATATGGAATTAAATTGAAAAGATAAGGTTATGTTTGAAAAATCACAAAAAAAAAAAGAAAAAAGAATAAGGCTGTCAAAGATTCATTAGGGAATATTTTCCAAACATGTTATAAGGACCGAAACAAGCATTTTTTCCTTTGTAAAATTTCGCACAACCAAACACAGTTTTAGGCCTGGAATTATATAATTGGTTGACATGTTCGATACATTTAAAAGCATGAGAATAGTGTTGGGTTAATAATATCTTATTTGGTCTATTCGATCGATAAATTTTAATACTAATATAATATGAGTAATATTTCTTTATTTAGTCTATAAAAAAAGAAATATGGAGGGCATTATTTACACTCAAAATAAACATTAAAATGACAAAAAAAAATAAGAACAATTATTATTTATTGTCAAATAGAGGAGGAAAAGTCGAAATTGATCATGAGCAGTGAAATCAACCAAGCTTAAAAAGTATTGATCAAGTAACGAAACTAAAAAGTAGTCGACCATATGGTTAGGAGTCATGATAAACCAAAAGAAGTTCATAAATCACAAGAGTTTGAGTGTGTGAGAGTAACCAAAAGATGTAGTCCTATTTAGAACGAGAGTATGTTTTAGATTAAGCTTATTAGAATGGTAGATTAGTTAGGATTTAGATAATTATCAATAAGATAAAGTTTAACTTGTATTAGGATTTATCATATAATCTATGACATATACAATGTGTATGGGATTGGGATTAGATATTTGGATGAAATTCTAATATTGTAACAATATAAATAGGCTACACCGCTACACCAACTATGGAAAAGCTGGCTAGCCCCATATATGCAATTTATTGCAAACTCATTTGTCTTTCATCCCTCTTGTAGGGTTCTTTATTGCTTTCATTTTCATTTACTATTTTCCTTTATGTTATGCAATTGAACTATTGGATTATTTTCCTCAAACTTGTGTTTTCTTTACAAGGTGGGAAACATAGACATTACTAATTTTTTTTGTATTTGCAAGTAAAATTTCAATAAATAATTTAAAAATATCGTTAATTGATCTATGTTTTGCTGTGGTAGGATCAAATTTTTTTTTTCACCAAAAAATGAATGTGCATACATTTTCAATGCGTTTCTGACATCAAGAAAAAAATCTTTATTACAAATAAAAAAACTAATTCATATATTTAATTAAATAATTAAATAATGATATACTCCAATATATGAAAAAACAAAAGTCGCTAATACCATTCGAAAACTAAACCGGAAAGTTAAGGAATAGATGTAAATCAAAATATTTGATCTCATAACATGAGATATAGACCTAATTAGGTTTAATAACTTTGTTTTTTTAATTCAATTCTTTATTTAATTAAATGATAATAGGAATAAACACACAAGGAAAGGTTATTGAATAAAATTAAAAGAGAAAGATATTATGTAGGGTTACACAAAATGAAAGCCTACTAATATTAGGGGAAAAAATGTTATAATCTTAGTCGGAAACCAAGTAGAAGTTAAACACTATTTTAGTAAAAATATATCATTTTTTTTAATGATTTCAATTAAAATTGAATACCTGCCAGGTCAGGCATCCCACACTTTTATTTAAATAATCTATTTTAATTAATCTTAATTTAAATTAAAAAAAAAGTTAACAAAGAGGCTAGGCACCTGGGACTAGGTGGCCTAGCGCACCTGACATAGTAAAAGAAAGCCCACACACATGGGCTTGTAAGGTTAGGCCCACATGCTAAAGATTTTTTTTTTCACCAGGAAAAGGGGTAGACGACCCCTATTTTTTTTATATATAAAAAAAACAAAGCTAATAACATTTGTTTGCTTACCCAGAATTCAGCAACCATGATGGTTGTTGAAAAATTGGGGTGACAAATTATTTTTTTTACCTAAAAATTCATTTTTTTCAACTCATTTTCATTTTAAATCACCTAATAAACATCCTTAGAACATCAACAAACCAATTTATCAACCCAAAAAACCTAAAAAAAGTCCAAGAAAACAAAATCAAACTGGGGTGGATTTTTCTCTCTTAGACTGATCACCTTTTCAAGTAAGATAAAGATTAAAAAAGAGTTTAATGGAACCCTCCTCGACGAATGAACTCCATGGACAGTAGGATTGGTCTTTTTGTCATTGAAATATGGTCAAATCAATGATTTTATCTCTCATCTCTCAAATTCAATGACTGAAATGTGAAAAAAAATTCTTTTGAAGCAAGGTTAAATTACAAAAATTATAGGGACCGTGAAAGAAGAAAATAAAAAAATAGGTGGACCTAGATAAAGCTTATTCTAGCAATTTTTAGATTGGCCATAAGATTTTTATTTTATTTTACACTTTGGTTCTCTTTGTTGAAGTTGTTTTTGCTCTAACAAATTATAACAAATTGGTTAGATAATTTGGTTTTGAAAGGTTGTAATTAAAAAAAAAGAGTTTTAGGAAAAAATTAGATTATTATGTATTGTTATAGTGTTTTACCTATGCATTTTAGTATATTTTGTAATATTTATAATATAATTCAAATGATCTAGTGATTAACTTGGTTACTTTCTATATTATGATGTGGGTTAGATATCTAGATTTAAAGAACTTTTTGTCATTATCATTAAACCTGGTCTTTGAAACTTACTGTGTTATATGGTTTTTTTTATGGGTTAATGATGTGGTTTATTATTCTACTTTTATACAATTTTTTTATAGATTATATATATTTTCTTATACTCTTTACTGCATGGGATTTTCAATTTGCATTTTTATTGTTCTTTCTCTTACATTTTACTATGGATGAACTGTGCAAAATTTTGTATGTTTTCAATTTGGTCCTTAAACTTTTTTTTAGGCGATTTAATCATATTTAAGGAGCAATTGATTTCAAATTCTTATGAAAGGGTGAGATTGGAAGAGGGGGGATCGAAATGAAAAACACGACAAACATAAGTGGTGTACCATAAGTTTTGAAAAATATGCACTTTGGTCGTCCAATTTAAACAATCATGCAAATTATATAATTTTGATCCCTAGAAATTGTTCCAACTCCATTTGGGTACAAAAGTTTATTTTTGTTATTTTTTGGTCCTTGGTTGAGAGATGAGAGAGAGAGAGAGAGAGGTCACTGGATTTTGACGGTAAAAAAAGAAACAAATTGTTGACACGGATTTAGGCCACCAAAATAGAGGATATTTATGTTAAATTATTCCATTTGATGAGTGAATTTCATATTATATGTTTTTGTACCTTAAAAGTTCATGAAAGAATAGATCTGAGCTCGGGTTGATTTTTAGTTTCAGGTTGAGTTTGATTTTTAGGGTGGTTTTTTGAGGTCATTGATAGATTTATCATAGTTTTTGTGTTTTATAGGTATTTTAGATATAAAAAAAATGGGTTGCAAAACAAGTTTCTATGTCAAAAGAACATAAACCCTAATTTTCCGACAATTATGATGGCCAGAATTTGTGCGAAATAGGTGACAAGTCGTCTGTTTTTTTTCAAAAAAAAGAGAGAGAGTCATCCGCCCCAAGTACAGATTCAAAATAAAGGGCTCAGTCACGTGGGCCCTGATGAAATGGGTTAGGTAGGCTGGCCTGGCTTCTTAGGCCCAGCATCGCCTAACCCTTTTTTTTCTATTTTTTTATTCCAATTAATGCTTCTTTTTTAATTATTTTTTTAAAAAAACTTAATTATATTTACATTAATACTTCTTCTCTCTTTTATTTTGTTTAGAGAGCCTCTTTTAAATAATAATAATTTTTTGATTATGCGTTTAATTTCGAAGATGTTTTTCTGATTCATCTATAATTGTTTTTTTGTCTTTTATATAGATGAAATATGTTTTTAAACATACAAATTATTTATTTTCAGACGACATTTCTATTATGTGAAGCCTTACATGTTATTTTTTTTCCTTTTATTCTATTCAATCAGTTTAATATGTTTGTTTATTTCTATTATTGTTTGATTAAATAAAAAATGCTTTAATAAAAAAATTTAGCAAACATGATTGACTAAATGTCTTATTTTACGATATTAAATGTCTTATTTTACTTCTGTCTCTTGATTTTTCAAGTTTTATTCTTAGGTGTCATTAATGATTTATTATTTATTTATTAGCACACATATTTCTCAGTTTTATTTGATTACATGTGTGCATAAAAATTTGATTTGTTAAATTTTTTAAACTACAAAAATACGTTGAAAAAATCTACAAATATAATTTTTTTATGGAAAGTAAAAATATGTGACCCGCGGTGAAGCGCGGGTCACATAACTAGTGTGTGTAACTATCTTAATTTATATAGTTCTATATATTTTTTTAGTTAAGAGACCATGTGTTAATTTTCTACGAGTTTAATCAATAAACATTAATATCATGTTTTCCCTTGTAAATTTTATTTTAAATGTAATTTTTCATTGTATATTTTGTTTTTAGATTGTTTACAACTAATTCTTTTAAATCCTATGACACTTGTTAAAAATGTGTACATTGACTAATAATATCATTACTTGAAAAAATGAAACTATATATATATATATATATAAATTAAAAAAATATTAAATTTTAAAATCCAAACCAATGATAAATTATCATCCAATTAAAAATAATAAGGTGAGAATTTAGTTATGATTGTTAAAAATATTATACTTAAAAAATATGTAAAAAAATTGAAAAGATATAATGTGATAATAAAAAATAAAGAAGAGAAAACAAATGCTAAACTAACAAACCCATATTATTTATAATAATAAAAATTCATATTTTATTTTATTTTATTTTCTTGTAAAATTAAATTATCTCAAAAACATAATTAACTATAAATAAATTAGTATTCCAAAAAAATACAAAACCCAAAAAGAGAGTCTAGGCTAGGCATATGGATCTAGGTTGCTTGCCTAGAGTGTCTGGGGTTTAAAAAAAACCTAGAAACATGGGTTCAGGGTAGGCTCATAAGCTTAGACCAACTTAATATTTTTTAGGTGTATGTTTTATTATCCACCCTAATTGTTTTTTTTAAAAAAAAAAATTAGAGTAGGTGACATGTTGTTTGCCTATCCAAAATCCAGCCACACTAGTATAGTAGCAAAAAAAAAAATTAGAGTTGATATTTTTAGGAGCAAAAAATCATTTTTTTTTTTTTAGTTATTTTTTTGGAAACAACACCTAATAAACTTTCTTAAAACCTTAAAAGAAAACAATTTATCAAGCCATGTCCTATTCTCCACCCTTTAAAGACAAATTAAGGTAGGTGACATGTCGTTTGCCTATTCAGAATTCGCTCACCAGTGTAGTAGCCAAAAACATTAGAGTTGATATTTTCAAGAGTAAAAAATCCCTCTTTTTTTACCTATTTTTCTTTTAAAAAACAACTAATAAACATTTTTAAAACCTTAATTTATTAACCCAAAAAAAAAACTTCAAAACACAATATAAATATGAGATAAAGTTTACTCTCTCGACCCCAATCTATTTTTCAGGAAGATGAAAGTTCAAAATAACTATATCAAACTTTCCTCGTCAAATGAGACCTATCAACACCCAAAAACAAGTTTTGTTACCAAAAAATAACTTAATCAAGGATTTTTCTTTTATCACCATTTTAGATGATTTTCTTTCTCTCTCTCAAAACTAAAGCCTGAAAAATAATTAAAATAAGATTTTGGATGAAATTAAAGTTGTTATTAGATATGTTTTTTTTTCCTTTTTATACTTTAGTTTTTTATCTTTTAATTTGGTATTTTTCCAAGATTTCAATCCTAGTGTTATAGAAAGATTTAATTGCTAATAAAAAGAAGTTTTAAAATAAGAAAAAGAAAGTGCTTCACTGAAGCACCAGGAAAAAAACACATTGATTGAAAAGAAAAGGAATTGCATTTTCTTTAGGTTTAAGGGTATTCGGTTAGCACATCAATACAAGATAATACAAAGTGACATTTAAAAACAGATACTATTTATTTCCTTTAAATTCGACAATGCCCTTCATTCTTTCGGACTTTTAATTTCTTTTCCTTTTTTTATTTATGAAAATAAAGTCATACGTTAAATATTTCCAAGATTAAAAAACAAAATATCTATTTATGAACACAAAATAAAATAATTATTTTGAAAAATAAATAGATAAATTATTTCTCAAAAAATGGTATTTGAAAAGTATAAAACTAATGAGCATTTTAAATTATTACTTAAAAAAGATAAAATTAAATTATAATATTATTTATGAAATTAATCAGATATATATATATATATATATATATATAAGTAATTATTTAAAAATATAAATAGTTGTTCTTACTTAAAGCTTGAAAATATTATTATTTTTATTATGTAAATTATAAATAATAAAAAGAAAATGATTCAATAAAATTATAAAAAATAATTACTTTTTTTAAAATAAAATAATGTAATACTTATTTTACAGATGTAGTAATAATTTTATTTATTACTTCACATTGTACATGATAAACGATTAATTCAATAAATAGTTGAGAAACTAATTGCTTTATTTATAAATGAATAATATAAGAAGGTTTACCTTTTAATATAAATTAATTATTTTTATTCATTATTTCCATTAAATATAATTAATTAGTTATTTATATGACTTAAAAAAAACCTACATGGGATCGAATCATTTTTTATATTTAAATATTTACACATGGTATATTATAAGAAAAGCTAAAATATATAGGGAAAGTATTGTCATTTTCCTCACAAAATACTATGGTTTGAGTGTTCCCTTCACATCGTTTTTTTCTCTTGAACACATGGTTTTTTTTTCTTTTCCTTTTCCTTTTCTTTTTGTTTATTTTGTATGATTTTTTTTCAAAATTATTTTTGCTGATTTTATTTTTTAATATTGAGATGATTGAAAATTTAACTTTGTAATTTTGTTCTTTTTATTTTGTCTTTCTATGAAATTAGCATGGTTTGCAGGTTTGTCAAGGTAACTCAGGTTGCTCCATTTTATGGATTTCATGGTTTTTTTTAAATGAACTTTGTTTTTTTATAGTCTATTTTTTTTCTCATATTATTAAAAAAATAATTTTAGAGAAAAATCATATTATTAAACTTTATGAAGTAACAAAAATTAAAGGATGTGTGGGAAACCACTCTTTACCCAACACCATTGCATTATGGATTACAATAGCAACTCATAGTGTTTTGCTTTCTTTTTTCTTTTTCCTTTTCTTTTTCTTTTGTTTTTGAATTTTTTATATGATTTTTTTTATCAAATCTATTTTTTTCGATTTCATCTTTTAAAATTGAAATTGTTGAGAATTTAGCTTGGATATGTTTTTTGTTTTTGTTTTTGGTCTTTTAAATGTTTTAATTTATTCTTTTTTGATTTCATCATTTAATATTGAATTGATTGAAAAATAAACTGTATTATTGATTTTTGTTTTCTTTATAGGGATACTTGTTTCAAATAAGTGTTTTATTTTTAGATTGGTACTCAATTTTGTGAATATCTATTTTTATCATATAATTAAATAAAAAAATATTTATAAAAAATGTTATTAAATCCAATAGATCACATGACCCAGGTCCCAGGAAAGGGGGCGAGGTCGATCCAATCATGTTTTTATCGATCATCAAGGTTATATTTGAACCTATGAAATTGATCGATTTAAGTCAAGCTAGCTCTCACACAGTTTAATTAATAACTTGAAGCAAAGAATTGAGTCGGGAGGTTTTAAAATTAACTCATTTAACCAAGTTTAATAACACTATTAAAAAAATTCTCTATATTTTTAATATATTTTTACATTAACAAAATTTGATCCAATTAATAGCGAAATGCGAGCAATATACTAGTTTGTTATTATAGCATGTTTTTGCGTCACTCATGCTTATCATACTCAAAATAAAATAGTTGTCTAATTCAGTAAGTCCCATCCTTTTAGTTATATAATTAATAAATAAATAAATTCGGAAATACTCAGATTACCCAATTCAGTTTGGATAATAAGTTATTAAATTTTTAAAAGAATTATCCAAAATTTATTTTAGGTAACTTAGGTAAAAAAATATCTGAATTACCTAAATTACTTGAAGTATTATTTTTAATTATCTATAAATTTTAAAAACTAATGTAATTATAATTTTTCTTGAACATAATTCTACATAGTGGAAATTTTCATTGGGCCTAACTTTACTTGAAAATTTTAAAATATTTTTAGGAGAGAATAATTAATGATGTAGCAGTAAAACTTTCGGATAATTAAATTTACACAAATTATCCAAATTATTTGACTGAGTAAAAAAAAGGATAGAAAAACAAAAGTTTGAGATGGTTAAAGTATGAAAAAAATTCAAGTGATTAGCATTAAATTAAATTAAAAAAGAAAACTAGAAGGCCTGGTTTAAATATTGTGGCCTTAAAGAGAAAATACTATGAAATGTGACAATATATTTTATTTTATTTTTATCCTTGAAGAATTTTCTATTCAGTAACCAAAGATTTTTGTTTTAATTTTATTCTTTTATATTATATTAATTAAAATTTAGCCCTAATAGTTTTCTTTATATTATCGTGCTATTAAGTTCTAACCAATTTAAAAAAAACATTTCAACATTAAATTAATGCTTAATTTGATAAAGTGAAATTCAATTTTATTGTTTAAAATAAATATAAACTATATTGATTGAATTTGACCCTGAAACAAAAACGCAGCCTCTTTTTTACTTTACATAAGGCATGTTTTTTGAAATATTAGTCCATAATTTGTTTTTTAATTTTGAACCTTTTATTGAATTTTTCACATTTTATTTGTATATTTTATTTATTTTGTGTTTTAATCTCTGGATTTTGTGAGGAAAAGTAAATCATAACTTGAGAATGTTTTTAGATTCATGATGATTTTTTTTTTATTTTTTTGACTGATTTAAAATTATTTTAAATTATTAAGATTTATGTAATATTTTTTTAGGTGTTTATAGGTGAAAAGGGATTGAAAATAGATGTTTTGAGGCCAAGAAGTCGGTCTATGCTTTCCCAGTTACAATAGGTGTAGAGTAAATGTGATATCCCACATCGGAAGCGAGCGTTCAGAGACAGGACCTTATAAGTGCATGCTCACCTTGACTAGTAAGACGCGTTTTGGGGCCATGTGTGGCTGCCAAGAATAAACCCGTGAGGGAGACCTGGGTGGAAGCCCTGGATATGGGTGGACTGAGAGGTCCAAAGCGAACAATATCTTGCTAGTGAGGTGGGGTGTTATAGTAAAACTAGTTTACAACTTGTCGTGTGCTTTCATTTTCATTTTAAATAATAATATGGCTAGATAATTAGGCTTAGCTTTGCAAGCCCACGTGACTGACCTTCCTTTTAACAGGCCAAACGTGTTGGTCAACCAGTGCAAAGTGCCTAGATTTTTTTTTAATATATTTTTTTCTTTAATTTTAATTAGAATTTATTAAAATAAATAAATTAAAAATATATTTTGGATATTATTTTGATTTGAAAATGGGATAGGCAAGATGTTTTATCGGGTTTAATAACACTATTAAAAATTTCTCCGTGACAACACACTAGTGGTGTATTATTTTTATATTTTAAATAAATTTATGTTAAAATTATCATAATATTATTTTATTATAATAAAAACCTGATTTTATGATTATAATATGATGTAGTCTAGAAAATAAATATTCTAGTAAAAAAATATAGTGTGTTGATACTTTAAAGGGGTTTTAATTAGATAAATACTATTTTTTTATCATTATTTCAAATTGTCCAATTTATTTTATAATTGTTATGATTGCTTTTGATTTTTATTAAATAAATAACATAGAATAAAAAAATAGTAGAAAAAAAAATATTAATAAGAAAAAGAAGGAAATGTCCTAACAAATTATTTTATTTTATTGAGATTTAAATTATTACTCTTCATGCAAAAAATATGATTTTCATATAATTAAATAAATTTTTTTAAAAGATTCCCCACAATATAAGATCATATATCATAATTTTCATTTATCTCTCGGCCTCTCAAATTAGTCTTTGGTTAACAGTAACAATTTTTTTTTTAACATTTATTGGTGCATGTGATTTTTGATTTATTTTATGAAGTTCATGTATCAAATTTTTTTGTTCACAAT
>Ga0307513_10002229_pt1 | contig 27082 bp, 25 predicted proteins | sample 15_EM_MG_FD_202174 | JGI IMG/M metagenome (GOLD analysis project Ga0307513, IMG submission 202174) | Populus trichocarpa ectomycorrhiza microbial communities from riparian zone in the Pacific Northwest, United States - 15_EM | ecosystem: Host-associated > Plants > Roots > Unclassified | place...
GACTGAAGGAGGAGACTCAGCTGCAATTTTGGGAGGCCCGAGGCCCAGGACAGAACTTGGAGGCATTACCGAAAAGAAACGAATTACGCCACGGGAAGCTGCAGCTTGGGTAGTTTAATCGGTCTCTGGCTACTTTAGGAGATTCACTGAAGTGCTTACGTGGGTCACTGAGCGAAGAGCAAGGGACACGAAGGCGTGTGGGTCTGATTCTGTCGAGGTCATACAACCAGGAGTCGAGAAAGCACTGTAGGGGACAGGATTAATGATGATTCTCCCTCGATTTCAGCCCGCCCCCGCCATCGACTGCGCCAACCTGACCAACTTCGACCTCAAACATGGCATTGAAACCCACCGAATAATTCCATCAGCATTATTCAAACCGCAGAATCCCAATTTGTCACATGCGCACTTCACCTTCACCAGTTGCCCCCTGACCCGCCATTTGCACAGCGACTCGAGCCATCGTCCTGTCCTCTCTCTGGAGCATGGTCCTCTACATCCTACACCTTACTCAATAGACTTCGCACTGCAGTGTTCTGTGTGCACAACGATCCGATCACTAGCACATGGGGCGATGGGTGTGCTTAAGTTGTGGAGAAGAGGCAAAAGAAGCTCGATCCTGGACTTGAAAGAGCTGCGGGGAGATGAAGACGGGAGCAGGAGTCCCTTGCTGACCAGCGTCCTTCGTCTCCTCCATTTCATTTGGTCTCGGGAGTCTTGCGTTAACCTGTGGCTCTATCTCCGGTTGTTACTTAGCACTCGCACCTGTCACCAGAGACTGACAGCACTGGTGAACTGCTTTGCTCATAGACGCAGTCCAACCAACTTGGAGCTATTGATACTGCGATCCGCAGCTGTCAGATGAAACGTCACGTGCTGGCGGCCGACGTCGTTGAGGCTTGGTGCCCGATCCGAGACCAGATGAAATTTTCAGGAAATTTTCAGGAAAACCTGATGTAGATCGTATATCGCGGAACAAATGTACCGGCTGAGTGTTCAATAGGTACTGCATGTACGTAAACATAGTTTCCACGTAGGCCGGGCATGAAAACACGTCAGCCCATGTTTGTTTGTGTAGTTGAATCTCCGCGCCACCCAAACTGTCCTCCTGTTCAACACCCCGCCGCCATGAGCACCGACCCCAAGTTCAAATACAGTCAATTCAGAAGCCATAAGGTGTCAAATGAATTCGGAACGCATCAAAGAGCGGGTAGAAAAGGGATCGCCCCAAAAATTGAGGGCTCCTTTCATTAGCTGGAATGACTACATCAGACAAGTGTGTCGCTGATCACATCGCATCCCTTGCCTGGAAGGCCACTGGGTACGTAAGCGGCGTCCTCAATATTTGGTTGTAGTGGCTCATTTATATTACTTTTTACAACTTCTATAACTCAAAAGCGACTGATCATTCAACTATCAATGTTGTCAAGCCCAAGGATCCTCGGACGACAGGGACAAGGAATCAGCTGTAGGCGAGTGACAGCCCCTCCTGCTGCTGCTCTGGATCCACGACATTGGCTTATACGGGAGTATCTTGTGTCACGGATTTGCTTACCTCTCACTGCGTCGCGAAATCCGGTAAGTAGCACTCATAGAAACCTCTGTGCTTGATGACTGAACCGCTTGCGGATATCCTCCCCTCAAAACGGCCATAGAGCAGGAATCATTATGTAGGTTATTTTCTATTTTCGTCTGTTCATCAAATTTGCACTCCTGCCCATCGCGGCGGCACTGCTGTATAATCCATGGTATTCACAATAAAAGTGACTACAAATTGTATACACAAGAACAATGCATGCTTTCACAACGTCCTCTCGGCTGTCAGCATGCGACATTTCGCCCAGTCGGGCCTCCAGCCTCACTGCCATACACCAGCACGTGTCGTTTCATCTGACAGCTGTCTAGGGATTCCACGTGCTGTCATCTGAGTGCCTGATCGATCGCGGCATTGCGCGGCATCAATTGCTCGAAGTGTCCAATCACTGGCAAGTGGGCTAAATTCAGGACTGTATTGCTTTGATACCTCTTGAGGACTTAGCTATACTCTAAGCGATCTCTTGTCCGCTCGAACCTCTTTTAGGGGCGCGCCCTATTCCTATTGCATATTGCATATATATCTGCACGCTCACCTCTGTCAGTATTTGAAATTCCTTGTATTTCGTATGCTGCTGCATGTCCGCGTGGCTAGATTGCTTGAGTTGAACGGGACGACACCTGGTGACGCTCTTGCGGTCATTGCGCACTCGCCCCATAGTGGATACGATAATAATCAATAATCCCCCATCTGTGTTTCAGTCGTCCCTATCTGAATCGTCACGTTCAACGTAGTCGCACTATTTCCTTTCCTGAAGCGTGAATGAGGAGGATGGACCTCGCTCAGCCATTAGTCATATATGCAACTACTTGATGACACCTCGACTATGAGATGCATGGATCTGCTCTGAACTGACAAAATGATTTCGGTCATCAGTCCAGCGTAGTAGTATTTCCCCCTCCTGCCCTGGTTTTCAGCTCCAGTGTTTCCGCACGCAATACGGTCGGCTGCTCATCCCCACTTTGGCTGCCAATATTAATCGCTCTCCCAGGTGCACGTCTCTCACCACGAGTGACTACATGGATGTCGGTTGTCATTCCCACTCTCTGTTTCCGACGGGAGAAAGTGCTTATAAAGTGCAGTGGCGAAAATTTGTCTAATGCAAAAGTTGTCGGCGGCCCCGTTTGACTTCGCGCAATGACGGCACCGTTGGAATAGACAGATCGAAGGTTGAGAAAAAAGCGGGATATGAGGCTATAGAGGTTTTGAGTACATTGTGGTTTACTTTATCAAGTTTTGACATACGTTGATTCAAGACACCATTCTACGTTAGTAGCAGCTTCCAACAGTGATGGACGGAGTATAACCCATGCCACAGCGCCAAAGGCGCGAAGGGTAGCCTGCAAGAAGGTTTGGAAAATGGAACAAAGGCCATAGAAATCGCATACGATAATGATGAAGTACCTATGTATCACTCGATTAGAAGTCATCTAAGGGCATTTATATAACAAACTCACACAATTCCATCACGGAACAGCATGTACAACTTGACCAATTTAATTGGAAAGTATGATTCAGTGCATTGCACTTAGAGACCGTTGACCAATGTGGACGTACTATTGGAGACCTAGATGGCTGCCTCAACAAAGTAGCATTCCGATACGCTTTATGGCTCGTAAGGATAACGAGGAGAATGTCAAATACGAGTGGAACCACCCAGAGGAAGATTCCCAAGAGCATATGGCTGGTCTGTTCCGCAAAACATATATCGCTAATGGGGGAATACTTGAAGTCACCTGTGGGAAATGCTTCATTATGCAACCATTATTTCAAGAAGGATTTTGACTTGCGAGATAGAGCAACGGCACCTGAAATGGTCACACCCCAACGCAATACATAAAAAATTATGAAGCCAATCCACACAACTCTCATAACCCATCTCCTATTGTAGTATAATGCCTCCACTCGAAGGCAGACAAGTGCTATGGAAAGTTAGTCTCGCTGTGCAAGCTTTGATGTTAGATATTCACCCATTCCCGCAGTTTTCGTAATTACATGAGCTGCGACCATGGGCAAGATCCCGATTCTGCAACTGCATTAATGCTGATCAGTCGACGATTCACCAGTGGACGAGAAGAACGAACAACTAGTGATAGTTTGTAAGCAGGAGCATCTATTATATAACAAAATGAGAGGTACTTGCACTATCCGAGAGTGGTGGCCGAAAGCCAGCCAATTCTGACGGTCGGTTGAGCTTACTAGACGTCTCGCGATCGGGGTATACCGACGGTAATTCTTAAATATCATGAATCCAGCGACGAGGTAACGGTTGATGTAATAAAGGAGCTTTGGTGGAGAGGAGGGTCCTGGCCAAACCAGGAGGACCTGGTGTTGAACGTGATTTAAGTTCTAAAGGAGGAGCTGGCCACTAACCTCCTCGTTCATAGTAATAATGGTATCATATAAAAGAGTTATGAGGCCTGCGGCGTTGATGTAGCGCCCAATTGTACCACTCAATGCTTCTATTGCAGGGTCAACATAAGGATCAACACCCATCTCGTGTCTTGTAGAGCAGAGGGAGCCTGGATGGACTAGATGAAGTCGTTCGGTGCAGTCCAAAGTAGACGGGGAGCTTCGATGCGAGGTCCACGGGGTGAAGACTCACAAGCAGCAAGCGGTGATAATGGGTCCATGTTTTGTTGACGATCGTCACTTGATAATTCATATCCAGGGTTACCGTTTCCGTTAAGGTTTCAATTTCAATTATTAGAGTTTTCTCTGAACTGCGGTCGCTCTCCACTGGCCGACATGTTTAGCATTTGGGAACGTTCACATGATCCTGAACAACTAGCCTGGTGTTGTGGGAGTGTGTGCCTCGGTCGTGTAGATTAGCGTTTTAATGTTGGACGTTGTCTTCAGTGTACCAGCAAGAAGGAAAGGAAGACTTGATCTAGCTGCTTATCAATGGCCAGTCTTATTGAGCCATCCCTTGGGAATCGCCTGACAGAATGACTGATGCCTTCCTCCGATTAGAGTAAAATTTGAAATAATTGTTTAGAACAAGTACCCTGCATTAGTGGAGACCGATCAATGATTTTGGTGATCGCATTCAAATGTTTACGGCACGACCGCTGTCTAGTTGCGACATGGAGGCTAAACAAAATGTCGTCCTTCGGCGCACGTGCTGAGCATCTTTCATCGGCAATCATGGATGGTGCAAGCCAATTGCAATTTGGAGTGTGTAATACCTAAACACGGCAGTAAATCATCTCTGTACCACCAATGTCCTTCTAGTCAAGCCCTTGCCGGCACAGTTGGTAGAGAGGAGTGGGTATGGGTTACGAGCACAAGTAGTTTGTTAGCTTTCTGGCTTGAACTAAACGGCTCCCCTGTAACGCATACACCTATTGGTATACAATATTCGACAACGAGACCAATCATCCGCGCGAACAAAACGATCTCTACATTGGAAGTCCTCCGAACCAACCTCTGCCGCGACGCTAACAAATATACACCCTTCTACCGCCGACGCGGTGGACTTATGGTTCAAATTTAGGGCAACTCCCGTCGATGTGTCTCATGTGGATCGGGGCGCGATCTTTCATAGTTCGTAGATCGAGAATATTGATGACCGTTATAGGCTTGGCTGCCAAGAATTCGTAGTCAGTTAATCAGAGTCTGTAAAGGAACTCAAGCCTGCGAAACAAGCGCATAAATGATCATCCTCCACTGAGTTGAGCCGAGTATTTCGTCTCATGAGCTCTTCTCTTATTCTCGTTGGAGATCCAGTACGCGGGATTGCTTAAGGCCAATTATTTCTGGCAACAGTTCGACGCATAGTGGATTTATTGTTAAAACTTGATTACAAAAGATACTTGATAAGTCGGTTGCTCGTTCTCCTATATGGCCGAATCTCATTCACTCCTGGGACCTTGAATAGCGATAACTTGGCGAAAAGAGCGGCTGTGTGAAATAGCGCGGAGGGTTCGGTTCCCACTGCAGGAAATACGGTGCCGTGAGGCAATGGGAGAGAGCGGAGAGATCGTCAACAACACCGTACCTTTGGCTTCCTCTCGGATGTCGCCCGATTAATGCCATAAAACAATGCGATAGCAACTCGATAAGATAGAAGAAATCTCGATTAGACGCGTGAATATCATTTGCCAGGCCAGAGAGGCCCGAGTGCACGAGGTCCTTCGGGTATTATGATGCATGATAACAAAGTGTGGCCTGAACGAAAAAGGCTCAGTGTAAGAGTAATGAACACTCTGTAGATTAAGTACCTAAACGAAATACTACAGTACAGTGAGTGAGGGAACATAATCAACGGTCTATTAATGTTGTAGAGAGAATGTGTTTCCCTCTACTGGGACGACCTGGCCTTCCGGATTGAATACTTTGGGTCGCTAACGACCTGGTAAATGTCTCTTTTTCTGTTTAGTTATCGTATGTGCTTGCTCGCGCTGATGAGGTACAGTAGTGGAGACAAAACGTGGACCAAATATTGACGTCGAGAAAGTGACCATTTGGCGACCGAATCAATTTGATCCCAGGAGGCTCCCAAGAGGATTGATTTCAATCCTTAACACTCTTCACGAAACTGGAGCATGCCTAGACATAAACTTCCGTTCCAGTGGACACCTTGGCCCCGAAACGACTCGCCTCTTGATTTCCCGGCGCTCAAACGAGAAGCCCCAAATATTCGCGTTCATTCTAGATTGAACACGTCTAGGCAGGCTTCGTCAAAAGGGGACTCGTATCAGAGTTGAACTGCACAAAAGATAGCGTATCTCAGCCAGAGTAATCAGCACGTTCGTCTCATCCTCCGGCGTACCATCAAGCTTGAGGGACTCGCAGCACGTATATTAGACTCAGTGGGTATGAGAAGGTAATCGCGAGTAATGGGCCGGCGTTGAATATCGCCCCCCTTTTCTCACCTTTTCCCCTACCCCTACAACAACTTCACAGCACCGTGTGGGCGAACTAGAGTCCCTGCGACACTCCCCAAGGTCCCCCGGACCCTCTACTCCGGGTCTCCTTTCGTGTTGACCTGTGCTCGCAAATCAGGCCGACGATATATCACTTAATTACGCGCGTGGTGATTGTGTACCACCCACCCGAACACCACCGGACCCACCATACTCCTCCACCCGCGTAGTATAGCCATTCCACCCACAGCCTGCGCGGTCCGGTAGCCTCATGTATAGTATAGGCCATCATGTATTTAAACCTCGAGTTGTGGAACATTGTTCCGCACTCGACGTCTCGTAAAATAGACGTTTCATTTCGTCGCTCTTGTCAGCCTCACTCTTGGACCCGCCCGCCACCTCGGATTTCGCGCCGGCCCTCAAGACCTCGGATCCCCTTCCCTGCCCTCGTCTGCTAACCTCCCATCCATAGCACCGCCGGTCTAGCCAGCCGGAGCGAGGTCTGCGCGTGCAGTCAGTCCCCGGACGTCGTACCTAGTAAGAGCGCGCCGTCGCCGAGACAGATTGGGCGCGCGATGGGACAGCCGCGTGGGTAGTAGCTCCGACAATACCCTAAGTCGTTCGTCAACCCACCCCTTCCTCGGAGAACCCATTTCCGTCGGCGAACGGACGAGTCCCTTGGAGTAGGATCTGCCGGCGCGCAGACGAGTTCTTTTCTCTTCGAACCCCTGGACCTTACTCGTCCTCTCAGGGATCCTTCGGCCGTCCTGGGATTCACGACCCGGACCCGATTCCATCGCAGGGCCGGGGAATAATTGAATGCATGAGTGTCAAACGCTTCTAAGAGGTATAAATTTTCGTTTCTATTTCGACGTTTTTATCACACGTAGAGGGTAATGTGTCCTGATTATTCACATATTTTTAAGCACCAAGATAAGGGAGCTCGCTGCAGGATAAATGTGAAAGCAATTCAGAGCCTGGGTTCAAGAAATACAAGTGAAAACGATCTACACTACCAGCGTTCTAGACTGTGCGACGGACAAGAAGAAACGTTCAAGTACAGCCTTTCCCTTAAGGAGATTGTTCACCGATAATCGTTCATTCGCGAGGTGGGCTTGATCCTGATTGATAGTACATTAGAGGAGAGACAGATAACTCATAGATACTCAACTTACGGAACTTTGTCCCATTGGTAAGTGGAGTGCCCCACACCCAAAGCACTTCTCCAGGAGCGGAATCGACGGTATACTTCCACCCTCTCGTATTCTAAGCGGCTTGATGCCCCATTCACCTTCAACTGCAGATTCAAGTGCTCTGAACCAAGGCGACTCCAGGTTTCCCAACCAAAAGTCCGCGGCACGATCAATGGAAATCTGTGAAGAAAATGAGCCAGGAGATACTGTCCAATGGTGTGTTATGCAATTTATACCGTGAAAGAATTTGGGGACTGCAACACCTCAAACGCTGAAATCAAATGTCTCTCCACCGAGCTTCCGATTTGATGAAGATTTTGATCGGGGACTATGCGAAGAGACACCTGTGCCTGTACACGTGATGGAATGACAGTGCGGTCTTGATACTAGTGTTAGCGTCCTTGATAACTGACCACCTAAACGAAAAGGCTCACTGCCGGGGCTCGATGCTTCGATGGCATGGATGGTGAGGGACGGTTCTCTCCATTTAGAGGCCAAGTATGATGCGTCCTGCCCGGTAACTTTGGCCACCAGACGATAGAGGCCATCCTCTGCTTCAGTCCGTGGTCGGACTTGATCGTAGAAACCTGAAGTGGCTATAAGCAACTACTAGAGGGAAGGAGTTTCGAAAATAACCTGGGATGAGAATTCGGTTGCCCCGAGATAGACTGCCCAACAAAGCGACCCTGCCACTTGTTAGCAAGATAGAACGGCCCAGCTACGTCGTCTCTCACATATCGAACATAGGCTCAGCAATTCCACCTCCTTCGACACCTGAGTGGAGATCGGGTTGGTCGCTCGAGATCTTTAACGTGGTTTAAGCATGGCAACTGGACTGTTGGTGACGCCCTACCTCCAGACTGCAGTGAATCACGCCTCGCAAACCATAAGTAATACACGGCGTGTCTTCGCCAATCCAATAAGAATTGCACAAAATAATCGCGTCGATGTGTCCTATCACGTCCTGACATGATATCAATAATTGATGTCCAAATAATATGGCAGAATGCGAACCTTATGCTGATAGATAGCATCCTTGAAACCTCTGCTGCCGCTCTCCTCGTCTCCCTCGATGAGCATAACGACATCCAGGCCCAAGGCAAGCCTTCTACGCAGGTCCGATATGGCGAAGGCCGCTGCAAGAATAGGTCCCTTGTTATCAGAAACACTGGAATATGTTTTGAATAATGTGGGACTATCATTGAGAGGACCGTCCTCACCCTCGGCCGTAAAGATAACCATTTCTACCAGAGAGTTCAAATGGCTCACTCTCCCACCCTTCGATATGAGCATCTGTTACATCGTAGTGACTGCAAGATCAGTTCCAATAAGAGTCGGCTCAGGGGCAGCGGAAAGCAACAAACCCGTAGAAGAGAATCCTTGGTCGATTTTGGTATTCCTCACTGCCAGTAAATGTAGCCAGGACCAGAGGACTAATTCCTTCCTCAAGGGGTATTAATGAAGCCGATGCACCAAGCTAATGATATACATAAGCACTATCGACCTTCCCGAAGGTACGAAGCACTGACCTGAGTGAGGCATTGCTTGAGCCAAATGGCTGCCTGCCGGCAATCCTCCCTCTTGGAATCTAGTCCACTAACGCTCGGGAACGAAACGAATGTGGCAAGAGCAGTTTGAAGATTGTCTGCAAAAAGAATGAGTAGCTGGCTTAGGGCGGTTGGGTAACGTACTTTGCTCTACCCGCTCGAATAGGCCATCCACAGGCTGTTCACGACGCGAAGGGGGTGGTTCGACAGCCCAGAGCTAAGGGGATGAAGCGTCGGTACCACCTCTATTTCAACTGGTAGCAGGACAGACTTTGATATTAGCATCACTACCACCAGTGATGAGGAAAGCCCCTTGTGGGGAGTCGCTTTCTGGTCCGTTGCCCGGAGCTGACGTGACGATACTGGACAAACCAATTCCATCGTGCGCTTGCCACTCTGCTGTGCCCTCAAAAGAGGCATTCCATCGCTGGCACCATCCGTTGCTAAGTACAGAATAGAGGTCCGTGCCGATCATCGACAGAGACAGCACGTCGACAGATGATGGCGCGTGTGATACGTAAGGGCTGACGGTCGGTCGCGGGAGGATGTCCAGCGTCCGTACCAGGGTCTTCGTTTCGAGGTCCCAGACTTTGATATGACCATCTTGGCACCCCCCAAAGACAGTTCCGTGCCTCGCGACAAGACAGAGAACGCCTCCATCACAACCACTGAAAGTGTGGCGGAGGAACAAGCCGGATTTGGTGCATTGCCAAACCTTATGGAGATAGTTCAGTGTCGGTGTCAGAAAATTCAAGGCCCGGCTGCATACTTTTACATCTTCGTCTCCGCTTCCAGTCAATAGAAATATTTCTTGATCCCGTTGTCTATGATCGCCACTATACAAGTGGGAAGGAGAGTGTGCCATGCAGTAGAGATAACCATAATGGGCGGGGAGAATAACATTCTGAGGGGGGACTTGCAGCGCCTTCGGTCCCCCATCGATGCAAGTGAACCTCAAAGAGGCGCAGACGGCCTCGGCTTGATCACCGGGTGAGTGTACAAGCTGGCGGTCAGGAGTTGTGCTCCCTGTTGTCGATGTTGGCGAGCCGTTGACTGTTCGTGCCGGTTGAGGAGCGCTATCGAAGAACTTGTGCCACCTCTTGCTGGGGAGGATGGTAGTGCCATTGCTACTCCTAACAGGACTTCCTCCCTTTGCCTTGTGCTTTGTCGCTTGACTGAGGTCGAGCCACTGAAGGGACGTATTTTGACACCCGAAGTAGACAGTTGAGAGGGTCGGGCAGTAGGTTAAGCAGAAGATTTCACCAGCATCCGTCTCTCCTTCGGGAATGATCACATAGAGTAATGATAGATGGGTTGTCGACCAGACCTATTACAATCAGACGGCATGCTTTTAGCCAGCCGGAATGCTTACCCGCACGGTACTATCCGCTAAGGAACTCAATTTTCAGAAAGGTAATAAGATCATAGACAGATTCTCACCTGCTGCGCTGAATAGCCATTGCTTCTCGGGGCAGCACTCCAAGTTGAGAATACTACCTGTATGGCCCACAAGCTTTGTCTTGATCTGAAGAGTCTGGACCTCCCAAACAACGATCTCGTTCGCCTGACTCCCAGAGTAGATGTACCGATCGTCAGCAGCAACGCTTAGGATGGATGCTTTGCCATTCCGGAGCGTATGCATGAGATTTGGTGTGCTTTTCAACGGTCCCTCAACTTGAGGTGCGTTTCTTACACCTGCAAGTGCCGTTACATTCACCTCGAGCTTCCTCCTCCATTCGGACTCACTCGATCTGGGCGGAGAAAACTGGGGACTGGGGTTGGACATGGTCGCCAGCACCTGTGTACGGGTGACTAGTGTTCCGGAAGGACGACTTGGATCAGAAATCGGAGTTGCAATTGCTCCGCAGCGTATCACGTTGCAAATTTCGAACGGGTGAAGCAGGCGGGTTCAAGAACGATTGTTACGTAGATTCCGAGAAAGATTTGGCTGGAGGGTAAGGACACAAATGTGCCGAGTCAACGGTGAGGTTGGAAGCAAGCGCAACCTCGATGGCGCCATCAGGCAGCGGCGCGGTGCCACCGACACTCCTCCACGGCGGAAACCGCCGCCTCTCAATTCTGTGGTAACTGTCACACCCGTGACCTCGCGAATTTTTAGCGAGGTGTGCCGAAAGAACCAATGAGGGAAGGTCAAGAACGCAGAACCTTTGTCACCACCACCTGCATCGAACAAATTGGTACCTCTTTCTACACACATCTATAGTCTACAAGCCATTAAATCGTCTTCATGTCTTCTTCGAATTGGGCCATCACAGAAAGCACTTCGGAGACGTGCACAAACCCAAGAGGCGAATTCGTCGAGGCGGCAAGGGCCTGTGCAGTACGCACAGCGTTCTTGATTTGACGCCCATTGACTCTCCTTTCTGCCAACGAGCCCCATTCTTCCTCGGACACTCCGTCCGCCACTCCCACTTTGGTAAGGAATGCCCTCCAAATCAGGCGTCGGCTGGACTCATCGAGATCGGTGTATCGTAGAGAGATGTGAATACGGCTTTGGAACGCCTCGTCAAACGTCTTAATGCGGTTGGTCGTTAGGAAAAGAATGCCAGCGAAGTATTCGAGCTGTCGGAGGAAGACAGCGACGAGAGCGTTGCGTTGGATGTCGTGAACGGACCGTGCCTCTAGGAAGACATCCGCCTCGTCGATAAGTACCACCGCACCCCAAACATGGGCAATGTCGAAAATCTCGTCGAGTGTACAATCAAGTTGGTGAGGGTCTGTTCCCAGGTCGCCTGCTCCAACAACGTAGAGCGGCTTGTGGACGTGTTCAGAGGTTGCCTCGGCCGACATCGTCTTGCCGACACCAGGCGGACCGAAGAGGCTAATGGCCCGTCAGCACCAAGCCCCGTCAGTGGCTTAAGGAGACTCACTTGATGACAAGCCCCTGACCCTTTCCAGCAATGAAGTCGTCAAACTTGATGCCCTTCTGGGCATGGGCCTCAACCAAAGCCTGGATCAGCGACTTCTTCGCGGGCGGTAGAACAAGGTTTGCGAAGGCTTCTTCGTTCCACTCGAAGTCGTTTACTTTGTCGATATCCATCTCCACTATAAAAATAGAAGACTTGGTCAAACGTTGATCTTCTGCCTAGCATATGGCACTCACCCCATTCCTTGTCCGCCAAAGCAAACCCATAGACAAGAGGAGTCGCAAGGAGGAAATCTTCCTCGGAGAGTTCGTTCTTTTGCGCATTTAGACGCTGCTGACCTCGTTCTTCCTTGGCCTTCTCCGTGTCCTCTTCGCGGTTGTTTGAATAATATTCGTCCTACCGTGGCGTGAGCTTCTATCACATGGTATAGTTGCACTACCCACGTGGTCGTACTCGTTCCCAGCACCTTTTGGGAGGGATAGGCCATTCCAGTTGGGGTTGATCCGTCGAAGGGTTGCTTTATCGACCATGACTCGGCTATTGACCTGAATGCTAACTGAGGCTTTGCATTTCACTGTGTGACGAGTAGACTCACGAAAATGCGCTTCCCCTCATCGAGGAACGCGATTCCATTATAATGCTTGTGGTGGATACCATCATGTGCTGCCCACTTACGACCACGCTCAATGAGCCGTGCTCGAATCTCATCCCTCTTAGGGTGGTGGTCCATCGGGAACGTGCGTAGCTGGTGGATCTTGACAGCGCCTTGGAAGCCCGTGATCATGCTCGTCATCGTCGCCCGCCCAAATTGTTTCTTGTCGGTCCGGGCGATGCCTTCACCATCTTGAGTCGTGTCCGGTTGGTTACCAAACGCCTCGACATACTCGCATTCGAGGCTGTAAAATGGGCCCATCATTCCGCAGCCCTCCGTCGCCCACTTCAGAATGACAGCGCGTGGCTGGCCACACTTTGCGTCCAAAGTAAAGTATTCAATGTCTGGGAGCAGTACCGCCCATAAGAGGTCGAATGTGATTTCACCATGCTCCAAAAGGGAGTCGATACGGGCGAGAAGCGTGGCATACTCGGTCTTCACGAAATCGAGGAGCAATGCGAGCTGATCCGCTACGCGTGGCGTTCCATCGGCCTCTTCAGTGATCTCCTCTTCCTGGAGGTCCTCGAGGTGGTCGCGAAGTGCATGATAGAAAGTGATGAGGATCTTAGGATCTAACTGCAGAACGATAAGTACGTGTCAATAGAGATACCATGGAGGCCACATACCGAAACTTGAGGAACGTGCCACGACACGGGTGGGATACTGCCAATGACCTTTTGAAGGACGCCGCGGAGAAGATCACTTTTGAGGACAATGGTGGTGACGCTGCGCGGCGACTGGTACTCAAACTTGCGGTTCACGACAAAACAGTAGTCGTAGAACGGGTCCTCGTTTTCTTTTCCAGTCCACGGGGCCGACTCCCGAAACACCCAACGGCCGACGCTCTCATCGTAGATCTCGTCAACCCGCTTCCATTCGCTCTTCGTACCAGCAGGGCCCTTGGGGTTGGGCTCTTTGTTCTCGATCCCCTTGACACCGGCCAAGCCACTACCTGCGCCTCCGGTACGTCGAGCTGTCTGTTTTGTACGGGCCATAAGAGAGCAGACACCAAAGGGTGTGAGGAGAGGAGGAGAGAGTGGAAGCCAGGTTGTTTCCGTTATTAGGCGCCATTCCAGAACCTCTTAAATAGCCACAAGGTTTGCACGTATTTGGTTGTTGGCAGATGAATAGGCGCCGACCATTTGGTTGGTTGGCAACACGGGGTTGGGGTTGATGAGTGACTAGGCTTGTGATGACGCATTTCAGTGGCAACAAAGCACATATGTGCTTTCAAATTTTGCTATCACAAGCACCCCCGCAAAATGCAGGTCACAAGGTTAGAGAGTCGGGTTTTGGCCAGATTATATTAGTAACCCTCCTAATAGATAGCCATGAACTACCCACCATGATACTGGTCTCACTCCGGCGAAATACCCTCCCTTGTGGCCAAATGAGGTTTCGGTATTCTGAGCTGAGCCCAATATCGTGGTGATGCCTATGGTGGTATGGTCCTTCCCGCCAACAATCCATATCGCTCGCCAAATCCGTTCTACGCCACGCAAAGACCGAGTCGGTGGCGAGGCGGGACAAGTGACAGGGTGATAAGAAGGGTGAAGATGAATTAGCGCGCGGATATCGGGTGGAATGGAATAATGCTTACAAGCATTGTCTGATTTCCGATTAATTAACCTTGAGGCTGATCCACCTGGGTTATACCCAGCATTCTTATCATATATCCGAGGTTCTGATCGAAGAGAAAGTCTGGGCTTAAGGGATCAGCTGCGAACAGTATACACCGACCTACTCTCCGCTCACCTGGCCGCCGGCCACCCCAAGAAGAGGGCTTCGCACCCATTGCGCCGACCGAATTCGTCGCGAGATCGAGAGCACTGAATGTAACTCACTTGCCCACTTGATTATCTGATATCAATAGGTCTCGCAATCTATGTAGTAGACACCACCTTCATCTATACAGTATAACGCCTCCGTCCTGTAATTATCCCAAAGGCCAATCTTGGGCGGTATGTAAATCAAACCTCTGAGTGCCTTGGATGCCAACTAAGGGGATCTCACCCCCACCTCGTTTCTTTATCCCTCTCTCAGCTCTCGGTTCTTCCACCAGCACGACGCAAGAAGACCCGCGCTGCTTGCTTCAAGCCGTGCGTTGCTAGACTTAAGGAATGATTCTTAATTCAGGGCATACCAGGTCACGTTAATCTGTTGATAGAGTAGATATTCACCAATGGTATTAACATCGACTTGCTCGTGCACTGGCGAACAGTGATGGAAATTGAGCTTGGCTATATAACTGGGAAACTTTATATAACACTACTCATGTGAAGTAGGCCCTAAAAGTCAAAGCCTCACCACATGTGCTATCTTTATCCAGGAGGATCGGTGTTTAAATCGTTGGAGTCGATGATTCCTCCAACTACTAGCTGGGTAGCGTAGCGGTAACGTACCCTTACTAGATTTAGGGAGTTCCAGGTTCGAACCCCGGTCTGGCCTATCTTTTTCTTTCTACATAAATTACGTTCACAATCTGGAACTGAACTGGTTGAGCGACGGGAGAGTCGGGGGGTCATAAATCGACGTATAGATGGGCGTAAGAATAGACATTAACTTCCCGGATATATAGCCGATAAGGGAATGGTACCCCAGTCAGGCGGCACACTCCAGACCATAGACGCGACTCCTGACCGTCGAGACCGAAGATGAGGACGAGGAGACCGCGGGATTCCAATCGCTGGGATCACCAGCCTTGTGGAAGGAAAGGAGTAAGAATAATCTTACAGTGCAAACAAACCTATCAGAGGGTAAGGGTAAAGACGATGGCTCAGAACTTCTTGTTCTCACATGTACAAAATTTCTCCTTTTTATACTTGACAGATGATGACAACCAGTAGACGAAATCAAGATGGATAAAAACTATAATTAATGACCCATTTCATCGAGGGCGGCCGCTGTCGGGCTGAGCCTGAGCGAGGCCTGCAACCCCAGCGCGATCCGTCGGTGCGTCCTTGTTCGTATTCACGATGCGTAGTAGTACTGGCCACTGTTACGTTATAATCCGTCGAAGATACTGAAGTCGCACAACGATTATTTTGACTGTTACTGGATCTCAAGTTTGGTGAATATCCCTTATCAATGCTGTGGTTATGTAAAAGGTGCTTTGGCACTCCCCCAGCTGGTTATACATTCACCAGGATGGGTTTCGAGAGTGGCTAAATCATTGACCCAGGCCGCCAGATCTGTGGGAAGAGAAAAGATAGGCCCGACCGGGGTTCGAACTCGGGACTCCCTAAATCTAGTAAGGGTGCGTTACCACTACGCTAACCGGCCAGTAGTTGGAGGAATCATCAACTCCAACAAGATTCGCTACGAAAGACTGGAAGATTTAAGGTACGCGAAAGTACTGACCGTCACGGCGTCATGCCGCGTTGTAATAGAAGCTGAGCAAGATCACCCTCAAATGGACGTTGATTCATTCTATGCAGCATGAGAATACGTGTCTATGTATATGTGTACCATACAGAGAAAAAATCATAGAGGAGGGATGTCAAGTGGGCCTGATCATGTGTCATGTGTCAAAAACTTGGTGGTGCATAATTCTCATAGTGACTCCAAACAACTTCTAAATGCCCCAGAGGTCAATGAAATGACCAGTATCAGCTTAACCGACTAGCTCTTGAGCCTCTTGCTCCGTTGTATCTTTTGTTGGCCAGAACTTAAGGCTTTGGAGCGGCGTATCGCTTTTCGACCTCGTCTCGACAATTTTCCGGAAAAGCGGTGTGAGCTCATCATCTTCGTGCTCTCTTAACCACCTGCGATACTTGAGTCCGAATACTCGTAAGTTCGGACAGAGACTCGCTGTCCAGCCAGGGCTGCTGTCAATGCCAGGAACGGCCACGCCTTCTTCATTATTGGTAGGGTGGAGGTTCGCTCTTCCTCTCTTTGCTACCATCGCAAGAAGGAATTTTTTTCCCAACGCATCAGGACGAACTAACCCGAGAATTAGCTCCTCGACTTGTGGAGTCATTTTCAGTGCGGTAATGAGGTGCTGGTCGTAGCACTGTGTGTCAAGGTGCAAGACCCTCGGCCTGATAACCCTTTCAATCGCGACATTAGGTCCCCAAATAAAGCCGAGTTGCTGGCCCCCCCGTGGGCGGTTCCATGCCTCGTTCCGGACAACAAGCTTATCCACTGAGGAGAGCTTGAAGGCTCCGAGAGGTTGAAGCAAGTGGTCATCATAGGTGAAGCTGGTGCACGACGAAAGATCGACCCCACTTTGGCCAACTAGCGCCTCTGGGAAATGGGGCCAAATAATAGTGCACTCGACTAGTTTGGAGAAGGTTCGATTGTTCATCCACTGAACGGACGTACTTTTGAGAAATAGGCGTTTGAGGGTACGGGTAAGCGGGAGATGGACAGTGTGGGAGTACAATGGTAAGTGAAGACGATGAACATACAAGTCTTCAAGACATTGGAAATGTGGGAGGAGGTCCAAAGGGTTCTTCATCTCTGCGAGATCAACCTTGAATACTCGCAGAAAGTGGAAGACGGTGAAGGATGCCTCCGCGAAACGATATAGAGCAGAAGCTGATGAAAGCTCCAGAATAGTCAGCTTCGGTTTTTCAACCTTGCGAGTAAGGTCGATGAGATTGCCCAGTGCGTTGTTCATTTCGCAGGGACGAGGCATTCTGAAGCTCTCAAGACTCTCCAATGGGCCATTAAAGGTAAGCAATGTCCCGAGTGCTTCTAGTTCCAGCAGCCTCTCCTCTATCGGGAATGAAGAGATTGTTAGATTCCTCCAACGCACAGATGTGCCGGCAAGAACCACGAGTGCAGTGTAGTACTGACAAGGGTCTGAGGTGTATGCTCTTGCGTCAGACTCGGTGTCAATTTCCACATCCAGGGTAACCCTCCCCGTTCTCTCCAGCAAGCATTCGATTTTCTCGGAGCTCGTCCAGGCTCCTACTTTGATTTTGGACCAGACCCGGGACATGGCCAAAAGTACCGAGCGCCAGGATCGACAAACATGGGTAAGACGCAACGCGGAGCAATCATATTCTATGATTGCGAGGGTGAAAATTTCGGAAAGCATCTCGGCGGGTAGACGGCGAATCGGCGCAAGGATGGAGAGAGCGTAATTGGTTTCTTGCTCAATAGCTGAGATTTTGCTTTCAATATCCCGGATCGCCATCTTAGTGTCTCGTTGGGATTGCATTACCCGGGTCTCGTGTTCGCCCCAATACAGAGTCATCTGGTGCTGAAGGAGTATGATTTGGGCGTGAAGTTCCTCCAGGGTAGGACGAATTCGATCTTCTTCCTCGTGGTTCCTCTGTTGTTGCCGTATTTCCAAATTTTGAATCTGAGCATTCAATTCGACTATTTCTTCTCTCCTTCGGGAAATCCCTTCTTGGATTCGCTCCTTTTTTACGGCGCTGGATGCCGCCACGAGTCCATCGCAGAGTGTCGTCTGATTCTGGATAGGTAGGGATCAAATAAATCGTCAGTGCACCAAGTACTGATTCACTGGACTCTTTTACGTAATGTCATGCCAGTTATTCGGTACTGGATACCGGCAAACAGGTTGCCGCCGTTAGCGAGCACGCGGTCACTGCAACATTAATAATTGGTGTGGTGGAGATCGCACGGAAAACCTACATTAGATTCTCCTCTCCTGCTTGCTGGAGCAAGGGAAAGATCGCAATGATACTTACTTCATTGCCGGAAATATTATCAACATGGGACTGCGCTCCAGATATTTCAAATGTCAACTGGGGATTATTCGTGGTGATATCTCCATTTGCATTGAAGGTGGGATATCGGATTTGAGCCACAGCTTTCTCCGAGCCATCCCAGGTTGCCGGGTGAAGCATGAGCTTGAACGACCGTCAACATTACCCTTGATGTAAAGCACAATATAAACAAACACACTTGGCAATTAGGAGCACTAGACTCTGGGACCTGCTGACCAGATTAGTCAACCAAAGTGATCTCGTCTGAGACATGGTTTGCCCAATTTTGTTACATACGGTGGGTATTAGATGGATTCCTAGCAAAGCACGATAGATTGCCTTGCTTGTGAAGAGAAATGTTGTTTCCCTGACATATTACTCTCTTCCCCTCTCTTATATTTGACGTCAAATATGAACTTAGATAGAGCGGGACGCTCTGGAGCATTCTCTGGAGCATTCTAGAGCATACAGAGCGTCCCCTACGCCCAGATTTCGCCTAAGGGATACTAGGCCTAGTCGATACACGTGGGGCCCTTCAAGCTCACTTAACCGGAGTTTTCTGCTCGCTTCTTCAACTCGCTTCAGTGCAGCCATCGGCACAACGCTTAAGCAAGATAAATTATCGCGTATGCATTCCGAGTATGGATGGGAGCGCTATTTACAATCGCGCCTATATCCATCCCTTTACCTCGTGGAGTGGGATGAGGCGACGGGCGTTTGGATCGCATATGAGAAGTAAAAGGAGTGCGAAGCACGTTCATTTCTTTAGAGGGTGTCAGAGCATGGCGCCCCACACTGAAACCGCGCGCGCTGTAGTGGACAGAGGGTATGGGCGAGTCCAGGTTGTGCAGCTACACGGACACACAGAGCACAGGGCGTCCCAAATCTGATGGAGGATGTTCGCTATCGGGTGTCAAGGGTTTTCATTTTGCCGAGCGTCAGCGGTCGCCGCAGGGCAGCAGAAGAGCGGTGCCTAGCCGGGCCGTACTTCTGTCAGTGGGATTGACATTCACGTATCCTTGTTCAGAGTTTTCCTGGATTTATGGGTCAACCTCCGAGAGCATGGAAGCGAGTGTCAAGGTAGGGAACGGCCATCTATCTGCATACAAGGACAAATCGCGCATGTGCTAACTACCTTCCAACTCCAGCGGAGTGCGGTGCCTTCATAGTTGGGCTCCTCCACTCCACCAGTCGGGCGAGGCCAGGTCTCACTGTACTGCGTCATCAGGCTAATGACTCATGTAATACCAGTACCCTTATGTCGTGCGGCATGTTCTTATCCACTCAAAATCGATCTGCTACGATGATGCACTGGGGCCTCATCTGCACAAACCCTTCCAGCGAGTAATCCAGACCAGCCTACGACTCGTGCCATGGACGATTGCTCTGGTCCGCGGGTCCGCACGTTGACCACGCGACTTTGGAGTGGAAGCGGGGCAGTTGAATGGGCGCAGGGGTCATCATGGATCGCATTTCTCTGAAAAATGCACAACGCTGATTACCCCTAACCCTATCTTACCAGGGCTCTCTACCTTCGCAAACCCGCTACAAAAACAATCTCGCGCTAGAGATCGAACATTTATCAAATGTACTCGTAGCGGTATAGCGAAGGGTCACATTTCAACGACCTTTAGAACCATGCATACGTACGTGGAATGGGATATAATACCCTCTGATGTTCAGAAGGCCCCTGATCAATAAAGAGCTTGTTTGAAGGAACCATGCCGAGTTAAACAGAAAGATGGACTAAACGTGAGACTTGTAGACCTACAGAGAAGAAATGAGGACCCTATGGATGCTCGAAAAGACTACAGGAGAAAATGAGTACTTTTCAGTGGTCGCACCACGACTCGGGGGCTAGTTGCGATGGTTGGATCTGGATGTGCTGGTAGTTTTGCCAGGGAATCACACTCCGAGTCTCAGAGTGTTTGTTGGTAATTGTAGGCGACGGTCGTAATCCTCTTGCGAAAATATTCCTCCCAATCATCATGTATAAACATCAAACGTAAGGTAAGTAGATAGGTTCTTGAGTTCATGGCCCCAAGGGAAGGGCTAGACCGACCACGCGTTCTCCAGTCCTTCCGCCACGGGACGGCGGTGGCACCGCACAAATCATCACCGGGTTTCAAAATCACTGAGACCGTCTCCTTATTATTACGTTCTCACGCTGACGTCAGGCATCCTCTGGGTCTTAGTTAATCGGAGCAGGTGCGTGGTCCAATTGGCCTCTAGAAACGTATCTTGCTCGAAGACGCACCAAAAGAAGGAACCCTGACCCTTCCAGCCCTCTACCACCTCTGTCATCGATCCTTCCTGTCCATCTCGTACATGCACTGCGCCCTATACAATCCTTGGGCAATCAACGAACAGTGGGATATGGGCTTTGGTCACATGTAAGGTCCTTAGAACAACATTCCCCGGTTTTTATGAACATACATACAGACACACGTAAGTTAAGCATGAGAATTTCGAACCTCCATCGGTTTGGTGGTCCTGACGGTTGAATTGGCCGACCGATCAGCGCTGATTCCTGACGTCAATACCCACCACCCTGTTAGCGTGTTTTGCTATCGTCTATGCATTGTGTCTGTTATGGCTGTACCTCGTGTCTCTCTGTTGTTTGTGCATTCCCTTATTTGGCCATCCCATTCCAATTCCTGACAATGGGTGCATCCATTAGATACGAGCATGCCCCAAGAGAGTAAGAATATGGATCTATCCTCCGAGTCCACTAGAAGTGGAAAGGATTAGTCGTGCCCTGTAAAACAAGTCTAGCATGCCTCAAGGAGGCAACACAGTCTTCACGCGCGATCTATCCTGCTTATTTCATGAGATGCTAGGAACCCGGTTCATACACCCCGTATGTATGCAAATCGGTCAATACCAAGACAGATGAGGTCATGCGGTACGACTCCCCCACCGTCTCCACTATACCATATATTCGCTTTGTTGTGACCGCGTCCACGCTAACGGCAGTGAATTGTTACCAGAAGATAATACCGAGTAATTAACGTACTATTAGCAAAACAGTCCAGCTAGCAACACCTAGTGCATTGGACTCATTACCCATATACTCTACCAAAACCATCTGACCATGTACTGCGACGGTCCGTTGACGGTACCAACCCCGACAGCACAGGAGTACATCTATGAGGAGATCTAAACAGTCGAATTAAATCTCAAAGTCGCGACCTGGAAATACAACAGCCAAAGAAGAACCATGAAGAGGAACAACACATTCACCTTGGCCTGGGCGAACTTTACGCGCCAATATTAATTCCTTAGCAACAGGTTGCTCAGCGTCAGCGCGTAATGCAATCCTGGCGAGATACCCATATGGCGATCAGGCTCCTAAGGAGAAAAATAAATACGTTATCTCCTCATTGCTGGCAATCACGGGTCACGGGATATGGCTTTACGCCTTCGCGCTCTTGGCGTTCGGTACCTTTGGTCATGTCGGGGATCTGGTCCAGAGTCAAAGTAGCTTCGGGGGGGAGGTACGAGAGGGATGTTGGAGTTGATGATTCCTCCACTTACTGGATGGATGGTGACACATCCTTACTAGATATAGGAAGTCCCGGGTTCGATCCCTGAGTGTCGAGACGAGGTCAAAAAAGCGATATGCCACTCCGAAGCCTCAATGTCTGGACGACGGAGGCTACATCGGAGCAAGCCGCTCGAGAACTAGTCACGTAGGCCGTCGTTTCTTGTTTTATTTACCTCTGACGCGTGTAAGGATCGTTGGAAATTATTAGGAGAGCCATAGGTCATCATTTGCCGTTATGATATATGATCCCTTCATGTTCCGTCTATATCATTCCTTACTCGACCAACGGTGCACCCATTTTACCGGGAAAGGAAGAGGGTATGCAAAGATATGGGCGACGTCGCTGGGAATAAGACTAGTTCCTGAACCGCTCAGGTCAGTCACACTGGTGCCCAGATTAACGATAGGATTGTCTGTTCCTGGTCGAGCATCACCACAGCCCTGTCCGGTTCGGCGCCGAACGGATTGCTTCCAGTACTCGCGTCAGATATCCAGGTAGGCAAAGCTGCTGCTACGATCGCTCGCGTGCTTTTATAATGCCCTTTTAACAAATTTATTTAGTCCTCGAAACATTCCATTTGTTCGAATAAGCAAATGGCTCCATCCGACGTACTCATCGGTGTTTAGAAAGTATGCTCGGTCGAGTCTTTACCCATAGCAGCTGTACTTGATGACCCCGAAGAAATGGCTACAAAGATCGGTTAACACAAGATTGCCGAGAAAAGTTTAGAGGACGCACTGGAAAGGATGCGGTCGATGTAATTCGCTCCACTCCACTTTTGATGAGTCAATACGTCGCAACCAAGTTCCTTCTCTTTCCTTTGGATCAGTTGGACGTAGGCAAGCATGCCATCCGTTGCAAACTTGCGTGCGAGTTCAACTAGGGGATATGGTCAGATCTAACTCCATTGCTTTACAGACTATGCGCACCAGTGACGGTCGCGGTACTGTGAAGGCCTGCAAGGGATATGAGTTGCAAGACAAAGCCAGACTTGCCAAGATCCCAAACGAAGGACTTTAAGGTCTCATCTAACGAGAACACAGGTCAGTTTCTCGCATTTCCCAAGTCTGGAGGTGTTTACCGGTATATCCGTGCGCGCTCCAATTGAAACTTGGGCTCAAATTATACACGAGCCACCTATGAAGCTCGTGAGTAAAGGTGGTCAAACAAAGGTTCTCATCAACTTACTTGCCGGGATGCTGTTCGCGGATCTTGCCGGCAAAGTGTTGAGCCTGCTTGACGTCCGGGGCTTTGGTCTCCAACCAGACCATCTCAGCATATGGAGCGAAGGCATTCGCACGTTTGATGGCAGCCCCAAGGCCGCCTTTGAAATGGTAGTAACCTTCGCGAGTACGAGGCACTTTCCGTCGTCGGTCAGGCAGGATCCAGAACAGTAGGCGTATAGGAGTTCTCACAGTCCCAGTTCCAGAAAATGTCGCTTCCTACTACTTCTTTGGCCGCCAGCCGGGCTTCGCGGTTCGACCTGCCCTTAGAGAGTGTCTTATACTTCTGAAGTGCTCCTTCCTTGTCGTTGAGGGTGCTTGACGAACCAATGGCTTGTTCTATGGCTTGATCGAAGGTCATGAGAGGATGGCTTTTCAGCCACTCGGCCTCCAAAACATCGATTTCCAGACCAGTCCTTCCCTCTCGCTCGGCTCTATCCAAAGTCTCTGCGAGTCCTTCTCCATCAACGGTGGTACCGAGAATGAATTCATGGTCGGCGGAGTCCACACTGGAAGAGATGAGATTGGCTGATTCCGAGTCTGTTCGAGCGATTAACAGCATTGTCGACCGCATAATATCGAGTTGGAAGCGAGATGCAATAAGCCGAGTAATATGAGTCGATGTTGGTACTAGCACTTTGCCAGCTTGGTGTCCACACTTCTTTCCGCCGTGCAATTGGTCCTCCAAGTGGATTGCAGAGGCTCCTGATTCAGCGAAGAGTTTGACGAGTTTCATGACGGAAGAAGTACCACCATGTCTAGGTGCATGTTAAATACGCATGCGCTCAAACTCGTAATACCCCCCTCACCCCGTGTCAGCATCCGCTATGATTGGCCGGAGGTAGTCAATATATTCCAGTTTCTTTCTGACATCTGGCATAACACTTTGTCTCTCATCATAGTGCTTCTTATCGTGTAGTTGTTGAGCGCGGAATAGTCGATGGACCTGATTAGGGACGGTTGTGTAAGGATAATCGCTTCGCGGAGCTCCGTCAGCCGACACCCACGCAAAGTCCAGGATCAAGGAGCACTCACGCAAGGTCTGGTCCGACTTCGTTATTGGCAGTTGTTAGTACGCTAGACGAAGCCCACCCTGACACATAAACAACTTCTTGGTAGCGTGCCATTTGCGTCAGTTGGACCGGGTCGATTACACCCATTGTATGAACAGGTTTTCCAGCATCCGCAGCACGTTTCAACAGAGCGAAGAGCTTGTCCGCTAGGAGTGAGCCGGTCAACGGAGTGACTGGCATCGAGCCCTGCTTCGAAACAATATCGGCGGCAGTGTATGGACGCCTGATACCTATATATCGCGGGGAGGAAAAATGCTCTTGGAGGGAGGCGACGCGTATTTCGAACTCTGAGGTTTCTTGGTCGACAGTTGGAGGATCCAAGGGCAGAGGAGGGAGTGCAGAGGCCGTCGAGGATACTGTCATCATCCTTTTCGTAGCTGTAGAGACGGTGTACAGCGACGACGATGTCGCCGTAAATTTCCTTGTGAACATCGAAACGGTCCAAGATCGAACGCCAAACATGACCAAACAACAGCTGATCATCTGACTATTTACCCCCGCCGACATTCCTCAAAAGTATTCAAATGAGCAATACGACAACTGTAAAGAAGCAGCTCAAGATCAAAACTGGAGTGGTCTCGAGGTCCTCATCCGCGCAGCCGGTGGGCTTGCCTGTCACTGACGAATGAGTGGCATCGGGCAGACTCTGTAAGGATTACGCCTTATACATGAAAGAGGAAGAGCAGTTGCGTACAAAACTCGACAAACTCAAGGCAGATGGTGCAGAAACCTGGGATATCAAGAACACGGTTTGTCCAGATTAACGCCTCAGGGGATATCGAACCCACAAAGGCACCCCTCATAGACGAACATGGCCGAGGAGTCCAGAAAAATGATCCGGGTCACCCAAGGCAACCTAGCAGCGGTCGTCACAGAACTGAGAGATTTGGTGGTAGGTTCTCACCAAAGAGGTTGGATCAGCATAAATAACAAACCCACAGGTGTACGGGCGGGCGAATCCAGATGACTTTAATGATTCGGAAGAACTCAACAAAGCGGAAGCTGTATTGTCCGAAGCGAACATGTGACACGAATCCCACGTCTCTCGTACATGACTCACTGGAGTGCAGCATAGAATGGAGAAAAAATCATTAGTCGTAGTTTGAGAATCACTTGACCTGCCTAACTCTGGCGGAGCCTCTTCAAGCGGATGGTTGTACCTTCTCCCAGGGCTTGATCCTAAAGTAAGTGTGTTGCAGATACCTGATAACGGTCTCTTTGACTTTCCAGCTGTCCAATTCCGGGTTCTTGGGTGGTTGAAAGAAGAAGCGAGGGATCAAAGTAGCGAGGAAAACACGAAGTTGCAATACCTGTGAAGAGATAAGATTCCTTTTTCATGTTGGCAAGATATTTGCATACCGCGAGCCTATGTCCGAGGCATAGTCGTGGTCCGCCGCCGAATGGTAATGTCAGGCCGGCCTTCGGGTTGAACTGGCCCTTCTCGTCGATCCACCGACCTGGATCGAAGGTGACCCCATCATCCTTCCAGCAACCGGTTTTCTTCTTGCTGTCGTGGCCGCGTATGTGGTGGTACTTGGCCGCGGCAATGTCATTTGAGACGGTATCATATGTTCCAGCATGGCCAAGATGCAACGCAATCTCGGTACCCTTAGGAATGAAGTGACCCAGGATTTGCGTATCGCATGCAGCTGTCACGCAGATCCTCAGTCACCCCAAACCTGTTAGTAATTAACGAAATCCTCTCTCACCTTGCCGACTGACAATCAATGCTACCTGTCCGAGACGCAAACACTCCATCATGACCGCTTCAAGGTAAGGAGTATTTTCCGGTAGTACGTCATTCCATCGAATCTCCGGGTCGTCTGCTCTCCCGTGTAATCCACAGCGCTCCGCGAGTTCTTGGCGAAGTTTGAATTGCGTTTGAGGGTGATGTGCCAGGAACTTGATGCACCAGCCCAAAGCGGCAGAAGTCGAATCTTGACCCTTCAATTAATGTGTGAGTGACATCCTTGGGCCCATTTTGCCACCAGAACTTACAGCCCTAAAAGGAATTTGGTCAACGGGTCGCCAGAAAGAAGAAGGAACTCACAGTAATATGGTCAAAAACTCGTCCTTTAGTTCATCATCGGCGAGTCCACCGTCCTTTTCGGCTGCTTTGTATACTATCTCTGCGATGTTCTCCGTTTCGCACACGCTCGAGTCGGAAAGGTCGGGGACTTCGGCTTCCACTTTGGCCACGAATTTTGCGCGACTCTGGCGCAGATTCTCGGTGACATACTCGTCCCAGAGCCTCAGCGCTTCACGGAAGCTCTCACGACGATGGATGAACCAGTAGCTGATATTGGGGAGTGGCGAGAGAACGGCTTCCCCCATCGCCTGTGACCGGTCTCAATTCAGAATTACCGTCTAGGCTGGCCTGGACAAGATGACGCACCATGAACAAGACCCGCACTGCGTGGTGAATAGGCACATGTGGGAACTGGAAGTGTGTGGCTCCTTGGCCGTCGACAGGCATGGGGGTTACCGTGAGATTGAGAGTTTCATGGGCGCTTCGAACACCTCCGAAGGGATCGCCGAAGACAGTGGCCGAGATAGCATCCTGTATCGAAATTTGTCACCACCGGTCCTAAACACGCGATTACCACGAACGTACCATGGTGGCGAGTTGGAAATCCGCCTCAATCTCGAAACATGCATCTTGTGGTATCAAGGTCCGCTTCTTCTCCCACAAATCGCTAAGCCGTTTGGCAATGTCTGCGATACGGGGTGTGCAGTGCTTGAGATAGCGAACACTCATCCTGTGATCGTTGATTGTTGATCGTTAGTGACTGAAGCTCTGATCTGCACACACAAA
>Ga0307513_10002230_pt1 | contig 27062 bp, 18 predicted proteins | sample 15_EM_MG_FD_202174 | JGI IMG/M metagenome (GOLD analysis project Ga0307513, IMG submission 202174) | Populus trichocarpa ectomycorrhiza microbial communities from riparian zone in the Pacific Northwest, United States - 15_EM | ecosystem: Host-associated > Plants > Roots > Unclassified | place...
GTCGTAACTCTGCAGTCGCTTGTCCAGGAGCATCGCAAAGGTCGGCCAACGGGGATGGGCCGCGTCGAAAAGGTGGACCGGGAAGTTGCTGCACAGGCCGCCATCGGACAGCAGGCAGCGGCGCAGCGCTCGCTTGGGGCGCTCGCATTCGTAGTCGACAGCGTAGACCGGCACGCAGCTGAACAGGATCGGGAAGCACAGGCTCATGCGCGCAGCCACCACCAGGGGCATACCCCCGCTAGGCAGTGCGCGCAGCCGGGTCACCAGGATGGCGTCGGGCCCGAGGTGCAGGCCCACCGTCGTGTCGATGCCTGGATCGCTGCTCGAAGCCGGCGCATACGGCGCCGATTCGCGTTCGAGCGCGTCCATCACGGTCTTCGGAAAGAGGAGTTTCCACTCCTCCGGCAGGTAATACAGGCGCGTGTTCGCGTCGTTCAGCGGCAGGCGAATGGGGCGGCCTTGCGTGACGTTGCTCGAGAACATCTGCAGGCCGATGCTCGCGTCCGCGGGTTGCAGGCCGCCGGGTGCGGGTGTCGGTCCCGCGCGGCCGAATCGCGGGGCCGCCCAGAGGTCGGCGAAGGTGAGCGGCGGGTCCCGCTCGCCGCGCCCCGCGGAGCATTGGATGCCGCGGTGCAGCCATTCGACGAGAGCCTCTGACCGGCCGTCCTGACTCCCTCCCCGGCACAGCCCGTAGTCGTTGTCCGCGAGCGCACGCACGTCTTGCCAGATCCGCCGGAGGCCGATCGCGACGACCACACCGACGACGCCCAGGGCCAGCAACACAGCGGCCATCACCTGCGTCGTCCGGTCGGATCCGTGCCAGTGATTGACCAGGGTCGCAAGCGCGACCAGCAAGAGGCCGACACCCAGCGGAAACCAGAGGCCGTACAGCGTTGCCAGCACCAGCCACGCCGGGCCGTGGGGTCGGGCGGCTGGCGCCATGTTCTCGCCCCCCTCGCTCGCACGCACGACCAGCAGAAACACCTTGAACAGCCGGCGTACTTTGGCGCTCGGCTGAAACAGGCGTAGCATCAGCGGCCGACCACCTACTTCCTTCGCGAGCTCCAGAGGGAAGCGACGCAAAGGCTCGAACGCATCTTCGACTCCGACGCAGCGCCCGTACTCTGCCGCCGCCGCCATCGCTGCCGCCATCGCGCCGACCGAATTGCCGCCGATATTGCGGAAGCGATAGTGACGCGCAAGCTCCACCAGGGCCCAGGGATAGACCACGCCACTCGCGACGCCGCCGTTCAGCACCAGATCGCAGAAGCGATCGGCCGGCGGATCGTCGCTCAGTGGATCGGGTTCCCGTGGCCTGCTGGGTTCGGTGGGCCTCGGCTTGTCGCAGCTGCTCACAGCCAAGGCCCCGCGAGCTCGACCGGCACGAAGTCGTTGTCGAGCAGCATCCGCAGGCCCTCGCGGCCGGGGTACCACGCGTAGGCCATGCCGAGCGTCGTCGTCCAGGCCCGGAATCCGGTCAGCGTTTGTGTCTTCTGGCCTTGGAGCGGGATCCGCAGTCCAGTGTTGGGATCGTCGTGCGGCCCCATCAATGGGTCGAGGGCGTCGTCGTGTGCGGCGGCGCCCAGCGGCGGGCGGGCGCCCCATTGCCCCAACAGATGTTCGAACTGGTTCTCGATGCTGGCACAGAAGAAGTGAGCCAGGTGGCCGCGTGGCTGTCCGTCCGTCGGGATTCGGTCGAAGCTGGCGGATCCGAAGGGGACGCTGCGGCGCAGCAGGGGACGCGGCAGCAGGTGCCCCTTGGCATCCGGACGAGGCTGCATTCGGCGCACGTGCGAGCCGAACGGACACCCCATGCCCTCTTTGTCCGCCATCACGAAGCGCCCGCACTTGCCGTCGCTGTAGAGCTTGAGGTCGAACTCGTCGTGCGACGGCCCCTCTGCCGGCGGGAAGGCCGCGCCGGGGTGTACCGGGTGCCCGTCCGGCCAGCGGCCGCAGAGTTTCGCTTTCACGAAATCCTTGTCCACGAGAAAGCGTTCGGGCGCCGAAGCCTTCGGTTCAGTCGTCGAGATCTCTGCCGGCTCGAGCGCCGGGAAGAGGCCGCACATCTCCTCCTGCCACTTGGCAACCTGTTCCTCGAACCCAGCGATGTTCTGCCTCACCGGGCGAAGGATGCCGAAGCTTGCGCTGCGGACGAATCGGCGCACCTTGTCCGGCGCCTGCGTCAGCGAGAATCGGTTCAGACCTTCGTCGTCCATCCAGCCCAGCAGGAGAGAGCCAGGCGCATGCGAACGAAGATCCGGTGCCGGTTGCGAACGCGGCAGACCGTCGATTGCGACGTCGCTGACGTCGTCGCGAAAGCCGAAATGAGCCCACTGACCGACCCGGCCCTTCGGTGCGCCGAGCCGTTCGCCCCTAAGCGTCGCGAAGAACTGCTTCAGCTTGACCCTGCTCGGTGTGCCACTGTGGAGCAGTCTGCACCAGCGCCGAACCAACCTTAGCGACGCTGCGTTGACGGCGTCGCGGCGCCCATGCCAGCTGACAATGACGTGGGCGCGTTCCTGACCGAATTCCGGTCGCCAGCCCGCCGCGGAACTGGGCCCGGTGTCGCCGACCGCCACGCTGCGGCGCACTGCACCTTCGCGGAACGACGGCGCGAACCGCTGGAAGACACGCAGGTAGGCCAGCGGGAGGCACAGGGCGTCGAGCCCGTCGAAGGTGAATCCGATGCTGCAGATCAGGTCGTCTGCGGCGCGCGGGACGTCGAAGGAGATGCGACAAGTCTCATCAAGTACCTGGCGCGCGGCGAGGCCCTTGCCATCGGGTACGCGCAGCAGCGCGTGCCGCACCACGGGACCGTCGGGCGGGCGCAGCAGCAGCGACTGCACGTCCACGGTGTCCTGCGATCCCAACCGCGGGATGCGGGTCTCGTCGTACGCTTTCATCGCTTTGCCCCGGCCTGGCGAACCTGCGCGACCGTGACCTCGGGGTACGCACTGTAGAGGTAGCCCGCCAACGGCGCGAGGTTGAAGCGGCGGATGGTCTCGACGAAGTCGTCGGGGTGCTCCGCCACTGGTCGGGGTGGCGCGTCCTCGAGGAACTCGAACAACCCGTCGAACAGGTCGCCCGACCGCAATGCGAAGTGCCGGACATAGGCCTCGAACTGGCCGTCGTAGATCGTCCGCAGCACCAGTCGCGTGCCGTCGTCGCTGAACTCGAACCACGCGAAGTGCACGCCTTCGAAGTCGGTCAGCACGTCGGCCACGCGAGGGACAGATGACGCCAGAAGCTGGCTCAGGCGTTCGAAGTTCTGCGCGATCGGCGCCTTGATGCGCATCGACACGATGAGGTTCTGCTGTATGCCGGCGCGCTGCCGGTCGTACCGCATCGGGTACCGCGTGCAGGCGAATCCCCACAGCCGCTCGGGATCGAGCGCCTCGCCCGTGAGCGGGTCCAGCGCCTGCGTGAGGCCCGGAAGGTTCAACGTGTGCCTGACGATCGCTGCCATCAGGGGGCGGGCGAGCGCCTTGCCGAGGCAGGAGTGGAGCGCGCTTCCCTGTGACGCCTCGCCCCAGACATGCGGACAGCTGGCCGCCTGCTGCACGTCGAGGGGGCGTGCCCCGCCTTCGAGCGCGAGCAGGCAGTCGTCGCCCTTGCGGATCTTCGCGCCGCTCGCCAAGTCAAGATCGGTCAACGCGCGTCGCGGCAGCACAGGCAGCGGCCGGAGTTTGCACAGTCGAACGTCGAGAGCATCCTCGAGTGCGCCGTCGGCCATCTGCGCGGCACCGGCCCATTCGTCGTCCCGCGAGCTCCAGAAGTCCTGTATCAGCAGGCAGGCTGCCGACTGGATATTGCCGATCGTGCCCGACAGCAGCATCGAGCACACGATGGCGCGATCCCGTCCACTCAGCGGGCTGTCCAGCGTGTTGATACCCTTGAGCAGTGGCTGGCCCAGTTCGGTAAGGTCGAGTTCACACCACGGTTGCACGCCCTGGGGCCAGTACCGCGAATCGAGTGTGCCGAAGCGGTGCGGGGACCGTTTGAGACGCGCGTACTCGTCCGACAGCTCCGAGGTCCGTGCCACAAGTTGTCCGACCATTTGCTGGGCAGCGGGCACGGTGCCCGGCTCCGTCGCAAAGTGCTGGCCGATGGCGATGTACTGGAGCGCACGGTAGGCCGTGCGCGACGCGCCTTCGAGCAGCAGGTGGTCCTGGAAGCCATAGCCGAACAGCAGGCCGAGGTAGCGCAGCCCGGCCTGCTCCGCCAGCGCGGCCACGTCGAAGTTCGGACTGGCGAGCGTGGTCAGGGCGGCCTGAGAAACGGCAAGCGTCGCGAGCTTGCGCAATGCCGGCGCGCAATCCGTGTACGGTTTCAGTGCCGCCTTCACGAACTCGACCTGCTGGGCATGGCGCAGGTCGTCCTGGGACGGATCCTGCGCCAGCAGGAACCCGCCACCCCCGAGCGCCGCGTACGGGATGTTGCTGAATTCGTCGGCGTGTGTCAGCGCCCGGTCGATGTCTTTCGGCGACGAGATGATCCAGGCATCGCGGAAACCCTGCGGCGCGGGTTCGGTCAGTGGCGGGGCGGGGTCGTCCTGGCGCGGCGCGCGCGTGTGGAATTTCAATGGCTTGCCGTTCAACGCAGCAATCAACTTGGCGCGATCGTCCTCATCGCACCACCAGTCGAACAGCAGCTGGTTCTGCGCTTCGGCGTGCATCTCCTGGAATGCGGTCATGTCGAAGTCGAAAGGGGGACGGATGGTTCGTTTCATGCGGGCTCCCAGGGGGTGTGCCGGCTGGCAGGAAAGGATCGATCGGACTCCCAGTGCGAGAGGGCGTGACGGGCCCAGCGCATGTCGCGGCAGCGGTCGTGGTGAGGCACGCTCTCGACCAGCAGGCGCAATCGCCGGGCGGCTTCCAGTGGACGACCCGTCGCCGCTTCCAGCGCGCCGAGCGACAGTGCGCATCGCAGCGCAAGCCCGGCTTTCGCGTGGCGTTGCGAGAGGACGAGGGCGCGGCGCAGCGTCGCGAGCGCACGCGGCAGGTCGCCTGCCTGCCAGGCGCACACGCCCTGGACGCGCAGCAGCTCGGCACGGTAGTAGGCCTCGCGGATCTCTCGGCTGACCTGCCACGCCTGCGCCAGTTGCTGTTCGGCCGCCGCCGTCTCGCCCAGGTGCAGGAGGATTTCTGCGCGCGTGACCAGGTAGGTGGCGCACGAGATGCGCGCCCCGCCAGCGGTCCAGAGCGCATAGCCACGGTCCATGTCATCGGCACCGCGCGCGGCATCGCCTTGATCGGACAGCAGTTGCCCGCGCACCATCCACGCGTGCGCCAACCAGACCTCGAACCCACCGCGGTCGCAGACCTGCACGGCTTCGACCGCATGCGGCCATGCCCCGTCACCGTCGCCGCACAGGCGCTTGATGCTTGCCGCGAAGGCCAATGCCACGCCGGTGCTAAACGGGTGGTCGAGTTCACGCGCCAGTGCGAGCATCCGGTCGATCCGCTGCAGCGCCTCGTTGGCCCGGCCCAGTTCGAAGAGGATCCACGACGAGTAACCGAGGCACATGATCGCGGGGTCCTGCACGCTGCTGCGATGGTGCAGGCCCGTGTGGTAGCGGGCGATGCACTCGTCGAAGCCCGCCAGAGAGGCTCGCCAGTGGCCGCGATGGAACTGCACATTGGCGAGCGCCCAGCGCGCCTGCAGCGCGAGCCGCGCGTCTTGCTCCCAATCGGTGACGGCGGTGGCCTCTTCCGCGAACGCGCCCGCGCGCTCCAGGTTGCCTCGCATCACGTGGCAGGCCTCCAGGCCCAGACGGATGCGCATCCTGCGGGCCTTGTCCTCGCCACCGCTTGCCGACGCCTCGGCCAACAGGTAGGCCTCCTCGACCTCCTGACTGCCGTAGCCATGGAGTGCAATCTGCGCGGATGCGACGAGCAGGTGCAGCGACATCGCGATGCGGCGGCGCGCACCGTCCTCTGCCATCGTGTCGAGCAGCGCCAGCGCGCGCTGGCTGAGGGCAACGGTCTCGCGGTGCGCGTGGCGCGCCGCAGCCAGCTGTGCGGCGGCGAACCAGGCCTCGCGCGCCTCGCTGGCACGGCCTGCCGCCTGGAGGTGCGCGGCCAGCAGCTCGGGGCGGTCGCGGCGCACCTCGGGTGTCACGCGATCGATCAGGCCGGCGCAGAGCCCGTGCAAACGCTCGCGATCCTTGGTGCGCATGGATCTGTAGGCAGCGTCGCGGATCAGTCCGTGACGGAAGCGATAGCCCGGTTGCGGCCCGTCCAGGTACTGCAGCAGCCCCGCGTCCAGAAGGCACTCCAGGCTGCCCTGCCGCCGGGCGGCCGCAACGAACGGGTCGTCCTGCTCGAGCAGCACTTCCAGGTGCGCCGCAAGGCATTCGCGCCCGAGCACGGAAATGAGCTGGGCGAAGGCGCGGTCGAGTCCGAGTTCGTCGAGCCGCGCGACGAGAAGATCCTCGAGCTTGGCCGGCAGCTCGTCGATGGCTCGCACCCCGCGCTCGCGCAGCATGCGCATCGATTCCTCGAGGAAGAGCGGCACGCCATCGGCGCGCTCCACGACTTGCTGTCGCGCCCAGGGAGGCAGCTGCGCGCCCAGATCGTCAGCCAACTGCCTGGCCTCGTCGGCGGACAGACCATGAAGGTCGACGATCTCGGCGTCGGGCAGGCTCATCATCGGCATCGCCTCCGACCGCTCGCCGAGCACGACGAGCAGCGGCTGCGGCATGCGCATGCCGAGCAATCGTTGCAGGAGTTCGACGCTGGAGGGGTCCAGCCACTGCGCGTCATCGACCACGAGGCAGGTGGGCCCTGTGGCCAGCAACGCTGTCAGGCAGTCGAGCAGCAGTTCTGCGCACCGCCAGCCCGCCTCCGGCTCGGCGGGAGCTTCTGCGTGGCGTGAGGGGAGCAACAGCCGCATCAGCTCGTGGATCGCCGGGTCGCCCGGCCCGCGCGCTGGCAGCAGTTGCGTCAGCTGCCGGCCGAGGTCATCGGCACTCGCACCGGGGGCGATGTGCCATATCCGGCGCAGCGCATCCACGACCGCGGCGAAGGGGCTGCGGTCGGTGAGCGGCTGCCCGGTCACCTGGTGGCACGACAAGCCTTGTCCCCGGACGATTCGGGAGAACTCCTGGAGGAGACGCGACTTGCCCACGCCCGCCTCGCCGCGCACGACGCACCAGCGTACGCGGCCCGTGCCCGCCGCGTTCCAGACCTCCCGGAGGCGATCCAGCTCGGCACGCCGGCCGACGAAGCGGGTGGATGCGATTGGGGCGTTCCCGTCGACTGCGGTCTGCGCGGACAGGCCCTTCAAGGCGTACAGCGAGGTCGGGAATTCAAAGCCGACGAGCGCCTGATCGGCGGCGTGGAGCTCGAGCACGAATCCCGGCGACACCCGCAGCAACGTGGACGACGCGACGAGAACCTGGCCGGGCTCGGCCTGCGCGCGGATGCGCGCAGCCAGGTGCACGTCCGGGCCATACGCCAGACGAGCATTGACGGCCACCTCGCCAGACGCGACGCCGATGCGCGCTTGCAGCCCCAGTTCGGAAAGCGCTTGGGAAAGTTGCCAGGCCGCGATGAGGGCCCGGTTCGCTGCGCCTTCGATCGCGCGCGGGAATCCGAAGTAGGCCATCAGGCCGTCGTCGCCCTGGGGCGAGTCCAGCGTGCCGTGGAAGCGTAGCGTGATGTCACGGCACAGCCCGTAGTAGGCGGTCATGGTTTCGCCGTACTCCTCGCCCTTGCTCGCATTGAGCAGTGGTGTGGAGCCGACGAGGTCGATGCTCACGGCCGTGACAGGTCGCCAGCCCTGCTCGGCGGCGTCGACGGGCCCGCGGTCGTCGCCGTAGAGCCTGCAGCAGCGGGCGGGCAGCCCGAGCACGCGAAGGGACCGTTCGAGCGACTGCGACAGCAGCAGCGGGTGACGCCAGTGACTGCGAAGAAGATTCTCCAGCTGCGGGCGCTTGGCCGCCGGAACGTCGGACTGCGCCACCACGAGCGGACGCCCCAACCGGCGTGCCGCCTGGATCGCCGCAAATCGGTCGCCGGACGCGTCCTCCCACACTACGAGGCGGGGCATGACGGCAGATGGGGTCCGACCTGAGTCCGGCAGGTCAGTGAGGTGTCGCGGGATCGGTCGCTGCTGTTCGATCGCGGAAGCGATCTCTTCTTCCCAGGGCCAGTCGTCGAATGCGACCGGAAGCTGGACCGACAGCATCGCCCCGACCGATCGAGGCAGCGCGCCGAGAATGACACCCGGCAGCGCCGGCACGTCGTGCGGGGGCCAAGCCGCCTGGTCGACGGTGCAGTGCCAGCGGCCGTCGCTCAAGATCGCGAGCAGGCGCGACTCGTCACTGAGCGCCAAAGTCAGCACCCAGTTCTCGATCGATGGCTCCTCCGCGAGGTCGGGGTTCGTTGCCACCCCGCCCGACATTCCAGGCGCTCTTGCCAACGCGTTCCTCCGCCCCTGAACGGGAGACCACACCTTGGGCGGCATGGCCGTTCGGGCGAGGATAGCGGCTCAGCGCGCTGCGACCAATATTTGAACGTGGGGTTCGGCCTGCTCCGACGGCCAAGGCTGCATTGCGGGTGGGCGATTAATCGGACCGAGATGTTCAAAAGGGCTTCCCTCCTTGGACGCGGCTTCAATCGAGGAGACGTGCTACCAAGCGCCAGCGATGCCATTCTTTCGCGGGCAGGGAACGAGCGCCTCCTCAAGTTTGTGGGAGGTGGAGTACCGACCCACCACGGGCTTTTCGGCTCGAGCGCGTCACGCCGTGGCGGAGCTGTCGGCCAGCGCGACAAAGGAAACTTCGGCTCAGGGGGCGATTCGGCGCCGGTCGCAGCGGCAACGCCCGCTTCGGGTGGGCATCAGGCGAGTCGCTTGGCGGCATCCTGCATGCCCTCGAAGACCGCCTCTGCCAGAAGGGCGGGGAACCCTCCGGGCAGTTGAGTGCGAACCTTGGCGATGACTTCTGGCGTGCGTGTCACGATGGCGTCGATCAAATGCTCTGCTCCTCGACCGGCTTCGTCCAGGATGCCATGGCGCGTGCCCAGCGCGACCCAGTGCCGACGCAGGATGTCCCGCATCCTCCAGTGCGCGTTCTTCGACCGCACGGCCATGGCCATCTTGACCTTGAAGGGCGACAGCTTTCCCTGCCCCTCTCCGAGAACCGGGTAGGCGGACAGCACGTCATAGAGTGGTGTGAGCTGGTATCGCCCGCCGGGGCGCAAGAACAGGCTGAAGTTCTTGGCATGACCATCGGTGGCGCAGAGCATCCAGAAGAGCAACTGCGCCTTGAAGAAGCCGCGTCGGTCCTGTTCGCGCGTCATCGAGCCATCGAGCACATCGAGGATCCGGTCCATGCCGGGTCCGCCGTCGGCTTCGTACTTGGCTTCGGGTGGTACCCCGGTGGCCTGGCACATGTCCTCCTGCGGCAACCGGATGAGGCGGCTGTCGCCGGACGGATGTGTCCACCAGGTGCGGTCGAAGCGCCTGACCACCAGCACCTTGACGTCCTCGAACTGCATCGGCCGGCAGTCCGCCACGGATATTCCGAACTCCTGCAGGATCAGCGAGCACAGCCACTCGTTCTCCACCGAGTCGCGCATGTCGAGCTTCATGCCGCCGATGAGGCCCAACGGCAGCTTGAAAATGTGCGTCGTGGGCGTATTGCCGTGCGGGAGAGCCCACTGGCCGTCTCGCAGCAGCAGGGCCGTCTTCTCCTGGGCGCCTGCAATCGAGATTCGGAAGTCGTCGTCGTCGACGCCCCAACCCATGGCATTCGAGGTTGTCGTGCCACGCAGTATTTGCACGACCTGGGCGTCGCTCAGGGGCTCGGATTTCAGGGGTGAGGTGCCGGCAGAGGTCGCGCCGTCCGGGAGGATCTCGAGGGCGCCGACACAGTCCCGGCCGATTTCGGCGAGCAACTCGAACGCACTGGTTGACCCGGTGTTGAAGCGTCGCGCCAGCCGGTCTCGAATGTCCTTGCTGTCGGGCAGCAGGTTCTCGAAGTAGGCTCGGACTTTGTCACCCCGATGCGGCGAGTTGCCCGGCGTGAAGGGCAAGGAAAGTGACAGCGCCCGGCCTTGCTCCGATTGCGTCCAGGTCAAGTCGTACTGCAGGGTGTCGGGGGCATTGGGCGCCAGGCTCCAGGTGCCGACGAAGGCCCCGTTCATCCAGAGGCCCAGCGTGCGCTTGTGAGAGTGGCGGCCCATGGCTTACCAGACAGGCTTGTCCGTGGAGGCTTGGCCGGATGGGCCAGCTGTCGGCGATGTCCCCGTCGATGGCGTTCCGAGCGTCAGCTCCACGCCCAGAATGTTGAGCAGCTTCAGCAAGCTCGCAGTGCCAACCCTGTCCGCGTTGCGTTCCATCGCCGAGTAGGTCTGTTGGGAGACTCCCAGGCGCAGGGCGACTTCGGTCTGCGTGAGCCCGACCTGTTTCCGGAAGGCCTGGAGCAGCGGGGGCAGTTGCGCGGCGGCACGAACGGTGAGCTTGGGCATACAGATCCTGTACTGTGGCTCGAAAATACAATCTTTGATAAGTATATAAAGTTTACGCACTATCAGCTGTAAATTCAATCCACAGATTATGAGCTGTGAGCCGTGCAGAGGATCGATGCCTGCATTCGAAAGCCAGTCAGGGCTCATCACCCTTGCCCTGTCCCAAGACCAGGAGGTCCTCTCCGCCGGACGGGCTCGGGGGCCGGCCACTGGAAGCCCGCCCCGCTCGCGTGAGCGTGGGGGCGCGTCGAGGTCGGGCAGGTCCACCGCGACGTTGGCGCACCGCGTGATGGCCCAATCGAAAGTCGACGTCGAGTGGCGCCAGCGCGTGGCCGAGCGAATGTCGTCCCATAACGTCCCGATGCACGAAATTAGCCGAAATTCATCGCGCGAATGCATTGATTCCCGATCTAGAGTGAACTAGGCAATAGGCCAGTTTGGTGGAGTCACGACATGAACCTCTCTCACTCCTCGTCGCAATCCCAGGTGGCATCCCCGGAACCGGTTCAGCGGATCATGCGTTTGCCCGCCGTCCTGTTGGCAACCGGGCTCACACGCTCCACGCTCTATCGGCTGATGGCGCAGCGTGCATTTCCGACGCCGGTCAAACTGGCCAAGCGTTCAGTGGGCTGGCGCCAGCACGATGTTCGCGAGTGGAACGAGGCCCGTCCTCAGGCCTGGCGATGAGCGGATGCCCCTATGGAACCTCAAATGGTGTTCTGGCCGAAGGGGCCGGCTTCTGCCCCTGAGGGGCCAACCCTGGACAATGCGACCCCGCCTGTCGTCGACTCGCCGGCGATCGGCACGAGACCCGTCAAGCTCGGCTTTCGAATCAGTGCGGATCTCGCTGAGTTGCTCACGACGCGTGCTCGTGAATGCGGGTTATCGCAAACGGCCTATCTCGCGCGCTTGATCGCGGGCTCGCCGACGCCGTCGCTCGATGTCGTCGTGACGCTGGGGTCATCCGCGGATCGGCTCGCGACAGTTTCGGCGGACCTCAACGAATTGATCCGTGTCCTCAGGCGCGACGCGTCGTCCAGCGGTCCGTTGGTCGAGCAATTGCTCAAGCCGCTGACCCATGACGTGCGCGAGCATCTTCGCTCGGCGTCCCGCGTCGTCGCCGAGCTTCGGCCCGCGCGAGCCGTTCTGAATCCTCGAGTGGACGCGACGGCAAAGGAACGCGATGGCGACTGAGATCGACGGGATCCTGGTCCAGTGGGGCGATCGACTCTTCTATCCCAGCAACCGCAGGGGCAGATCGACATCGAGCCCTCGACTGTCGGGCGGGCAGCGCCATCGGGCCGCCGAGATTCGCCAGCGCATCAACGCGACGGTGGTTCGTCGGGCCGCGCAAGTGATGGTCAAGGTCACTGGAGGCGGCAGGGGCATGGCGGCGATCGGCGCGCACCTGCGATACATCAGCCGACGAGGCGAACTCGAGTTCGAGGACGACCGGGGCGTGGTCCGCGAAGGCAAAGAGGCGCTGCACGACCTGGCCGAGCAATGGCGCTACGGGGGTTCGTTCATCGACGAGACGAGCCATCGCCGCGAGGCGTTCAACATCATGCTGTCGATGAAGAGCGGAATCGATCCGTCGATCGTTCAACGTGCCGCGCGGGAGTTTGCTCAGACTGAACTTGCCGGCCACCGCTATGTGATGGTCTTGCATGACCATCAGGCGAACCCGCACGTGCACATCAGCGTGCGCGCGGAGTCACGAGAGGGCAAGCGTCTCAATCCGCGCAAGGCGGACCTTCAGCGCTGGCGAGAGACATTTGCCGAGAAGCTGCGCGGCTGGGGTATCGACGCGGAAGCCACCCGGCAGCGCACTCGCGGAGAGGTCCGCAACTACGAGCCCATCTGGCGCATCAAAGCCGAGCTCGAAGGACGGCTTCGGAATCCGACGGACCCGGAGAAGTCGGGCTTGGCGGTCGTCAAGGCGCAGGCCGATGCCGCCGAGGCTTGGGCTCATATCGCGGGTGGGCTCTCCCGCTCCGACAGTGCCGAGGATCGACAGTTGGGTGAGCACGTCGATCGGTTTCTGTCGAGGACGTTTGGCGTCCCGTCGAGTCGCGCACCTGACTTGCGCCCGGAGCCTCAGGTCAACGTGACACACGAGAGCTCCCGAACCCCGCAACAGGTCGCGCGCGAAATCGTCAAGAGCCCAGGCAAATCCGAGATCCAACGTTAGCGATCCAGCATCGGATGCGAGCGCTGCGTGTGCTGCTTTGGTTTAACGAGACTCGCTGCCGCCTGGGTGCTTGTCTCTCTGCCTTCGGCCAGCGGACGGCGGCATCGGACTCGCCGTGGCCTCGGGCGCGGGACTTTGCAGTGCTGGCGGGGCCGCGTCGAGCGACTCGGGTCGGCCACTCGGGACGGGCAGGTGAGGCGAAAGCAGGAACACCGTTGCCACGCAGACGGCAGACAGCACGCCTGTGCCGGCGTGAGCCAGCCAATCTCTCCATGGGTCATTCGCGCGATCCACCTGCTTCTCGAGCCTGGCTGCCAGGTCACGCAGCTTCGGGCCGACTTCCTTATCGAGAAGGGACCGCGCGGTGTCGCCCATAGCCTTTGTCTGCCATATGACCAGTTCGGCCACGAGCTGCTTGGTGTTGTCGCCGAGGTATCGGAGGGTGGCCTTCTTCGTGTCCTCGGCTTCGGCGAGGGCTTGGCGCTTGACCTCTTCGCCCTCAGCCGCCATGCCGCGCGCGGTGATCACCAAAGCCTCGCGGGACTCCTCGAGCGCTTTGCATGCCACGTCGATCGCCGGCGCCAGTTTGTCAGCGCGGTCCAGCAAGTTGTGCAGATCGCCCAGCGCATCGGCAAGAAGGGCTTCGCGGAGGTTAGAGGGTCGATCCATGGCGAGACCGACCGTCAGTGGAGCTGGAGGGCCGCGAAGCACGCATCCAGTTCGGGCAGGACGCCAGTGGCCAGGCGACGGGTTGCGAGCTTCTGCGCCAGAGCGATCTTCTCGACCACGCCGTTCGCGTTGGCGATTTGCGCTTTGTAGTCGGTCTCATCGCGGACCAACTCCGCCAGGTCAACCCCGGTGCCCTTCACACGCTCGTAGATTTCGTTCGCACCGAGCTTGCAGCGGGTGTTGGCCGGCGCGAACTGATGCTGCTCGATGAAGGCAAATAGGCTCGCGAACAGTTCGGAGATTCTGGCGTCGTCCTCGATCTGGTTGAACACCACCCTCATCTTCGACACCGGGACGCCGATACGGGCAAGCTCGGCCAAGGTCGCGATGGTGTCCTGCTGCTGCTTGAGCGCCGGCATCGTCGGAATCACGAAGTAGTCGAAGTCCTCGTGGCTGCCGCGGTACTTGCGCATCAGGGCGAGCAGGTCCTCGACGTTGCTGGCGCCGATGTCGACGACCACGTTGTCGACGGTCTGCAGATACTCCTGCAGCTCGCCGAACTGACTACCGCGCACGGCCTGAGGCTGGCCATCGTCGGCGTTGATGCTTTCGACGGCGATGAGTTCAGCGCCAGCGATGCGCGGGGCCAGCAGATGGCGCGCCACGGTGGTCTTGCCGACGTTGCCCGAGAAGTTGATGACGGCGATTTTCATGATTGATTGCTCCGGTGTCGAACGAGGGAGTTGGTGACCTGTTTGGCCATGAAGTCAGCCGCGATCTCCTTGGCGGAGCGCGGTGCAGTAGCGAGAGCAGGCGGTGCGTTGATCGGTGGGGATGTCGGCGGCACACGCTGAATGGGTGTGCGATGGACCGGACGATCGTCAGCGCCGAGAACGCGTCGCGTGGACCTCGCGGCTTCTCGCTGGACCGTGCTCAGACTCACCTGTAAGCCGGCATCGGCAAGGGTCGAGCGGATCGCCTCGAGCGTGTAGCCCTCGGTTCGAAGTCTCGCAATGTCGCTCGCGTAAGCGCGTGCCTTGCGATTGCTCCGACCTGGTGGATGCTTGGGGATGAGGTGCACACGCAGCTCCTGCTGGGGTGTGACTGATCCTAGTGTCCCAGGACGTTTGGGACGCTTGAGTTCGCCTCAGATCGTGGTCCGTCGATTCGGACCCTGTTCACTTCTTGTTCGGATTCTGTTCGGATCGGAGTCGGATGCTCGTCGGCTCCAGATCAGCAATAGAACAAGGCAAGTGAAAAGATCTAGTGCAGGATAGGCTGGGCGCCAGCAAATGGCTGCCATGCAGCGTGGTCGAGAGATTCGACGAGTAGTTGGCACTTCGTCGATTGACGTGATCGCGACGGAGCTTTGCCCACTGCTACAACTCGACGCACTCAGGAGGAGACGCGCACATGGCACGACGCAAGAAGACCAGCCCCGTCGAGGACGTGATGGACCTGGTGGCGATGCTGCCGCCGATGTCCAGACACTAGGTCTTCAACCAGAACCGTCCGTTCGAACCGTGGGGTCTGGCAGAACCTCTGGCGCGGGGCGCCTGTCGTGCACTTGCAGCAACTGCTCGACACAGCGCCGGCAATTGTCTGCATCCAAGCCGCTTGCACCGGTGTCAGTCGCCAGCCGGATCAACAGCGCTTCGATATGACTTCCAGCGGCGCTCTGACGCTCCATGTATTCAAGAAAAGATAGAAGGCCGAGATCCTCTGCTGGCTTATGTTGCAAGTACACCGTTGCGAGCGCTGGAGCCTCGTCGGGCAACCAATCGAGTCGAGCAAGACGCAAAAGCAGCGCTGCCTGCACGTGCTTCTCGGCACCGGCTTCCAGACTGCCCAACAGTGATGCGGGGACGCGCTTTGCAATCCCTGACATCGGCAGCAGCGAGAGCGCGTACAAAAACGCCTCGGCGTGCCCCTCGCGCAATGCACGCTCATACAACCTCTCGCAGGTTGCGACCATACGCTCCCCGTCACTAGTGTGAAAGAAGTAGTGGTCGCCATCGCGACGCACCAGCGGTGCGGCCTCCAGAAACAGGGCGAGTAGATCAGCTTCGGAGGCCTGCATCGAGACGATGGCCCCGAGCACGTCACTGGCCATCGTCGCCCCGGAGTGGCGGCAACCCTCAATCAACGCGCGGAGCACTGGTACGACGAGTTCCGCACCCAACTCGTCGCTTGATAGCCGTATAGCCGTGCCGCACACCCTAGCCAGCCTGTCGGCATCCTCGCGCGCTAGGGGCACTTGCTTCAGCGCACGAGCGAGATCGCCCAAATATGCGAGGTGACCTTGCGCATCTTCGTGTTTCATATTCCACAGCGAGGGTACGAATACGGCGCCCAGCGCACCATCGGCAGCGCTAAGCAGTCCGTCCGGTCGGCCAAGGTCGGCGAGTCGAAGCTCGGTGATGCGACTCCAACGCAGCCAATCGGCTGATTGACCGAGCTTGCCAGCGCGGGCTCGCGCGGCGATCTCGGTCGCCGGCATGCCGGCGCGCCCTGCGTCGACGGCTGCTATCAGCTGCCAGGGCAAGAACCACCGTGGCACGTCTTCGGGCGGTAGCGCCAGTAGGGCTTGCGCCTGACTTGCAAGGTTGCTCAGGTTTGGCTGGCGTGCGAATTCGCTGGCAATGTGCATCGCGCGCCACTGTGGATCGGCGGTCGCAAGCTGCGAACCGTGCAACTGCAACTGCTCGATGACTCCAAGCACATCAGCCGATCGCCGCCCGAGCGAAATCGGGCCAACTCGACCACGGCTGTCGAGGATTGTCAGACCGGTCGACCGCGAATAATCGAGCAGCGTGGGAAGCCGACCCGCTAGTGGCCCTGACAGCAACAGTTTCTGTCCCGCATGGCCATCACGATCTAGGAGATGAGCTAGCGTGTACGTTGGCAGTTGTAGCGGATTCGCTGCAATGACCTGGCGCAGAAGCGTGGACTCCCATTCTAGAAAGATCAGCTCCTTAAGCCATGCTCCTGACCGCGGCGGCGCTTGCTTCAGAGCCCGATGGATGTCGTCGGACGCCCAAGTCTTGCCTTCGTCGGCGAGCCGCAGACACAAACGCCAGGCGCCAGGCTTCGCATGTCCTGACCCGATGCGCGAGCGCAGCTCTTCCCGCAGCACCGCTAGGCTGTCGCCTGCGAAGTGCGACTGAAGCGATACTGCTGCTCCAGCATCTGACTGGTCCAACAGCTTCGCCGCTAGTCGTGCCAGCATTCGCGTGTTGTTGGGTTGATTTCGCGAGGCTCCGTCTTCGAGCATCGCCACGGCAAGCCTAGAGCCGACCGCGAGCATTTGCGCGGTCGGATCTTCGGAGTTCTCGTTGAGGCGGTGGCAAATCGCAATCAGCGAATCGACGATCGTCTCCTTTTCGAAGAAGATGCGCCCGGCCACGAAAAGGAACACGTTTCGCCAATAGGCATGTGGTGCGATCAAGCCCAAAGTCTCGTGCAGCGAGGATTCAACGCCGTCGAATGCATGCTCAGCGGCCATGAACTCCTGCAGTGATCGGATTTCGAACCCGATCTCCTCTGCCGTGTTGCCGACCAGTAGCACTAGACGATTGGTCGCAGCCTCCACGATCTCGCGCACCAGGGCCCCGCGTTCGTGGTCATCCTTGTGGCCGCGATCGAGCAAACGTCTGTTCACGAGCGACTGAAACTCCTTGTGGTCGAGCTTGGTCGCGGTCTTCCCAGTAGCGGCATTGCGCTGCTGGAGCAGCCAGCCCGCTCGGTGGTGAATCCAATGGAAGTCGGGCTCCAACCGGCCCAACAACTTCGAGAACGGCGTGCCGCGTTCCTTTTCGCGCCGGTAAATTACGCCGTAGTAGTCGTGGAAGAGCTTCCAGCGATGCTCGGGCGGTACGCCGCCGCCTTCGATCAATGCCAGCATGATCGTCACTTGAAGCGGCGATACCATCAACCGCTTGGTCGAATCGTTCTCGGTGGCAAGGCGCAATGCGGAAGTCAGCTCTTCGACGCGGCCGCGTCCGCCCGGATGCCGCGCTTCGGCGAGCCGTGTGCCGTACTGCATAGCATCGTTGGGCTCGAGCGGCAGCAGGTCTAAGTGCAGGAAGTGTTCAGGATCGAACTCGTCGGAGTAGCCCTGTGGACGCGTCGTAGCCAGCACCAGCAGGTCCGCGTCTTGCGCCTGAGCTTCGCTAGCGATGAAGTCTCGGATCGCGTCCATCATTAGAGCGCGGTTGCTGGACGCTGGTACTTCGTCGAGCCCGTCGAGCACGAGCAACCAGGGCCAGTTGTGCAGCCAAGTCCTGAACTCCGACTTGCTCAGGCCCGAATCTGTGCGGCGCTCGACGTGCTTGACGAGAAAGTCCAGCAGGCTGTTAGAGGCTCGCGGCCCGGTGTCCGCCAGGGCCTCCGCCAGGCGTTTCAGATCGACCCGGAGTGGGTACCGCAAGACGTTTGGCGGTGGCAACCCACGGGCCTGGCGCTCGATGCGTTCTAGCGCTCCGCGTACATCTTCGGAGTACAGCGCCGAGGTAGAGCGCAACAGCGCGGCCCTGAGCAATTGGCAGGCAAATTGGCCGACAGTGGTCTTGCCCTGACCTGGGCCACCGACCAAAACAATCCGGCCAGGTACGCGGTGTGCGCGCCTTTCGTCACGGTGCCGCGGCGGCTGAGCTGAGGGCCGCAAGACCTGGCGCCCCTCCTCGAAGAACAGCCTGAGGAATGTCCGTCGCCCATTGGCGGACTCGTCCACCCCTTCTGAGTCTTCGTCTGTAAATTCAGGCTCATCGGCCACCACTTGCTGCTCAACAGGTCCCGAAGCGGTCGACGCTGCACTGCGGTAGCCTGATGGAGCCACAGGAAGATCGACAAAAACGTTGGACAGCGGGATTGAGTTGGACTCGGTGTAGCCGCCCTGGCCGAGCTTTGCGTACTGGTCGTCGAGCAACTCTGCCTCGAGGTACCTTCTCATCGTCGCCGGAAAGTCAGTGCGTTCCAGCTTCAGGTGCTTCATCATGGCGGCGAGCACATCGCCCGGCAGGAGCCAGGCCGAGTAGCTCATCCGGATCCCCTCGTGCACCTCAAGAAAGCGGCGGATCTGGTCGCCGTCCCATAGTGCCCAATCCTTCAGGCCATGGCTTTTCTTGAAGCCGTCAAGCGCCGCGGAGATTCGGTCCTTGCCACCGGTCTGGGCGACGGCGCTGAGTGACAGATTGGTCGCAAAGACGTAGTAGTCCGGGCACACGCGGCTTCCGCGTGGCGACGGCTTGCTGCCAGGCTTGCGTGCCTTGAGCTTCTTGAACTCAGCCTTTAGCTGGGAGAGCGCCCAGTCAGCGTTCTTCTTCGGTGACGCGTCGGGCTGCTGGCGGAACTTCGCTTGCACTATGCCGCTACCGTTCCAGGGGGTGGCGCCTGCGGGGTAGGCTACGCCGCCGTGGAAGCTGGCTTCACGCCCGCCGTCGGGTCCATCGCCAAAGATCTGCACCTGATGACCGAGTACCGCCACGCTCAGGGATTGCACGAGCTGCTCGAAGGAGCGTGTGTTAAGGCGTTCGAGCTGATAGTCGTGCATCTGAGTTGTCCCTGATCCGAGCCCATGGGGCGACGCGACAGGTCAAGGATAGCGATCCGCCCGGCGATGGAGAAGCGCGCGCGCACCGTCCCACTACGTCACCTCTACGATGGCCGGAGAAAAGCATGCGCAACGCACCGGTCGGCGGCATCCTCTATCGAGAGGATGCGGCGCCCATTCAGACGAGAAGCGCATCGCGAAACAAAACCTGCGGACCGTCGCTATGCTTGCGGAACTCTCACACTCTGGCCTGCCACGTTGGCCCTGTAGGGACCCTCATGCGCGCAAGCGCTGTGGCGACTCGCAAGATCAAGGTGCGGCTTGACAACAGCGCGAGGAGCCCTTGCGGCGCCAGGCAAGACAGGCGCAGTTTGACCGCCAGGAAGCACTGAAGGCCCAAGCCATTCGCGAGCGCGAATCGGCGGTAGAAGATGCTCGCCGCTCAGCGGTAGCAGTATCCTGCGGAAGGAACGGGCCTGGGCCAAGTTCTATAAAAGGCCCTCATATTGCGACGAGGCAGCGTCAATGGAGTGCGCCAACGGATTCATCCGCGCGAAGCGGACCTTCGAGGAGAAGTACGCGCGCGGTGATCTGTAGAACGCTCAGGCTCTTGCCGGTCGTCAAGCTGCGCCCCACGAGTGGCCGCCATCAGGTCGTGCCTTGGCCTTAGCTCCCGAATCCTCGCCGCGGGGATGGAGTGAACGGAGGAGGCGGTCGCCCCGCTCACGGTGATCAATCTCATTCTGTCGCGGCGCGTCGGCATAACCAGCGAAGACGAGCTAGTCCGCATTGATCAAAGGGCTTCATCTCGATGAACTTGCAATGCGAGTGCGTGCGGCGATGTTGGAGGCACGCGCCGGACAGAATGGTGTCGTGCGGGAGCCGCCGCATAGTTTGCTGCCTTGGTTTCTCGGGCGCCTGGGCCAGTACACCTCTTTGCGCCTCTCGGGAAGAGGTCGCAGCCCGGCCTATCGAATGCTCGGTGATGTGGTCTCGCGTTTCGGTGCCACCGTCGGTCCGCCATTTACCGTTTGGCAGCCACACCCTTCCGGTTCGAAGATCGCGAACCACAGGATCGAGCTCATGGCAAAGCAACTGCAAGACGGCATGCTCCCCGGGCTGCTGTGCAGCCTGAGTAAATCAACTGGGGATTCGGCCGGATCGGAATTGTCCCTGCGAATCGATGAGCGGGTTGCCGTCCAAGCTGCAGTGTTCAAGTCTTGGACAGTGACGCCACATGCGGCGGATCTCTGTCTGTTGGAAGCCCTAACTTCGAACTCATTCAGCCTTTGCCAGGGGGCCAATCGATGGCAAAGTGGCGCCGAATCCTCATAGTTGTGGATGTGCTTGCGCGATGGGTCACTAGGATCGACGGGCTGTCTCTAGGAGGGCTTCATGTCATTCAAGATCGACGGAACCGAAAAGCGCATTGGACTGGCGCTGTCGGGAGGCGGATTCAGGGCCGCGGCGTTTCATCTGGGCGTTTTTCGCCAGTTGAAGGCGCTCAACTTGTTGGACAAGCTGGACCTGATTTCATGCGTGAGCGGCGGCAGCATCGCGGGAGCGACATTGGCGCTGAACTTGTCGGATCCTAATCCACTCGCCAAGCTCGAAGCCTACCTGCGCACAAAGTCGATCGCCGTCGCGTCGGTGATCGGTGGAATTCTCGATCCATTCGAGTCACGCCTGGACAAATTGGCTGACTCCTACGACCGCGACCTGTTCAAGGGCGCGAAGCTCTCGAGCCTGAAGGGCGGCCCGCGGATCTATTTCAACTCGACGAATCTGGCCACGGGCAACATGTTCTTTTTCGTCGCCGGTGGCGGAAAACCTGAGGAAATGGGTGAACACGAGCTGGGCGTCGTGCCGGCCGCTGACTTTGCGCTCTGCCGGGCGGTCGCGGCGTCGTCTGCGTTTCCTCCGGTCTTCCCCCCGCTGAAACTCGACGTGAAGACATATCCACCGGGCGCTTCGGTCGAGTACGTGACGCTCACCGATGGCGGCATCTACGACAACATGGGCGTCAATCCCTTGCTGCGCGTCGCTCGCAACCCGATCGACTACATGATCGTCAGCGATGGCGGCAAACCGTTCGCATTTGAGGAACGGCCGACCGAATCGGGCGCGATCGTCCTGAAAGCGGGTCTGGACATCATGATGGAACAGATCCGTGGGCTGGAGTTCGATCGGATGGAGCATCGCCATCTCGCCGGCAAGGGAGCGAGGCCGCTCTGGTTCTCGATCGACAGCCGGGAAGGGGAGCAACAAGCGGGCGACGCCAACTCCGCCTCGTCGATCTCCACGAACCTGAAGAAGCTCAACGACGACGAGATGCGCGTGCTGATGCGACACGGAGCGGCACTGATTTCCTCACGGATTGCGAAGTACGCGCCCGAACTCGCGACCGTTGCTCCGTAGTTCCCGGTGAACGCGCGATCCCGCGTCAACGACGCTGGTGGTCGTGCGGCGGGTGGTTCCACAACATCGACACCAGAGCATGCAGAGCGTCTGCCCGTCACATGCCGTTATTGAGGAGATGAACTCATGCCAACGAAGCCGAACTCGCCGAAGCCAGTCAAGCCCTCGACGAAGAGCGCCACTGCCGCGTCGACGCGAAAGCCGACCACGAAACGCTCTGCATCGACAAGTCCTGCGGCGAGCGGCTCGACCGCCGCAGGGACGCCACCGTGGATGAAGCTTCCCGAGCCTAGGACGCGCACGCTGAGGGTCTATGCCTTCGATCCCAGCGCTGGCAATTTCGTCGGCAACGTCATGTCGATGAACATTCGCTGGGAGAGGAATCTCAAACCCGGTCCGATCGGCCGTCGCTTCGCCGTGATCGACTACGACGGCGCAAACAGGTGCTACTACCCTCCGATCGAGCTCGACGACTATCGCATCCTTGCCCGCGACGGTCTGGACCCGTCCGAATCGGATCCTCGCTTCCATCAGCAGATGGTCTATGCGGTCGCGTCGCAGACGGTAGAGAAGTTCGAGGTCGCCTTGGGGCGCACGATCCATTGGCGTCGCGCCGACCGACCGATCGGACAGGAAAAGCCTGATGACCCTGCGGACGACATCTGGGTGCTCAAGCTATTTCCGCACGCGATGGCGCAAGCTAATGCGTTCTACAGCCGAGAGGCGCAAGGCATCCTGTTCGGCTATTTCCGGGCGAGCGACAAAGAGCAAGGCAACAACCTGCCAGGACAGCGCGTGTTCACGTGCCTGTCCCACGACATCATCGCGCACGAGGTGACGCATGCTGTGATCGACGGCATTCGGACCTTCTTTACCGAACCCACGAATCCCGACGTACTGGCGTTTCATGAGGCGTTCGCGGATTTGACCGCGCTGTTCCTGCACTTCTCGCACAAGGAGGCGCTACTCGACACCATCCGCAAGACCGGTGGTCTTCTCTATCAATTCGAGCTGACGCCGGACGCGGCGCCAGTGGAAGGCTCCGCGCGCGTCAGCGCCGATCGAGCGAACATGCCCGCTCGCGTCCAGGGCGAGAAGGCGGTCCGCAATCCGCTCGTGGACCTTGCCAAGCAGTTCGGCGAAGCGTCGGGCATGGGACGTGGCCTCAGAAGTGCCCTCGAGGACAAGCCAGATCCACTGGCGCTACGAACACGCATCAACGAACCGCACTTCCGCGGATCCATCCTGGTGGCCGCCGTCTTCGATGCCTATTTCTCGACCTATCTATTGGCGGCTTCAGACCTGTTTCGGATCTTCCGCGCGGGCGGTGCGTCAATCTCCTCGCCCGAGCTGCCGACATCGCTCGCCAACCTATTGGCCGAGGTCGCATCGAAGACAGCCGACAACTTCTTCCAGCTCTGCGCACGCGCGCTGGACTATTGCCCGCCGGTCGACATCACGTTCGGCGATTTTCTGCGTGCCCTGATGACGGCCAGTGTCGACCTTCGTCCGGAGGACGGTGCGGTGCGTCAGGCGCTGATGCAGGCATTCCGCGCGCGGGGGATCTATCCGGACAGCGCGAGCTTCTTCTCCCAGGATGCTCTTTGCTGGCCACAGGTTCCCGACTGGACGTATCGAGATCCGGCGCCCGAGGCACTGCCTCCGGTGAAGGCGACGATCCTGAGCGAGACGACCGAGAAGATGGAAGAGGTCGCACTAATTTTCGGGGCGCCGAGCGGAATGACGCGCGATCAGCGGAACATCAACGGGGCCATCCTGCGGACCTACGCCCTGGAGAATGCGGCGCGCCTGGGATTTGACGACGACCCGACCCTTCCCCTAGAGGGCCGCCCCTACGCCCCGTCCTTTCACCAGGTGTTCCGCGTCGCCTCTGACGGACGCTTGCGTTCCGAGATGGTTGTCGAGCTCGTGCAAACCCGCCGGGTCCCGTTCGACAAGGACTATCCGGAGGCAGGGAGCTTCCCGCTTCGCGGTGGCGTGACCTTGATCGTGGCCGCGCCGGGACGGGATCACAGCGGCAAGCTTGGGAAGCCCAAGGTGCGCTTTGCGGTTCGAAAGCCGCTCGTCGGTGCTGGTGCGCTCGATCGCGAAAGCCGCCAGCGCAGGTACGCATTCGCAATGGGGCTCACCGATGGCGATACCAGAAGTGATCGCCACTTCCAGGCGAATTTCGGCCTCTTGCATCAAGGAACGTGACCATGGCAACGAAAGCAAGCGCCAAGAAGAAGGTGGCCGCCAAGTCAGTGACTGCGAAGAAGGCTGCATCCGCAGAGAAGGCGACAGCGGCTAAGAAACCAGTCGCAAAGAAGACTACGGCCAAAGGGACAGCGGCTGCCAAGAAGACCACGCAAGCGAAAAAGACCGCGCCTTCAAAGAAGGCGACTGCAGCGAAGAAGGTTGCACCCGCGAAGAGAGTAGCGGCGGCGAAGAGGGCGACCGCGGCCAAGAAGGCTGCTCCAGCAAAGAAAACCAAAGGCTCGGCAGCGGGTGTTGGACGCCTGGGCAATCGGCTCGCGGTGCGTATGTATAGAGTGGGCTTCGGCGACTTCTTCCTGATGACAGTTCCCACGCCGAGCGGGCCGCGTTTCGTGCTGATCGACTGTGGCGTTCACGCGGGCAACATCAAGAGCATGCCGGGCTGCGTCCAGGATCTGATCCAGCTCACCCAGCGCAAGCTTGCCCTCGTCATCGTCACGCACTATCACGCCGACCACCTGTCCGGCTTCGCCACGCAGTTCAACGAGTTCAAGCAGTTCGAGGTGGAAACCGTCTGGATCACCAACCGGCTTGACACGAGCGACGGAAGCGCGATGAAGATCAAGGCGCAGGTTCAGGGTCTTGCGACGCATCTGCGCCTGCAGCTGGCCGCCCGCAGCGATCCCGAAGGCGTTCAAGCCCTGAACAAGGCAGAGAACGCGCTTGGCGTCAACGGTGGAAGCAACGACAAGGCCATGGAGCTCGTCACGAAGGGCTTCAGCAACCGACCACCCGTGTACTACTATGAGGCCGGTGACGAACCACAGTTGCCGGCGTCCTTGAAAGGCGTGCTTTCAGCTCGAATTCTCGGTCCGGCGCCGAAGAGCGCCGCGGCGGAGTTCACCGCCAGCGACAACAAGGCCGAGCAGTATCTCGCCGCGGTGGAGGAGCGTGGCTACCCGGAGGACACCAGGTTCAAGCCCTTCGAACGCGATTGGCCGGCGAGTGCAGGTCTGTACGAGACAAGCGCGTTTCGGCCTTGGAACTCTCCGCGAGCCATGGAGGCCGCGTTACACGCAATGCAACCTGATGTTCTGGCCGCCGCGGCGACAACACTCGACGGCACATTGAACAATCAAAGCCTCGTCGTGCTGTTCACCTGCAAAGGCAAGAAGCTTCTGTTCGTCGGCGACGCACAGTGGGGCAATTGGGCGCATTGGCTGTACGGCAAACCCGTCAAAGGCGCGGACCCGGGAATCTCGAAGGAGGCGCGTGACATCCTCGCTTCGATCGACTTCTATAAGGTCGGGCACCACGGCAGTACGAACGCCACACCGATTCCTGCCGTTCGCGCGTTGGGGCACTTCTGCGTCGGCATGTGCTCCACCGAAACTGGATTCCCGAGCGACAAGCGCACCTACGGCAACATTCCGAAGAAGACAGAGGTGCCGCGGATAGCCTTGATGGAAGCGCTGGAAAAGCAAACTGGAAATAGACTCGTTCGCAGCGACTGGTTGGCGGTTGATAGTGCACCCCAATCACCCGAGGCACTCTCCCAGTTGGAGCGACTGCCGGAGAACTTCGAGACCGGCAAGCTCTATGTGGAATACGTGTTCCCAGACTGAATGGGGGGGTGCGGCAGAATTCTTGGACTGGATAAGTGGATATCTCACCTGACGAATGGTCGCCCGGACACGTTTGCCGAGCTTGATGTAGAGCTCGACCGCTCGCAGCCTGTCTTCGTATGAATACATGAACTACCTCCTGGTAGTCCAAGTTTTCGTCCGCACCTCCGGCGGGTCAGGATTGCGTGGATTCAACATCTTTGCTTCAAGTCGGCTGCCGGGCAAGAAGCAGTCGGTCACAGATCACGGCGATCGGCAGATGCAGCTGCAGATGCAAGGTAGTAAATCTGGGCGGCTGCAGTTCTGGAACGATGCACACAGAAAATCCTGGCCGACCATGATGTCGGGTTTTTGCGGTAATTCTCGTTCTACGAGGGTAGAGGGCGCTGGCCAAGATTGCAGGATCTGCGCACCCTACCTGACGCGAAGGTCTTGAGCTCCAAATTGCGCCCATGACGGGCCGGCGAATTAGAACAGGTTCAAGAGGTGCCATGACCATTCCAGCAGCTATCACTCCTATTGCGGGTGCAATCACTCTTCGATGTCTCGACCTTAGCCAATTTCGCAGGCTAGCAGACGTGCAGGTGGACATCGATGAGAAGACAACAATTCTCGTCGGAGCCAACAACAGCGGTAAGACGTCCGTCCTTGCCGCTCTGAAGCACTTCCTCTCGGAATCCTTCGCGTTCGGTGCATACGACATTAGCTTGTCGCAGTGGGGCACGCTCCGCGAGCTTGGCAAGAAGTGGCAGACACTGACCGAGAATCCGATGACTGCCGCGGCTCCGGCGTTCGACTGGAATGAACAGCTGGCGACGCTCCGCGCCACCATGCCGACGCTGGACCTCTGGTTCAACGCCGAAGCTGGCATGTACCACTTTGTCGCGCCGTTCCTGTCGAAGTTCAGCTGGAAGGGTGGCGCAGTGGGATTGCGCCTCCGCCTGGAGCCTGCATCCGACGCGGAAGGACTGCGGGAGCTTGCATGGGCCTACAACCAGGCTAGGGTGCCGGTGAAGGACATGGGGGAGAAGTCGCTGGCCTGGCCCATCGACCTAATCGACTTCTGGTTGCACGAGCCCAAGCGTCTTGGCGCGGTCCGCGTGTACAAGCTGGATGCCGACAACAACCCGCTCAATGGCAAGGCAACCTACTCGCCGCAGGTCCTCGATGCAGAGGTAGTGCCCATCGACCGCAAGCACCTCACGAGACTGATTCGAGTCGACTTTGTCGCCGCGCAACGGGGGCTAGGCAGCGAAGAGGCTGATTCACGTTCAGCATCTGGGCCACATCGTGCAGGGTTGTTCTCCAACCAGTTGCTCAAGTTTGCGCGCGACCATCTAAAGCTTGCGTCAACGGGGCATGGTCATCGAGCTGACCTCATCCAAGCGGTCGCAGAAGCGCAGAGAGCTCTTGACGAAAAAATTGAGGAGGCGATTGCGCCGTCCGTCGCCGAAGTGCGTGAGTTGGGATATCCGGGCCTGCATGATCCTCAGGAAATTCGCTTCCGAACGCGTATCCAGACTGCTGACTTGCTGGACCATTCCACTGCAGTGCAGTACGGAAGCAACAAGGGCGGCGCTGAAGACTTCCTTCCCGAGTTTTCCATCGGCCTTGGCTACCAGAACCTGCAGTCGTTAAGCTACCAGCTCGTGTCGTTCAAGGCAGCTCGGCTGAATCCAGAGATGGGCTCGCCGGCGCCGGTGCACTTTGTGATGATTGAGGAGCCTGAGGCGCATTTGCACGTACAGGTGCAGCGAATCTTCCCAAGCAAGGCGCATCAGCTCATCAGTCCTACGTTGACGGAAGCGCCTGGCTTGAAAAGCCAGCTTCTCATCAGCACGCATTCGAGTCATCTCGCACACGCGGAGAACTTCGACCGACTGCGTACGTGCGTCGTGTCGCCATGTCCGAGGCTA
>Ga0307513_10002231_pt1 | contig 27057 bp, 34 predicted proteins | sample 15_EM_MG_FD_202174 | JGI IMG/M metagenome (GOLD analysis project Ga0307513, IMG submission 202174) | Populus trichocarpa ectomycorrhiza microbial communities from riparian zone in the Pacific Northwest, United States - 15_EM | ecosystem: Host-associated > Plants > Roots > Unclassified | place...
ACATCTACCTTGGCTTATTCAAACATATGATGGAGTGGGTGGAAGGGTTCCTGAAAAAGCATAAACGACAACAGGCGTTCGACGATGCTTGGAAAGAAATTCCTCCTTACCCCGGATTCAGCGTACTGAAAAGGCCTATCGCGAAATCACACAATGGCAGGGAAAGGAGATGCGCAATCTCGGCCATTGTATTTCAGCCGTATTGGCATCCGCATTGCGAAATCCGGACAGTTCTCAGTATCATGATTTCAAGAGCGCTTTGAAGTCTGTTAGCTGGCTGGTTGATTTCTCTCTCATGGCTCAATATCGGAGTCATACACCAGATACACTTTCCTACATGGAAAGGTACCTGCAGACATTTCACCGGACAAAGGACATTTTTCTCAAGTTCCGTACCTCGAAGGCTACTTGTACCCGAGCAGATCGCCAGGATCAGGAGCTAAGGGAACTGATGGCGGATCAGCGTGCTAAAGACGTCCACCATAGAACCGTGGCTAATCGCTGTCGACAGGCTGATCAAGAGAGGGTTGAAAGGTCCGATCGGCGGGCGAATTTGATACGGCGTGAGAACCACTTCAACTTCATCAAGATGCACTACGTGACTCACGTTGCCTCCCACGTACGGGGTTTTGGATCCATATCGATGTATTCCACAGCGATCGGTGAACTAGCACATAAGGATTAGATTAAAGATGGATACTGCAGGTCAAACAAGAATGATGCCGCGCGGTAGATCTTGTCGCAATATGGCCGCCAACATGCCCTAGGAATGAGGTGGCAGACTATAGAAGCACTTACGAAAGTTAAAGGTGTGATCGTGGCTGAAGATAGTGGGATGGAAACGCCGGCTTTTTCAAGTCACAGTACGGCTCGCCGGGTTCTTAAAGGCTGTATGAAGAACACGAGCATGCTGACCGAACTATGCACAACTCTCAATATCCATTATTCCGACATGATGCAGGAGATACTACGTTTTACTAGGCAGACTGCTGCAGATGACCGGCGGTTGCCAGCTGACCCCACTGAACTAGGGTTACTCCCTGTAGAAGGATTTGCTCAGCTTGAAATTCCAGTCGCCGACTTTCAGGAAACTGACAGGTTCCAGATCCACCGGGCCCGCTGCACTGGAACAAAGGCATTCCGTAACGGTGGCCCCAGAAACGATTGGGTATGGGTCCAGACTGGTGGGGAAGCGAACTATGGAGATTTACGAGAACGGGTGGTGGCTCGGTTGCTGGCACTTTTCAAGATAAGAAATATTCTCAGTGAGGCAGGAGCTGTCCATCGGTTGGCATTGGTTTGCATACTCGATCCGGTCAATAGTGGCAGATTTCACATTGCGAGCGGACATATTCGAGTCGGCAGGGGGGTCAATGGTCGAGACATGCGAATAGTCAGTATAGGGGCAGTGATCGGACAGGCGAAGGTAATTCCTAGCGGGGAGAGTCAATGGATAGTGAATCACAGGATTGATCTGCCGACGTTTAATGAAATATATTAAATTATTCTATCCAATTATGTACAGTATTTATACGAGTTAAGGCTGGGCACTTAAGGTGGCAGTTCCCATATTGTGTGTCCAGCTCCAACTCGGTCGCGGGAGTACTACACAATCCGCTGGCGTTTAAGGGAATATTTTAAATAGGTTGAATTGTTTTGCATGAATATGCGGCCAAGTTGAAGCCGTACACTTAAGATGGCAGTGCCCATATTGAGTGTCCGGCTTCAACTCGGCCGCGGGAGTACCACACAATCCGCTGGCGTTTAGGGAATATTTTAAATAGGTTGAATTGTTTTGCACGAATATGCGGCCAAGTGGAAGCCGTACACTTAAGATGGCAGTGCCCATATTGAGTGTCCGTCTTCAACTCGGCCGCCGGAGGTACTACACGATCCATGGGCGTTTAAGGGAATATTTTAAACAGGTTGAATTGTTTTGCATGAATATGCAGCCAAGTTGAAGCCGTACACTTAAGATGGCAGTTCCCATATTGAGTGTCCGGCTTCAACTCGGCCGCGGGAGTAATATACGATCAGCGGGCGTTTAAGGGAATATTTTAAATAGGTGGAATTGAGTAGGCGGCCGCGTTGAAGCCGGCGACTTAAGCTAGATATTCCCTTAGAAAGTTTCCGGCTTCAACTCTGCCGCGTGAGTTCTGCGGATAATTAATAATACCAATTTATTCTCTCCTGTGGCGAAGCCAACCAAAGTAGGGGGTCTCCATGCCGGCCGCGCCGGGCGTCTTGTGAACAGTAAGGGAATTATGGAAGTGACAGTAGGGCGCGGGCTAAGAAAAGCGCAATGTAGGATGTCACCGGACGGGAGCGGACAGATCTACGTCGCTAGAGGTGAGAGGGGATCTGGGAGGGCCGCCGGATGCGCGCAGTTGGTAAGAGTAGGCAGGAGGCCGGTAGACGAGAAGATAAGGGGACGGATACAACAGGCAGGCGCTGGGAGGGGGTGAGGTCACAAGGAGCGCGTCGGACGCTTTGGAGGGAAAGTGGGGCGTCTGGGCGCACCAGACGCAAGAGATGAAAGGCAAAGAAGGCTCAGGAGATCCGGAAGGATGGGAGGCAAAGAGCCGACTGGCTTCGTCCGGACGCGGGCTCGATACGTCCGGTGAAAATGGTTTTTTTGCTAATGTGATCAATATACTTTTCAACACTAACTGAGTTTACATCCCTATAAACCCGTCTCTGCCGCAATCCTGCCATCCTTTTAAGCCTGGCAATTCATCCATGGCTCCTGATTGTGTAATTTTATTCTAAAACATTTTCATGCTCACTAAATCGTTTGGCCCTTACTCCAACAAGCTTCTCAGTAAGCGCTATTCCTACAGTACTTTAAATTAGGTTAACCTCAGATCTTTACCAAAGATACTAAATCTATTAAGCTCTTACTCACCTCCAGCTTCAAAGCTGGATAGGAGAGTGAGTGGTATCCATGATCAGATCATACCTTTTCCTTCACATTGGTAAATCCAAAGCTTCTACTTTTCTTCTATTTGAGGAAGCTTGACCTGAGTAACTTGTTTCCGCTCAGGCTTATTTTCTGTCAATTTGGACCACTTATCATGGCCTTTAGCTAATATATTGGTAATAGTTTAGCTATCAATGGAATAGACTGCAGCAAGCAAAGCGTTGGAGGTAGTTTTGAATCTATATAGAGGAAATTTATCATTATAAAGTTGAAACTTCACCTGGTCTGTCAAGTTTTCATGTTGTGTCACTTGTGATTTTCTCTATTCACCCAGCATTGAGCTTGCCTTACTCATTAGCAGGGCATTTCTCTCAAAGCATTGGATGATTGTGATCCTTACTCCAACTATCATGGTTTTTCTTCAAATAAATACCACTAGAAACCTCCTCTGACCTTTTAGTTAATGGGGATTGTTTGTTGTTTCTCCTCCCCCTTCCATCCTTTTTTTCTTCCTTGCACTTTTTTTTTTCCTGCCCAAATTTCTCTCTAAATTGTCCTGCTAGGAACTTGCTAAAATTACGATCTTCAGAATGTCCTAGAATTAGAAACTAAACGAGGTCTGAAATTTTCACAAGGATTTCCCCTATATTACATGTCATGCCACTGCAGACACTGGAATTACTAGAGGGTTGGAACTTATGAAACTGGGAAATATCAGAGATTTCAATGTACTAGAATTATTAGAACTATAATTGAACAATACCTAAATTGACTTGATAAAATATAGAGTAACCTGAGTCAGTGGTAGGTCCAGGAGGGACTCCTGGGTATGCCCAATAACATTAGGAAGATTGAGTCATGGGTCTGACTGCCTCCTCAAGATTAAATGCCCAGTGTTTTGTCTAAAGCATTCTAAGGTTCTGGTAATAATCATCATTGTGTTATGATGGACACTTGAATGTCGGCTGTGCATCCTGAGTGGCAGTTTACATCCTGTGCATCCTGTGCATTCTAAACATCTGATACTTGGACCCCAGAGTAGTATTTCTACTAATGCAGCCAGCTCCTGTTCATTAACACCAAATATATGAGTTACACAAAAAATACAAAAAAATCATCTAGAATCGCCAATCTTCTTATCATTTCTTTACTTGTACAGTTAATGATTGTTTGTAATATAATGGAATTTTATTTTCCTACTTTGAGTTGTTTTATGATACCACCATGATTTGATTTTCGTAATTTCATTTGTTCAAAATTATTGGAATTAAGGTCTTTTTTTTGTTATAGTACAAGCTACATGAATGTATTGAAACCATAAATCAAATACACCTGATAAAAAAAAGCCAAATAAAAACCCTCGAGTACTCGTACTTGTACCTAAGCACAACAATCCCCCCTGTAAGAATACAAGTACTTGTACTTGGATGACCACCCTGGTTAGGCACCGGAAGGGAAGGTGTGACTGACTCCCCTCATGCATGAAGCGGGAAGTGCACAACTGCATCTATGACTCTTGCTGAACTTTGAGGATTCTTGATGCCGATGGATGATGATGGTGTGTTTGGCGTTTGGTTTGGGTATGCGTACACGTGTATATTGAGACTGACATTCAGGGGGAGGGATTTTGCACAAAACTGGCATCTTGGATGTCTTTACACTACCGATACCAGAAATCTGTCCTTTTGAATTACGGGCACGACTACGAATCCCCCTACGCATTCGTTCATCCATCCCGCCCGAGCCTATTCTCAGCAAGTGGTGGATCGGACGACAACAAGACACCTTTACCTCTGCTTTTTTCCCAATATTTCCTTTTTCCTTTTTCTTCCACTGCTATTTTACAAGTGTTTTGTTCGTCAGCCCTGCAAATTCGTATCAAGAACATTACTAGCTAGCCACCAAATTAGAGGAAAGAAGGAGGGGAAGATCCATGTGCTGTGAACTCGTATTGTTGCTGGGCAGAAGAGTGGCAAAAGGGAAAAACCCGAGCACGCGAAAAACGCGATGGTACCGTAATCTAGTACCGCATACTCGAGTAGTGCATAGTGCACTCGATTGCGGGACTTCGTTGGTCCTCGTGTACTCGAGTACTCGAGTACCGGTATTCGTACTTGTACCAGCACAATACAGGCCATAGGTCTTCCCTACCACAATTGGGGAACCGAGGGCGTAGATCCCTCTTTACCAACCCACAATACTTGCCTTCGTACCGTACTCGAGTACTCTACTTGGCGGATTCAAAAGTATCCGGAAATCTTGGCGCCATCTCACACCTTTCGCCTGGACACTCGGCGCCAAGATTTCCGAACACTTTTGAATCCGCCAAGTACAGGTACCATACTTGCAGCGCTGGTCCGCTGAGCGGGGGGGGATGCAAAGGAATGAAAGGGGTATATATATATATAAATAAAACCCAATCACCATACCATACCTAGGTTCTTTTGCTCGAATCCTGGTGCTTATAGTAGGAGTACCGGTACTTGTACAATTCTGTGAGGAACGTCACCAAGTGGACAAGATTTGTTAAAACAAGAGATGACAAAAGGGTTGGAATGCAGTGCATGGGAAGCGTTGGAGAGATTTTCCCCATGAGCTTTGCTAGTGCAAACCTTCGCTCCCTCTCAAGTTCACTGATGGTGCGGTGCGGCGGGCACTTTTGTCCTGTCTACGATTCGTTGGTCGACTTGCCGGACTAATTTTTTTGCGGAAAGGTGGGAAAGCTCATCTCACCCACCTCCCCTCCCCCGATTCTTCTATTCTTCAGCCGCAGTATGTACTGCAAAAAAGGAAAAAGAAATAAAAAGGATTTGGGTCCCCATTGGGCGTTGGTTGGCGAGAAACCCCCCTTTGTACCGGTATTATATAACATGCAACAAGCCTTCAGCGCGAGGAACGATACCGTAGGCGGTTTAGAAAAAACCGAGGCAAGGTGTGGGGGCAGTGATGGGGGAGGAAATCAATTGTTGCTGATTAATTCATTCCATCTCGGCATTGGCGGAGATACCAGGACAGGCTCCTGCCTCTGTTCCGAAAAGGACTGAGCGAATTTCATGAATTTCCCCATACATTTCTGTGATTTGCTCGACCGTCGAGATATGGGCATTATGCAAAAGACTTTTGGGGTGCTTTTTTGGTGAGGATAGGGGTGTGGGAGAGCCTGTTCGCTCTTCTTTCTGCTTGCCCGGGTCTCACGCATTGTTTTAGAAGGGATAGTCTTACCATTTTCAGGCAATGCATGGAGGGAGTGGGGAAGCAGAGAGAGAGAAGGAGAAGCCTGACTGTGTGCCTTGGGGTGAAAAAGAGAAAACCCGTCAGGCGCAGCCTGCCTGAGCGATTGTAGGTAGGAATGTGAACACCGAGATTTAAACGAACCTTCCGCCTCTTCCATGTTCCAATTGGGTACATGGGTTCAGGAGGAATCAAGAAAAGAAAAAAGAGGGATAAAAGCAAAACAAAATATATATATATAATATATATAATATATATAAAAAATAGTACCGCATCATGCCGAATTGCACCGGTCTATTTCTGAAAATACTACCGTATTGTCTATCTTTGTCTCTGCCACTCTGTGGTGCCAGTAACGATACCTAACTCGAGCACAGTAGAGCCGTGGGCTACGGGTATTAGAGAGAGTAGTAGGCACTCCCTGCTTGTCGTATCTGTCTCTCCTTACAACTCATTTTCTGGTCACGAAATTAGCAGTAGTGAAGGTAGCCGCAGCGTATTCCATCGTGAGAGTGAGAGATGAAAGGCAGGTGCACCGTAGTATGGTAGCACTTAGGATCTTCCTCTTGGCCCTGATGTGACGATTTTCTTTGAAGATAATGAATGTACCCTACTGAACCATACCTTTCCATTCATACCCTTCTCGTTCGTTTATCACGGCCCAGTAATACGGTATTACTTGTTGGGTTGGGTTGTTCATTACAGTACCGTATCATAGCGGTACCATACCAGTATCATACAAGACCAGCTTGGAAGAGAGGGGGGGAGGTTCCGGTGGGGTACTCGAGCAGCGTGCGGCAGGGCAGGGAGAAGAAGCAAGGATGAAAAAAAAGAAAAGGAAAAAAAAAAGAGAGAACCTTGGCAGGTAAGCCAAACCCAGACACTCCAAGCCCACACCAACACGACTCGAAGCCGACGCCTATAAGATCTGACTCATTTCCCTCACCTTCCCTTTCCTTTCTCTTTCTCTCGTTCTCCTCTTCTTTCCCCACATCTCATCTCTTCCCTCAAAAAAAAACAAACACCACGCTGAATCCTTATAAAATATACCCCCCACCCCACGATTAGGATAGTTATCATGGACGCTTAGTTCCTCTCCCCGACACACCCTCACACTTCTTTTTCCCACGCTTGTACCCCCGTAGAATCCTTCACCACGCCTTCCCCAGAGATCCACGGACCTCTGAGCACTTCGCTTAGCGACATAACCCCACAACAGCCAGTCACCATTCTTCCCTCGGAACCATCGCGTTTCCCTCCAAACGACCAGCCATGGCCTTCCACAACCCCTCACCAGAGGCTTTCGCCGCAAGTACTAGCATCAGATTCGCTTCCACCGCTTCCCCCGACTCCCAGGTCACCAGCCGCTGCTCATTTCGACAGAACCAGCACTCACGACAACCAGATCAGTTTCGACGATCCCGTGCTCTTTCCATCCCAGCGAGCCCAACCATCCCCGCGCACTCTCCCTAATCAGCTGCAACAACCTCAACAACAATCACGCCCTGCTCAACTCCCGCAACCGCGAAGAGTAAGTGAGATTGTTCACGGTCTCGGATACAGTACAACAACGTCTTCGTTCAACCATCGGCAAGCCTCAACCTCGTATCAATTCACTCCACCTCAGCCCCAGGATAATTCCATTCGTGCGCCCGAATCAAGGCAAATTTCTCAGCAGCAACAACAACAACAACAACAACAACAACAACAGCAGCAGCAGCAGCAGCAGCAGCAGCAGTCTATTCTTGATCCCACCACCGCTGCCCATTATTTTCAGGCTCTCCGCCAATCACAGGAATCTTCAGCACGAGCATATAAAATGCAGCAGGGTATTTCTTTCCCCCTTCCCCATCCCTCTTCCTCTCACCCTTGCCCTCCATGAATCCAGAGATGGCCTCGTTTCAAAACTCCTACCCTCCTCGTCTTGGTAGAATTTTTGGAAAATCGTCTAACGGTTATACCATAGAGCACAATATGAAAACCTTTGATCCTGAGGCCGCCCTTGAGGAGTGGTTCATGGCCGGTTATCATGAACTTCCATCCGAATTTTCTCCTCTTACTGGAGTTCATGATACCTCTTCTCCATCAATCGGTCCAACTATTTCTCCTCGGGAGCTTCTCATGAATCCTCCTACTTCCACTGCCACAACTAATCTCGCGTCTCCTCAGTCTCTCTTTGATTCCCCCTCTGAGAGCTACGATACGTCTCCACTCTTTAATGGCGATGACGTTTCATCGGATGGCCCCTGGTTCTCGTTATTTCCTGAGACGAATCCTGATCCTGAGGACCCTGTTGTTTCTCCATCCATGCCCAGTGTTCCTCAACCGGACTCTCTTGTTGGCGATCAGCCTGGATGTCTTGACGAAGAGAATCCTGACGCTCTTGACTCTCCCAGCACTTCCCCTCGCTATCGTAGCCAAAGTGTATCCACTCAGCGACGTTCGGCAACATCTGGTGTTCGTAAGAGAGCACCTTTACCACCCATCGTTGTCGAAGATCCGTCCGATACAGTCGCTATGAAGCGAGCGCGAAATACTCTCGCAGCCCGAAAATCACGAGCTAAGAAGCTGGAGCGAATGGAGGAGATGGAAGCTCAGATTGAGGAACTTAAGGCTGAGGTTGAATTGTGGAAAGATCGAGCCCTTGGCCATCATCGTAGGGCTTGATTTGACCATTCTCGGAGGATCTATTTTTTCCTCTTGAATCCTTGATCTCTTCGATTTTTCATGTTTTGAATCTTTTTCTCTTGTTTTTTTTTAGCGAAGGTGGATAATCGGAGAAAAAGTCCGCGCATTTTCATGGTTTCTCTCTACGCTTTCCCATGATACTTCTAACTTCCATTTTGCGCTTCTAACGACATGTTACGACTCCTACTTTTTTTCTTGCTTCATATTTTATGGGCCATATTCTTGATTCCCATTTATCATTCAATTTCACCTTTTTACCAACACTAAATACTACAAAACAAACATCATGCTCTTGATCCTATTTTGGTGACCATCCCTTGTGAAAAGAGCATAAATAAACCTCGGCTGAAGGTGATTCGCGTAAGTGCATAACAAGCCCTACCCGTGTACGAACTCTGCGCACTTTCCCCCTTGTGATCGGGCCCTGTCGTTTTTGTGCGAAATGCATGATCATTATGTTTTTGTCTTGCCATATTTTATTTTCAAATACGTCGATGGTCCTCGAGCCTTATTGGTTGGTCGCAAACGAAGATGCATAGATGCATTGTACTCGTACCCTACTCGAGCACTTTTGCACAAATATGACTCGGAGGTGCGCTGTTGATGAATGGATGGGTACGCGCCCTAGCGAAGTGACTAGTTAATCCAATATATTTACCCTCGCTATCTATCCGGTGTCCACTAGCAAGGGGGGCAGAGTTGTCGTGCCATGTGTGTGTGCTGTATGTCACGAGCTGAAACTCGAGTACGGTGGGTGATGGTTTATGGTACTGCCGAGGAACGTGAGGCTGAAGAGGTCAAGTTGTTGAAAAAGTGATCACGTATTGGTCACAAAACTCATAGTACACGTCCCAGGCATATTGAACCCGAATACGGGGGTAAATATTTGTATGGTGGATTGTCTGATTGTCTGTGCACATCTGTGACCCCCGTACTAAATTCGGACTCAAACGTTCAGGTTCAATATGCCTGGGACGTGTACCTGTTCTATGCTACCTTTACTGGGGTTACCTAGTACCGTATTGTTTGCTCCCTTGTCTGTTACCTTAGTCTTTCTCCTTTATTATCTCTCTTCCGGTGTTCCTTATACTTAATTGCAATACGAATCTCTTCTTGTGCGTGCGATATTTCCAACCCAAGTGAAGCGCACATGTCACGGATCATATCATGTCACTCGGTAGTGTATACACTGGTATTTCACTGTGCACGGCCATAGTTGTTTTATTGGCGCATCACGCCAGTGTGGGTGGTATGTGACTCTGGCACTACGGGTGTGTTTGTTTTGGTGGGGGGTGAGGGCTGGGCATGTGTCGAAATTGTGCACAGCTGGTGATTCGGGACTGTCAGGCTCTCTGGTTTTGCTTTTGTTCTGAGTTGGATTAAGGGCGGATGGATGGGTGGGTTGGATGGGGTGGATCGGATTGGCAGGGGTGCCGAGCACTATGTTGTGTGCTAAGGATATTGAGTATTAGGAAGTTTTGTTCAGTGCCTAGCTTATGGGGCGGGAGTTCAGTGCGGGGGGAAGGGAGGTTGCTGGTTTGGATCGGATTGGTTGGCTTAACTTGGATGGTCTGAATGGTGTAGCTGGCGTTTGGGGTGGGTGGGTGAGCTACCGGTATTAGCAGATTAGTTGGTTTGGATACCGATCTGGACAGTGGTGGTAGTGGTTTTCAGTCCACTAGTAGAGGACCGGCAGGTTGACGGTAAGTGTGCCACTATTACCATTGGTAGGTTGTGAGATTCGTGACCTTGTTCGGGCAAGTAGAGGTTTCCCCTTCGGGCTGTGTATTGGGATGGTTAGTTTCTTGAACTTCCAATGAAGGTATCATATATTACTTCTTGGACTTACGCTCAGCCCGAGAAACATCCCCCAATAATCTACCGCAACCCCCCCCCCAATCCATCTCATTAACCAAGGCCTCCCCCTCTCTCCAGGTCCCTACAGGGAACTCCTTCTGAAACCACCCCGCGCGCAGCACTTTGTTCGTCCACGCCGGACAGAGCTCAAAAGCTAGGGCACATCGCCCCCCCCCCCCCCCAAATCTGAGCTTGGATCGCGAGTTATATCTTGCAAGGTTGTGCGGCGTAACCTAACAGTGCGTATTCTAATTCTATGAATAATAATACCATGCACCACTACCGCGCTCAGTACCCTTAATACCATACTCATCCAGGAGGCTTTATATACACCTCGGGCTGGCTGCGGGACTCCCCCGGTGCGCTAGGATAGGATAGGCTACGAAAGCTTGAAGGAAAAAAAGAAAACCTATGATATTATACCGGTAATACCTACCTACCTAATATAGCTACCCATTTCTCACACAGACTAACTTATGTTATTAGCACTATCATTCGCTAGTAATATGGATTGCACAAAGAAACAAGCTTTTAACCCCCCCCCCCCCCGAGACCGGGACTTAAGTTGCCATGAAGGGCAAACTTTAAGCTTAAATCAAACGTTTCAATTTCCAAGTCCGAGGGGCTTGGGTAGGCTGGTAAATGGAAAGGGGAGCTGTGTGTGGGGGTAGGGTCTAGTAGGAGACGTTAAGTTTCGTGGACTTCTGTGCAGTATGATACTGTGCGCGGAAGAGTTAGGACTAGCTTTCAAGTCGTAATCGTGGGATATTGTACCTACCCGAACCCGCTATCATTATATTATCAGAGGAACTTATGATAAAAGTGAGAGCAAAAGGCCCAATTATCACATCCCCACCATCGAACCCACCAACTAACAACCACGAACATCACATCACAAACTTTAAAATTACTACTCAGCAAAAGATAAAAATACACCTTTCTCCTTCACACCTATTTCCGCCTCCCTTCCTCCATGACCCCCAGTCTAACTACCAACCACCACCATGCGCTTTTCTTTTTTTTGGAAAGAAAAAAAAAAGAGACTATGTACAAACTTACTATGTGTCACAATGTACTAATAATAATCAGCCATGCGGTCAACCGTCCACCTATCCGTGCTCCAATTCACCTTATCCACCAGTGGAGAAAGAAGAAAAGAAAAATCCGAACCAGACCCGACCAGACCTGTAAAGATGAGAAGAAAGTGAAGTGATGGAACAGGGATGAAAGAATCAAGTTAAAGTCAGAAGTAAAGAGAAACTTAACATAAAGAAAAGAAGAATTATTGTGCTCCCCAGCCCAAGAAATACTAAGAATGGATGAGCAACAATATTAAAGACTTTTTTTTTGAAGGTTTGGGTTTGGGACGATGGGGGAAGATACACAAGCCAAGAAAGTAACAGGCGTAAGGGCAAAGTAACAATGCGAAAAGAATAAAAGCAGTCAAAAGAAGGAAAATAGGGCACAAATTTTGGTTTACAAATCCTAGCCGTCATAATCGCCGTCGTTATTTCAAAACTCGGGTTCGTTTCCCCTCCCAAAGGTATCGTATCCCTCCGATATTAACCTTTTTATAACAATATCGAGTTTTCTGATTTTTTAAATTTTTTTATGCACTTCATTATTCGTACATGTGCCTTTATCGTTTATTGGTGTCGCTCTTTATGGGTTGGTTGAAAGTTCGTATGATGGACAAGGGGTGTGCGGGTAGCCAGCTAGTCGTCTTATTCAACGACACAATCCGAAAGGTTGATTAGGAGTTGGGCAAGACACCTCTTAGTTGCTGCGTCGTCACGAAGAACTGAGGAAAACGTTGCATCACGCAAAGGCTCTGGGAGGCACTGTCTGAGAGCTTCGCGAGCACGAGGGTTATCGCTCAAGCTATTTTTTTGAGCAAACCGACGAGGGATTAGTACTTTGTGTAGAGGGCCAAGAAATCCTGCTTACTACTTGAACGGACAAAAAAGACATACCGAAGAAAGCACCTAACCACGTGCTTGAGTAGCCTAACCGTCTGCTGGTCCACGAGCTGAGTAACCATATTGCTCAAAACAGTCCCGACAGCATAGAAGCGCTCGTAAGTTTGACAGATGTATGCTAGTCCCATGTCGTCCAGGAGAATCTTCTGAACAATGAATATTGCAACCGTCTTGGAGAGTTCAGATCCAGTCTCCATGATGCGAAGACACAAGGGGATAATCTCAGTAGACAAGAGAAAATTGATAACATCGGAGGAATCATTTTTGACGAGGGCCCCGATAACACCCAGGGAGGTGAGACGCAAATACTCAAATGGCCTGGACTTGGACGTAGTGTTTAAGAATGGGTACAGAAAAAGTGGTATATGGGCTACAGAGCCTTAGTTTAGCAAATCATCTCGCCCTCCAACCTCGACAAGCTGTACAGACCGTTCAAGAAGAGGCCTCTGGTATCATTGTGCGACGCAACACACTGAAGCAAAGCTAAAGCGTTGCACACCCGATTGGAGGCAGCGGCGGTAAGACTAGATGGCATGAGCAGCGGATACACGGAGATGATCTCTTGCAACAAGGCTGTCATAACACCTATGACACATACGCCGCAATCAGTAAATCCCGGCCCTTATGGATCCTAACCCGTCCCAGACATAGATATAAAGCCAGATCATACCAACAGAGTGCCATAGAATCAGCGCAAGATCGTCCACCTGCTCCCTCTTCTTGCTCAACTCCAACAAAGCGGTCTCTCTATTAGTGCCCTGCATCAACTCAAGAATCCATCCGTAAACCTTAGGATCTTCCTCGGTCCCAGCTCTAACACCCATCAGGGCCAACTGCGGATTCGGGGCGGGAGAAGGCTGCGAAGGTGTCAACATAGGCCTACCAGGCATGCCAAACTGCGGTTGTTGCTGTTGTTGCTGGTGCTGCTGCTGCTGCTGAGCCTGCTGCTGGGCCGCATGATGCCAATTGCTCTGGTCATGTGGTTGAAAGTGCTGATGGTTTTGAAAGAGCTGCTGCTGCTGCGATTGCAGCATCTTGGAGTTATAGTTGAACGCTGCCACGAGGAATGATTTTAAAGGAAGGGGTGCGATAGTTGCAGGTGTGTGGTTAGTAAAAGTAGTGGTGGTGGTTGGTATTGCGCAAGGATGGAAGGTGGGGGTGAAAGGTGGAGACAAGCGGAGGATGCAGTTGAAGGGCAGACTCTTTGTACGAGTGCTGGCACGTTCGAAGTGGCAGAGAACCAATGTGATGGCGCCCTTGACGAAAGCGAGAAGGGTAAGGTCGGCAGCGGCGAGTATCAGGAGATGGATGAACGAAGGAAGAAGTATGGGAATTCGTGAGGAGGGTACGGATGCTGTAATTTACTAAAGTCAGTCGAGACTTGGAGCAAGAGCGAAGGAAAGGTAAGCTACAGTACTAGTACAGAGAGCTACATGTAAGTCCTAACAAAGCTATTGTATTGAGGCTCTGCGCTAGCTGAAGATATGACAAGTGTACTCCGGCCTTCGCCAAGACCCTCCTGGGCGATGTCGGCAACGTTTCCTCTTCCTCGTCCTTCCTCTACAGCGAAAAGAGGAAAAAGGGGGGGGAGGTTTCCACAAATACGCCCGTTATCATCCCGAGAATAAAAATAAGCTACCGGTATTGGCCCCGTACGTCTCCAATGCATACTTCATCGAACGCAGCACATATTCTCTTACAACACAATTTCCCCATTTGCTGTCAATCGGTGTGCTCCTGGTGAGATTAAAAACCCAGATACCAGGGACGGTGCAACCAAAAGTCACCAGAAAGGTGCCTTTGACAAGGAGACTCATTGCTTCTCGAAAAACTAGTTCCTGAGTAATTAAGACATTGCAAGCCAATCTATCGCCTTAGGTCTTTGATAATTCTCCTGCTCCGTTGATGTCTCATGCTTACCAGCGTTTTAGGGTATCCGGGTTATTAATATCCCCGAGAGCACACCTGTGCGCAATTTCAACAAGAATGTTATTGAAACATGCTTGTTCACAACATCTCACTCGGAGATTCTCAATCCATGTCGCACGCCATTCATTGGTCCGGAACAACTACTACAGTACCATTTTGGGAGAAAATGGAAATCACCGATGCAAAGGAGCATGAAACCTCCGTCACGGCACGGTATTCAAGCATACCGGTATAGAATGATAGGGTACACCTAATAATTACACTTGGAATCTGGGAAGGAGGAAATGTAGAAAAAGAAATCCTTCTCTTTCTTTCCTTTCCAAACTTCACCTAACCAACCCGCTCTGCGGTTCAACCAGTATAATCTATAGCCTTCCTACATCATACATATAATAACCCCAAGCCTCAAATAAATAAATAAAGTAAAAGTAAAGACTCCTCGCCTCCCAGCCATCCTACAGCTCCAAAACCTCAAACAGGCCCACACAGTGCCTAGGCCTCGGCTCCAGCACACTCAACCCCTCCTCCTCCTCCTCCCGCCTTCGCTGTACCTCATCAGACCAATGTCCAGCCGATGACAATGCAGCCCTCCCCGCCCCCCCTCCACTACCGGAGCGCAATAACTCATAAAGGCTCAACCCACTGGGCCTTCCATACAGCATGGGCTTGCTTCCATTTGCGCTTGCGCTAGAAGCGGTAGTAGAAGCGGAGCTCGTGGAGGACGTTCGGCGGGGGTTGCCGAAGCGCGTGTAGACGGACTTGGGGGACAGGGAGGTTAGTGATGGGATGCGCATCTCGATTTTGGTTGGACTGTCGAGGCCGATTTTTGATGATTTTTGATAGTTTTAGCGAAGAGAAGGCGCTGCCTTCCCTTGGTTGGTTTATTGGTGATGGCGGCAGATCACGGCAAGACAACCGCGTAATGGGCGAATGAATAATAGGCGACAAATGAGCGAAGGGGTGGGATTACGATATCGCGACAACTTATGGCCGGCAAGCGTCTCCTGAGCGGAGAAGGTAGGGAACGGGGGATTGGGACAGGAATGACGACGGAGGAACAGAACAGGTCAGAACAGAACTAAGAAGAAAAACAACACCTCTTATAAAGGTGACTGAAGTTACGGAGCGAGGGCCGTTATCGTAAACTCAGGGGACGAAGAAAATGCATGGGTATGAAACGGCTCGTCTGTCACGGGTGTTGTATATTGGGTGCCACCCATGGTCATACCGCACACCTTGGCCGCCGATTTCAACCCGTTTCCATCCACTTGTGATTATTTATCAAGGATCGATTGCCTCGCTTGACATTGCATTCTATGATTCTACAGGTGTTAACTCCCAAAAGAACGCAGGTCCCTAGTCCACTTCATGTCACCTTGCTCCATTTGTCTTTTATGACAATTTCCCCTTTTTTTTGTGGTGTTTTTCTTTTCTTCCCTTTCCCCTTTATATACCGCTGAAAGCATTGATTCCCCAGCAGCCTTTTTCCCCATTATGGACGAACCACACAAACGCCACTCATGCCCTATGATACACTTATCATGCCAAACTATTCCGTAACGTCCCTGCGTTTTTAGCGAGGGCTTGCACTGCCTCCCTGGTTCGAACGAGTAGGTGACTGATCTCCAGACCTCCCGATATATGAGCGGATCTGATCTCCCCATTCCGAACTTCCCAGAACCTGCAAAACGTTTTGGGGCACGACGTCGCTATCCGCTCTACTTCTTGATGGTGATCCACCACTTGCCGAAACACTCCCTGCTCGACTGATCCATCCGCTTGTAGTTGCGATAGGACTCAGTCGAGGGCTCCCCACCGGACTTCCGCTCGGGCTCATATTTGGGCTCTCGTTTGGTGAGAGAGAAGGAGAACCGTCTGCAGATCTTCCTCTTCCAGGTCTCTGTCGTAGAACAGAGGGAGACTCTTCTCCAGAGAAAGGCGACACGAAGGGATCAGAATCACCAAACTGCGACGTACTCGAGGTCCCGAATATCTCAGGAGTTTGGCTATTGCCCGCATGGTAGTTCAAGTCTAAGGGGGGCAGCGCTTGCCTTTTTGGAGTCACTGGTCCCTTGCTAGGACCTGGTGATGAAGAGCAGGTGTTTGGCGGCACTTCCGCATCGTCTACCAATATCTGTGGCACGTTTGGACTGACGCTTGACCTGCTGGAACTTGCGTCGTCGACAAATATCTGAGGGACCTGAGGCGCGCCGGATTGGGCCCTACGTCGATCTTTGAACCTCTTATTCCAGTATCTGCATAGTGGTTAGCAGTGCCCCACGGAGGCACGTGTTCAATATTAGGCAATACTTACAGAGTTAAGAAGAAGTTTGTAACAATATTCCTCTGCACCTGCTCTTCTACTCTTTGCAATCGATAGCGGCGACGAAGGTATTCCTCCAATCTAGGACGCATCAGAAACTTGAATGACTGTTGCACGTAAGGACAGGTAATACCTCAAGCTCTTATTATCGTTAATAATTTTATAGTGTGCGAGTATAAGCAAAACAGATGTGAAGGACACCCCATATTCTTTATTGGCCGACACCAGGCACTCTTCGTAAAATAGAGTGTAAGTGTGGCGTTGCCTCCGGATCTTGTGAATGGGGATCATTGCGATGCGCCTATTCAATGCATCCAGGTCCACACCCTCTGTGATCCCGCGAGTTTCGCTGCTACCATGGCTTTGGGGATCCACTCTACAATCATCTAAGATATCAGGCACTGTGAACGGCTCTTCGTAAACTCTCATGGCAAAGATGCCGGTCAGGGTCTTGGCAGTTCGTTAGTGCTCAACGCTACCGGTCTCGGGGCTTGGAATTTGCTTAATCTACTTACCCCTAGCAGCCTCGGAAAGTTCTCCTTCGAAATATATCCGGTTCCGTCGGGATCAAACTGTTGCCATGCTTGTTTAAACTTTCTTATTTCTGGCCTGGAAACTACCGAAGAACCCCCGGAGCGCTGATAGACGTAACTGAAGCTTTCGAAGATAAGTGAGATAAACTAGTGCAGGTCAATAATAGCTTTACTGTAGTTTGGAAAACCATGCATACCATGCTCACGAAGATATACATGCTCAAGATGTTCCATGATACAAATAGTGCACGTGCATATCCTTGGCTGCCACAGTCGCTCTGGTAGAAATTTTTTCCATGAACACAATCAGGATGGGTGACTTCGAAGTCGCTCATGATCTGATTCCATCCCTCGCTAATTTCGGTTAGTCGCCCACCAATCACACAGGAAAGGAACCGAGGCCTACCCGCAGGTCATCCTGAATAGCAAGATTAACGCCTTAGGCACTGTTCTGAAATTCATGTTCCCGTTCCCGTTGGGCCCAATCCTTGTGAGGCCGAAGGTTTGGGTGAGCGCAATGGCATAGACCAAAAAAAGCACAAACCAAGTTGCCATCAAGTTACCAATAGCGGTCAAACTCGCTCTGCGGGTGATTGTTAGAACTCTCTCGCCAAGTATAAAGGGTCATCACTTACGCGGCAGTTTTGAAAAGATGATCGAGGTCATCGTTTCGCGGGATCAGCATCATCACAATCTATCAATCGGTTAGAACTTAGAAATAACGATGCGAAAAGGATTATACGGCCGCACTCACAGAGACAAGGAAAAGCTTCTGCAATTGGATGAAGGTTCTCTCCTGGTATCCAGCAAGGAGCAGTAGTGTTGTAACAAAGGTTCCATTGACCGAGATAATTGCATAGATATCCCATCTGCTTTTTAGAAAATTGGACCATGTCAAACCGATCACTCGGACAACCAAGTTTCCAACAAAGATACCGGTGAACCCTAAGAAGATCCAATCTCTCGTACGGTCCAAAGCCGGGGGGGCGGGGTGATACTCCAGTAATAGAAGTATTGCATGCAACACTAATACGACTGTGTATGTCCTTTGCCACCAACCGTGTTTGTGGGTGGCCCTCTTGTAGCACCAACTCTTCCAGTCCAAGTCGGGACTATCCTTAGGGCGTCTCGAAGGCCTGATCTGGCGGAGGAGTTTTCGAAGCTCTAGCCAGGAACGCTGATCAGATGTCAAGAACGCAACCCCCGTTTGCTCCGTGTAGTTTCTCATAAACACAGAGACAAACAATGTCTAGCAATATTAATAAGTGACCAAACTTGCTCAGAGGGCACTACCAGTACTTACCAAGACAAAGACAGCACCAAGCAAATTGAACGCAAGAAAGAATATCGAGTTGGTCTGTGAAGAAAATGGCTGAGGTTGTTTGCCTAGAGACCGCGATTAGCGATGTCAACATTATATCAACAGAAATATCATACCTTTTCCGACAATAGCTTGGGCGTCGAACATGACGCCCGTCCATCCTTCCTGGGACACAATCTGGAAGAGAATAAACAGCGAGCTTCCAAAGTTGTCGAAATTGAAGTAAGGATTGTCCACGGCCCTTGGTGCCAAAACCTCCCAATCGTAAGGCGTGCTAGAATATTCATGAACGCAAGATGTTAAATTGACAATTTCCTCGGAGTCGTCATTACAAGTATCCAGCAATCCCGAAAATAGGTTTACTCCGTAGATAGCGAACGGGATGATCAAACTGAGTGAGACAAATGCTGCGGAAAGGATCTTTCGTCCACCAAGGACAACGACGGAATGAAACGTATTCTGGGCAGCGCCGCTGATGTTTAGTAATCGTAGGGCGCGAAGCGCCTTGAATGCTCCAACAGCTCGTGAGATCTCGCCCTGATTTCTAAAGGAGGTGATGACACTAATCCAGAGGGTGATCAACACAACACAATCTATCACACCCCAGGATCCCCGAAGATATGCGTTTGGCGTCCATATCAACCCGTCGGCGATGATTTTTATGAGAGACTCAATTGTGAAGAGAGCAACAAATCCAGCATCGGCGAACGTGAACCAATTCCTTAAGGAGCTGCCATTCTTTTCGAAGTATTCTTTCTGATATAGGGGTGTTGTTACGCAGGCGATGATGACCATAGAAACGATGGCACAGTAGACCAAGATTGAGAATGCATAACTGAAAGGCGTGTAAGGCTGCAATCCATCGTAACGAATATTAGCACGACTAGGCCCTACCATCCTCTGGCAAAGACGTCTTATCGGATTAGACGGCCTAAAGATATGCAACGAGACATTGTAGCTGGGATATTTCTTCAAATATTCCCGTTGGGCCTTCCTTCGCCGTTCCTGCTCCGTCACTACTTGTTGTGCCATGGCTGTTGGGGTCAGATCGGCAATAGATCGTGACGAGCTAAGTGTATATTAGCATGTGCTACAAGGCGGGCTAAGGTGGAATCCACACGTGAATGAGTAGAATGGGTTAGGCTCCTTTTCACCTAAAACACCCAATAATCTATTCTTCATTCTCTCCCATGGCCTTTGTTTTGCTTCTCCGGTGCGGCGAGCGCCCTCAGCAGCAGCAGCAGCAGCATGCAGAGGCTGGGCTCTGGTAAATGGTTGACGGGGTTGTTGCGCCCCTTCGTCCAGGAACGACTCAACAACAGCTGGCTTTGTTAACATCTCAAACGCAGCCTGTCGGGAATGGGGTTCTTTGGTTTTCTGTTTCCCAAATCCAAATATGCTTGATAGTGATATTCCCTGTGACGGGGCTGAGTAATCCTTGTTTTGCAGGAAAGCCTTAACCTGATAAATCCGTTTCTCGTCTTCTGTAACGTCAAAATTCTCTTGGACGACAGCAATAAACATGTTCAATACAATGACTTGGGGGTATATCAGTAAATGCCAATTCAGAGAGGCCAATGCGAACTCACAGTTCCCAAGGATGAACCACCCAATAAAGAATATCGCGGTTATCCATCCAACGTTATAGGGTCTCTGCACATCAGTAGCCATATAGAGGATCGTCGTCCAATCCTCGCTAGAGAAGATCTGATACATGCCCAAGAAAGCGTTGAAAATGGTGTGAAATGAGGCCGCAGTAGTGTGACCCTGGTACTCTTCCGGAAGGTCTCCACGAACAATTTGGACAGCAAAGATGGCGCACAAAAACGTGAGGAGCAACACGAACATGATCAAATTGGTTAAACCGGATACATTACCAATGACTTTAGACTAAACGGCATTATATTAGTAATTGCAATCACAAAATCGGACAATGCGTTTCTCACCAAAAGGTTACGAGTGACAGGGATGGCCCAAACGACACGATATACTCGAAGGATTTGAAAGAGCGTGAGCCAGTCGTATATTCTCCCAGATTTATGAATAGACGGGGTTTGGATAATACATGTGATAAGAGCCAAGGCGAGATCAACCAGATTCCGGGTTTTCTTGTGGAAGTTGCGCCAATCTGCCATAAGCCTAAATAAAATCTCAAGCACAAGCACCAAGGTGACACCAAGTTCCACGAGGTCTTCCACTACATTTAGCATCTCCTCTTTTGTGGCCAACCATCGACGTACCTATAACGGTTTCCCGTCCGCGGCCCATGTCTGAGCTACGGAAAGCTTGGGCAAAGATACCGAATGAGATGACCGTGACCCATACATAAAAAGTCCGATCGTATGCCCTTTTCAAGGGGTTAGGTTTTCGAACAAACTCTTCTTCATCTACTTTGGACGAGGTGCTAGACAATCCTCATTAGCGGCGACACAGAAAACGACCTGAGGGTCCCTTACTCTTCTTCAGCAGCAAAAGCACTCTTCCTTGACTCTTCACGAATAACCTGGAAGGATGATGTAATGACAGCGATTAACTAATGGATTCGGTATATTAGCAACGCAATCAGCGACCGGATAAGGTTCCTAATAACATACTAAATTTGCCAGCCAAAACGCCAAGATGACAACACTGGTTTAAGGTTAGCGTGAGCATATGGTCAAACAGGTGAGAAATGATCATACCCGCAAGCAAAGACTGGATTACACAGTCAGCACCACACCCAAATCAGTAACTTATACCGGTTATTGAGGGACTTACATAGAGCGGACGTCAAGTAGTCGCTATCAGCCATATAGTAGAGAAGATTTGAAAAGGTGTTCGCAGTCATGACTACAAAAACCAATTCCAAGGACTGGGCAATGTTGTCAAAGCTAACTGTTCCTCCATAAGGATTGTTACTGGAAACACAGACTGAATTGATAGGGCATATATATCCTTTCGGGAATATCGCCCCGGGTGTGCCATCCTCATAGACGTAAGGTTCCTCTAACCCGGTGAGCCTATTTCGGTGACCCCCGCAAAATTGGAATTCTTGGGTAAAGTTTCCCTGAACTCCCTCCGGGTCAACCCATACACAGCTTCTCCTGAAAGAACTCTTGAAGCTCTGAACACCAATAATAGCAAATATAAGCCAGAAGAACCCGATGAGCAATGCCACGTTGACAAGCAGAGGTGCAGCCTTCTTTAAACTCCTTAGAATCACAGAAGTACCACTAGTGATCCCCAACAGCCTAAGAATACGAAGACAACTCATCATCCGAAAGACATACAAATGTCGTTCCGCCTCTACACCAGTTATACATAGCCATAATGAAATCCAATACGAAATGACGGCAACAAAATCCAAACGATTGAAAGAGTGGCGTAGAAACGCGCGCCGTGCCATTCGAAGCCGAGCTTGGCACTGACCATCCACCTGAATGGCGCTATCAGCGAGTTGTAAGTTACTTGTGAGTGACCGGAGAAGAGACGGAGGCTGTTCAAGCCGTGATGGCGATGGGGCTCTGATAGATGGCTTCCTTCTAGGGGACAGTAGCTTGTGAGTATTTTCTATTATTCGCCGGCGAAGCTCACCCCTCCCTTTCGGGTCATCTCCTGCCCGGGGATTCAGGAACACCCCCGAAACAATGCACCGAGCGATAATTTCAACCCTTGATGACATTAGACAGCTTTCGTGGTGGTAAATGAGGGGTTATTTCTTACGTATAGATACTAAAAAGCACAAGTAAAGCATAGTCGATATTCGAAGTTCCCCAACGCTTAGTTCGAGGATCATTATAAATACTGGGTGCAGCGTCAATGGTGAGTAGAATGGTTTGGATTAATATTAAAAGCAGAATTAACGGTTCGGTAGCACTAAGTTTATGTAAGTTACAGCCTAGGTATTAAAGCTACGGTCTAAGACAGGTGGCTTACGGGTGAACTAGGACATCACATAAGAAAAGTCGCAGACGGTTGGTCGGAGAAAAAATTCGCAAGGTGTTTCCCCTCAGCGGGTTGGAATTGACATGCCATGGGCCCTCGCCTGGGCCAGGTGCTAGTCTTCTAAGAGGAGTGGTGGGCTTCTCCTCAGCATCAGAAGCATCAAAGTCATCAAGAGGGTGGATTTGGATGACAGGTATATTAGGGCGGGTTGGTCCACCAGCATGTGATTTTGAAGAACTCCTCCGACGTAGGGCTTGAGTGACAGCTTCGGGATCATTGCTAAGACCAACTACTCGCTGCGACATGTTCTGGACAGCGACGGAAACCCGCCTCACCGGGGATGTTCCAGGTGATAAGGATCGGCTCTTCGATAGCGATCCAGACCTAGATGGAATTCCGCCAGCGACCGATCCAGACCTTGGGCGCGTCCCCCCCTTCCCTTTACTTGCACTTAGGCCCATACCCTCTTCCGCGGAAAGTAAATCATCGCCTAATGACGGTCCTGGCCCAAACCTGATCGATCGACTAGATTGCTGCCTCCTATGCCCAACGTTCAAATCAGATCCACTTATCGGTTGCACATTGCTTGGGTCTGTCAGTCTAGCGGTGTCATCATCGTCGACGCCGTGATATCGACGAACTGGCAGAGGGTCATCGTCGTCCGATACTGCCCATGGCGATATTGTTTGCTCCAAGTTCCGAGGGGGTAGCCAGCTACCCCTCCTCCCACCGCTTCGCCCCCCCGAAGCATCCACAAATCCTTCCGCAAATTCAACAACGTTTGGCATCTCCCTTTCCCCATCATCGTATTGTGGAAGCTGTAAATCGGGAACCTCCGGTCTTGGCGGCAATCCATCCCTTGGCACTCTATCATAGCTCCTCCCATGCCTATGTAATGAAATCCTCCTTCCAATCTCAGCTCCCAAATTTGTTGTTCCCCGTAACAAGGACCGCGACCTCCCAACGCCAGAACTCAAACCGATGCCGCTAGAATCCGATTGCTGGGCACAGGGAGGCCGTGAAAGGTCCTGCAGGGGTATCGGCTCAGGAGAAGGAGGTTTGCTCGGGTTGCGGCTACTGGAAGTCATTAAAGACTGCGATGGTGATTGCAGCCAGCCCTAGAAGAGCCAGATGTCAAGTAACCACAATCGGTGAGAGCTGTGGTTCGTGAAGGGCGGGGGAGGCGTTGTAAGTAATGAGCCGGTGAGCGAGCGCCGCGGAAGTGCAAAGGGAGCAGAGGGCACGGAAAGGGAAAGGGAAAGGGATAGGGAAAGGGAAAAAACAATCATCAAAGATCAAGGGAAAGTGAGGTGTGACTTGAGCTCTAGACCGTTTAGGGCGAGTGAAGGAGAGGCGGCTCAACACATAGGGGGGCTGAAAGAAAAGAAAAAATATAGCCCGAGGATAACTTCGGAACTGTTGGAGCTTCTCCCAGATGGGGAACCCTTGGAGAGGTTCACCCCCTGCAATTGGCCGGACGTGGCTTGTCAGCACCAGCAGCTGCCCTAAACCCCACAATCTGTCCAGTAGCACACGCACACCTTTTATCCCACACTCCTCGACTCGAAGTGTAGAAGATGACTCCTGTCGTGGGATACGGTATTTGTAGACTACAATAACTTGGAGACAGAGAGCGCAAGGGAACCTCATGCTTGATCCCTGTACCGGCATCATACTCGAGCAATAGAAAAGTGTGGTGTGCCGGTACATGTACTCGTACTCGAGTATGATACAGTTCCAGGAAAAACTGCCCCGCCTTGATCTGTTGGGCATCATAGATCTAAGATCCCCCCCCCCCATTCCTCACTCCCTTGTGCCAAAAGATAGGGTCACCTCAAATTACCTTCGGGCCGTCTCTCTCTGAGCATGCAACCCCCGTCGAACCCCAAACACTCATACTATGCCCAGAACCGGTCAATTTCCTTTCGTCGGCACAAACGAGAAGCACGAGAACCTCTCCTCTATCCCAGACACAGGACAACTATTGAGGCTAATTTTCTCTTTCGCTTCCGCTAACATACGCTGACTGCATCTGCGGTCGCCCGCTAAATACTTTTCAGGCAACTGAGCGTTCATCGGAAAGCTTGTGTTGACGATCAAGACACATTCAAGCCCCACCAAGCTTGCGTGCAAGCGAAAAGGCCTCAACGCCAAGTGTATGGAACGTGAGTTACATCACCTTGAGCCTAGATTATGGTACTATAGTTCCTGCGAAACCAGATGCCCGCGAAGCCGTCGATTATGCGATAGCCAAATCACTTATTTACTTGTATCATACTCGAGCACATCGCACCCCGGAGGCTTTAAAAATGGATGGCAAATCACAAGTACCGGGAAAAATGCAGAAGTATTCAACCCCTACAAACCATACCATGTTTCAGTGGACCATCATTGCCGAGCCGCTGGTCCTTTTGATCAATTTTACCAGACCACAGTCCGGGCACGGTATGGCGATTGAGCACACCGGAGTAAACCGTTGATCCCAGTCTCGCAAGCAAAGCGCGTCGTCATCCTTTCGAATCAAAGCTCTCTTGGCAAATAAGATGCGTGCATCAGTTCTGCTAAGCTATGGCGCAGGTAACGGGCAAGAAGTACTCGTAATGCCATGATGTTTGCCAACGCGACCGGACTTTCTTTGGAGCACATGAGGAGGCATTATTGGCTGAACCGAACTATGGGGATACAGTACCGGTATTGTACAGTTAAAAAGGAGGTAATTAAAAGTTAAAATTTTAACTACAAGTATATAAATACCAGAATCAGTTTGAGATAAGCATGTAAGAAGATTTGTCCAGCTACCTATATGTAATATTAGCCATTAAAAGAGCACATGAGATAAGTATATGATACTCAACCTTAGAGCCCCAAGTATAGCTGGAAAAATTCCCCCTTCTCCAACCGGTTCTTTGGATGTGGCATCAGTGGGTAGCTCAGTGGATTTTTACAAATTTTGTTCCCAACATAGTATCATAGTATCATATGTGGAAAGGTGTATCATAACCCCGAGCACAATTTCCGAGGTTTAGACCCGAGGGAAAAAATATTGAAAGCTCCATCTTTTCGGAACGCCTCTCCCAATTATTTAGGGTGCGTTTTGCAGTTCCTTATAGGTTGAAATACAAGGTTTAGGATCAGGATTGCGACAGTGCGCTACCATTTTGTAGGATTGAAATTTTTTTAAAGCTTGTAACGTGTTCTTCACAACATTGCAACCACAAAGCCTCACGATCGCATATCTCCCAAGTTCAAAACAAACTCTCTCGGTAGTGATAACAATGGCCTCTCGCAAAACAAAATGGATTGACAAGATGGTGCAGGCTATGCTGAGCTCCCTATTACAGTCAGTTAAAGAAGGAAAGCGTGGAGAAAAATGGTTTCAAGAAGGAAGCCTGGCAGAAGGCTCGCATCGCTGCCAACTCTGTTTATGGAACAAAGCTTGATCTTACTCAATGCAAGACAAAGTATGCTTCGGTAGGTTTTCTACTGCCATGTATCTGTAATATCATTATAGTTAATAGTAAAAAGCTCAAGACAGACTATTGTATGTTCAAGAGGTTGAAAGAGAACTCCGGCTTTGGGTGGAATGAGGAGAGGGGTTTGCCAACCGCAGCAGAAGGAGTATTAGTGTTCGTTACGGGGCCTCCGGGGCCCCGAAACCGGCGGCCCCCCGCCCCGCCCCGGTCAATGGCCTGGGGCGGGGTGTTTTTTTGTTTACCCCCTGCCGCTGCCCCCGTCCAGGCCCCCGCCCGGTTCAATGCCCCGGACAGCCCCCCGTCAATGAATTTTCCCCGCCCAGGGCCCCGCTTTTTCTTATATTCCCCTCTCGAACCTTCCTCTTTTGATACATGAATGAGTAATTGTGTGAGCATATATCAAAAACCGGATACCTCAAATTATATACGGGGATTTATTTGCATGAAATGATTCATACCATATGAACCGGAATAATTCACAACACCGATTGGATGTCCGAGTTGCCTAGACTAGTAACGTATATTGTCTCAGCAGGCCATACGCCTAATTCAGACGCCCAATTCATACCCTCTATTCACAGGTTCAAATCATATGCCCTATTCATAAGCCTTATTCATCCGCCGGTGCCATATGCCCAAATCATAAGCCCAAGCCATACGCTCAAATGATACGCCCAAACTACACGCCCAAGCCATACGCCCAAGCCATATGCCCAAACCATACGCCCAAGCCATATGCCCAAACCATACGCCCAAACCATACGCCCAAACCATACGCCCAAGCCATACGCCCAAGCCATACGCCCAAGCCATACGCCCAAGCCATACGCCCAAGCCATACGCCCAAGCCATACGCCCAAGCCATACGCCCAAAACATA
>Ga0307513_10002232_pt1 | contig 27052 bp, 25 predicted proteins | sample 15_EM_MG_FD_202174 | JGI IMG/M metagenome (GOLD analysis project Ga0307513, IMG submission 202174) | Populus trichocarpa ectomycorrhiza microbial communities from riparian zone in the Pacific Northwest, United States - 15_EM | ecosystem: Host-associated > Plants > Roots > Unclassified | place...
ACAACTTCTCGCAATGGACACTCACCGCCCGGAAACAGCACCCCTGTTTTGTGTTGGAAGAAGAGAACAACTACCATTTACAAGACAGCATGTTGTAGAGAAGTTACAAGAATTGGGGACAACCGCCGGTCTCGGACAAGCAACATGGAATGGTCATAGCTTTCACCGCGGGGCAGCAACCTGGGCTGCTGAAGTTGGAATTTCGGAGTCCCAGATTCAGACTCTAGGACGTTGGAGATCAGACGCATATAAGGCATATATCAAATACTCACAGGAGGAACGAATATCCCTATCAGAGCGCTTTCAGGGAGCACGAGCAAGGCGTAGGTAAGATGGCTTGCTCACCTGCCTCGAATTGGGGGAGGTCGTTGGCCACCGGACGGCAGGCAACTTAACTGCCACTTCACCTACCTGCCTCGGAGTGGGATATATCGGTAGCAACGATCCCAAGCGACAAGGGCAGCGACATTCCCCCAACGCCTCCGACAGTGGACTTAGGAACGAAGAGTGCGAGAGGTTCAGATGGATACTGGGTTTCAGATTTCTTTATTTATTCTTAGGGTTTTTTCATTCTCTCTTTATATCATCATCTTCATGTATTCACTTGGCTTTGCAAAAATTGGCTGACTGCGGACACAATCCCCTTAACAGAGTTGCACTTTGCTCCACCAGAAGTATTATGCTGGAGGCCAGACCTTGCGTGCCCATTTGGAAAGATCCAGAGTATTAAACAGTAGGTCTTTTTCGGAGCTATTTTTGCTTGGCCTGCGAGCAAAGACTTTTTCGAAATTCAGTTTTATTGCATTTGTCATAACGGGAGGTGCAGGAGGGTTAGAAGGGTCGGTCAGGGCTACAGAATCAGGTTTGGGGGGGGGGGTCAACAAGGCCCACAGAAGGGTGTTCGAAATGGTCAACCGGTGCCACAGCAGCAGATTTGGAAAGATCAACTGGAACTGGAGTGTGAGTAGCAGGTTCGGAGGATCAGGTTCAGAAGGTTCAACTGAAGTGCTGGCAGCAGGTGCAGAAGCATCGCCCAGGGTAATGGTAAAAGAAACCCTGCAAGTTGGAATCTTCTCCGGATGAAGTTCAAGTCCGGTACCAGGATGATTCTGGGGATGGGAAAATTCCCATTGCTCAATGAGAATCTCTTGCTTTGGATCATTTATGGAAAAGAGTAGAACAATATTCACATTTCCCAATGAATCGTCAGGCCACCATTGTGTATCAACACGCAACCGTTCGAGTGTTTCTGACACTCCTGATTCGATGATGAGGGTAAGCCAGTTGGTCTCACTCAGGCAGGATAACTGTGGTCTGAATCAGGAATTGGGTTCCTTTCTGGTTGAATTATCTTTATATGTGGTTCCCCACATGTCTCTCAATTCCTCATCCAGTTCAGGCCCGATGCTAGCAGTCTTCTTCCAGAGCATTCCACCAATCTCACTGGTAGCAACATCATGGATTGCACCTGCCATGAGTTTAACAATCGATGTTTATGGCTAATTGAGGTACACAAAACAGAGTAGTTTATAGTATCATGATGTATAGCAAAGTTGTTCGATCTTCGCAAGTTGTGGTTCGGTTATGTTACGAGTTAGCTAACACTGTAGAATTCAGAGCTAAATAGGCCAAGGATATTCGAGACAACAGATAATAGTCTAGAAGGCAGATAGGTAATCATTTGGTAAAGGTAAGGTAATAAAGCGTAGTCAAATATTAAAGAGTTAGAATATAACTCGGTAACTTGTTAACTTATTATATTGTTAAGATCTCTTCTCTGTTGCTTGATGATTCTTCAACAACTGGGAAGAGGCCTACTATTTATACTGATGTTCATGCTACTTCAACTGCTTTAGTTAAGAAGTATCATCTTAACAACTCAGTTCATTAGAACAAAGTGCAAACACTGTTTGGCCCTGAAATCTTGCCCTGCCCAACTCAGAGAATCTGCTAAACTGCTATTTCATGTGAGGGTGTCCCCACTCCATTCGTAGACAGTCTTTGATCTCTTCATCATGATAGACTATAGATATGAATATGCAGTCCAAATGCCTACATACCAATAGTAATATGGAATATGGAGTGATCAGTTCTGATATCCAGCTATCAAAGCAATATGCAACTAATGCATATTCTACTAGAAAATGAGAGGAGTAGTATTCTCTAAATATCGTTCCAATCGGTTAAACATATCTTGAAACATTCTCTTATCCAGTGTTCCAAGTCGTCTTCCAGATGCCTCTCGAAGCTCATAACTTTGATAGCTTTTGTTCGGATAAATGGTCATCTTATGAAGCTGTATACCTCGCTCTTAGTAATATTAGGTAAGCTATTCCAGCTACCGTAATAGCAACCAGGAACCTCTCTGTCTCATCAATCCAGATACTACTGTTCAAGTTTGCCATACCAAATAGCAACTGAGTTAGCATAATAGAATTTTAATAATATTGTAAGCAAGAGTCAATAGGAAGAGGGAAAGCACTTGAATAAAAAGGAAGTATCGGTAAAATTGGTGGTCAAAAGGGTGGAAAAAGAGCTAAAATTGGATAGCTGAATATTGAAGAAGCTGTTGAATTAGGGGTCTTCGATAGTTCAAGTTGTATCTGTAGTATGAGGTGTTGTATGGAAAGAGAGAACACGTTTGGTGCTTTTGTTCTGTTTACTAGTTAGAAGTACTCAATTTATATTAGTAGAGAAAGCTGCCAAGACAACCCCCCGCGGGGAGTAGAAATCTTTCTAAAGACAGTAATATTGACAAAAGAGAGTGTTGTTATTTAGGTTTATTAAATATAAACCTATCATTTAGAGTGTTTTTTTATTTACTTGCACAAACCCTGAAATATGGAGAAAGGATTGCCAAACACGATTATTTCAGAAAAATGACATTTTTTTATATGATGGTGTGCCAAACGGGCCTTAGTGTACTTGTAGTAAAATTCAAGAGTTGATACCATATTGTTTCAGTAATGCAACGTCATGTACGACCGTGTACTAATGAAGTGCACTGGCAGTCTTCCTGTTATGACACTTAGTCAGCTTCCACTTCCTAAGTAAACCAAAAAGGACAAGAGCTCCTTGAAGGAAGTCCTTGTTTGGTGAGTACTTGTATTATTATGACGAATATTTTATCCCCACAAGGAATGGCAAACTTTATTTTCTTGATTTTTAACGACCCAAAAATTTTCAATAGAGACTAATTAGTACAAGGGTCAGGGGATATGTTTTCATGCACAACACCGTGTCCATTACAACCACAGCGATTGACATTAGACCTCCGCGTGATCAGTCACATTTCGGTTTTTGGCCAATAGTGTTCCTTGGACACCCTCTCAGGATGACTTCAAGCCTTTAGTTTAAGAGCATCCTACTCTTACTCTAATTTCATTACTGGAAGATAGATTTATCTCTTCCATCTATTGTTCTTCATCGATGTTAGTTCCTCATCTTCTATTGACTACATGGTATCTGTTAATTATGGTTAAGCGAGGTTCTACTACGTTTTCGGCAACTAACTTGAAGGTTGCAAAGGCGGGTTTAGTGGCTTCGGCTGCTGTACAAAAAATTATGGACTTGGAAAAAGGAAAGTTTCCAAGTTGCGTTACCATGTGTCCGTTTTATCGAAGCGGAATCATGTGTTGATGAAAGAGAAGGAAAGAGAGAAGGAAGAGGAGGAGACGAGCACTGAGGTACCAGTGGCTTTCCCAGTAAGGGGTTAGGAGCCTAAGCCATAGGTTGTCACGGTGGCTGGGCCCTTGGTGAGGATGAGTGGTATATTTGTGGCTGAGGGGGAAGAGGATGTGTGGGTGCCAGTGGCGATTGTGGCGAAGCCTCTGGTGGTGGAGTCAAGAGTTGCGGAAGAGGTACATGAGCCTGAGGTGGTGGTGGTGAGGCTGCCGAAGGGTAAAAGGAGGAGAATAGGCATGAGTAGAAGGAAGGTTGAGGAGAGGCAGAGGAGAGTGAGGTTGTTGTAGCGGGAGCCCCAGTTGGGCTGCGACGGCGATGTATGAGAGGGTGGGATGTGGTTAACCCCAGATTCAAGTCTCCTTGGTATTTTCAACCATCCCTGCGATTTGCCAGAGAGCACGAGAAGTGGCCTGTGCGGCATGGTGGGCGAAGCGGATAGCCTTAGATGGCGAGGGGTGACCTAGTAACGGTAGGACGTGATTTTCCTTTTGTGAGTTGGCCTGGTGAGGGCTTCAAGTTGCCTTACCCCTTGACCAGTTATCTGAGGAGCCCGGCTGATGTGTGAGCACGGGGGATTCGGATATGTAGGTTGGCCTTGTTATTGTTTTTCTTACTAATGATACAGATTCTGCATTCGGCATGGTAACCTGCTCGGGGTGCAGTTGGCTACGAGGGGATGTTGGTTAGTATTTTTGATGTTAATTGGGTGTAAAATGTTATTTGTAGTTAGCTGCTACGTTATGGGTGGTGAGGGAGTGGAGTTTCGGAAGGTGGGTCCTGCATCGCACCAGTGACTGGTATTGCCGATGCTTTAGAGTAGCCTGGTAGCCGAAATGGAAAAATTTTATAAAAAAAAATGTTTTCACGCACACCTTGTTGCCTCAGTAGTTTTTATGGATTTTTTGCTAGTAAGCCATTTTGGTGTGTGCGCGGAAACATATAGCCTGGCACTTGTATACCCCCCTTCCTCCTCTGCCGATTTAGACAAGAGGTTTACCGCGAAGGATTGGTTCAAGAATAATGGTGACACTTTTTCTAGAGAAGGAGGTGGTGGTTGGGTCCTGATAAGCGCCAAAGTAGCACGACATGATTCTGGGGGAGGAAGATCTACATTGGCGATGAAGCATTTGGAGGAACAGCGAGAAGCATTCCTGAAATTCTAAAAAGGATGGGATGTTGACAAAGGGATCTTGAAGTAAGGGAATGGGATCCAAGGCAGGGGCAGGCGGTCGGAGGAGACTTGTCAGAGTTAACATCTTCCTGCTCCAGTTACATCCTCACCACTTACCGGCGCCCACGGAAAGCAGTATTCGAGAGTGGTGCTTGGCCGTCATTACCTAGCTAGTCGGGGTTGACCTCTTCCCGCATTAGCAGTATTTTCACTACTCCCTCATGTCCGAACTACGCGGCATGCGAGAGCGATGTTTCGCCGAAATCATCTGGCTGTCGGGATCAACCTCTTCCCGTCCGAGTAGTATTTTCGCTGCTTCCTCTCGTCCATGACTAGTGGCATGTTGGGATTGTTGGATGGGAGGACGTGGTGGATGTGAGAGAACTTGTTTATTCTCAGATGCGCGCCGCTGCTAACTAAATAGGTCTAACAAACATGTGTGTGTCCTACGCTCTCCACAATACAACTAGGGTGGCTCGTACCCTACTACGCTCAACAGGGATGTATATGATATGACGCTTGCGAAAGTCAGATGTGTCCGGAAACCTTGGTGTTCTTTAGCTCGAACTTGGCCAGGACTTCCGGATACTTTTGATTTTCGCAAGCTGTTGGGGAACAAGTCACAGCGATCATTTCCAAGCGAACAGAGAAAAAAATTTAGAATTTAGTTCACTGAAAAGGGGTTTTGAAAGTGTGAGCGTCAATAGACCGAATATTATACGGGCTTTCAAGTGGAGGGGCCAAGGTTTCAAACTGGTTTTAGAACGGTTGGCCCTCTCCACAAGGTCCAAGAGCCAGAGCCGAAGAGCGGTTTGAGGAAGCTCGCCGCGGAATAAATACTTGGCGGATCCTAATGGGGTGAAGTGGAGAGGTTGAAGTGAGCGAGGATAATTTAAATTGAGCCAGTTAAGGAGATGTAAGATAGCTGGGCAGAAAGCAAGCAAGCAGGGTGAAGGGAGCATGGCCGGGGGGATGCAGGATGGTCGGGGGTGAACACAGGATGGCGAGGGGGGGTTAAAAATAGAGGAGTCGAAAATGGACGTAGAGATCGGACTAAGGGATTTTAGGAGTGAAGCATAGTCGTTCAAGTGAAGGAGAGTATTACCAATTTGGAAAAGTTTCTCAGTACTGGAATTTCTCAAAGATATTTGTTCCTCCCTGAACACAATTTCCGACAACCCAATTTCCTACTTTTAGCTGTGAACCTTACCTCTCCTGGTTAGAGAGCTAATATGAAGTCCTTTAGTGGCAGCCGGGGGGAAAAAGTTGAGAATGTTGGAGAACTGACAAGCTGGCGGCCTTTCTGAAATTGATAATAATTTGTATTGAAGCGATTCATGAGTTGTAAGATGGCTTGAGAAAGGGAAAGAAGGGAAAGGGGAGGAAAGGAAGAACAAGACGCAAGGTAATTCTATTGAACTACGAAACATGGATGAGGAAAACTCAAAGTTCGCCTGGAGGCCCGTATCAACGAGTATGTCATCGCAGAGCTCCACGAAGGAGAACTTCTTCTCAGAACCGCATTTATTAAGTATGTAGCTATCTTTATTGTCCACAGGGGACCGACTATTAATATTTCACAATCATCTTAATAGATGCATTATTCTGGGCTCTTTGTGGGAAAATGAGTTTTGCACAGTTTTGCTACAGTCAGGAAGAATCTCAGGATTTCTCATTCATGAAAAAATTAAAAACCAAAGCCCACAGGCACACATGGGCATGAGCCCCCGGCCCACAAACGCCCCAAATCACGTCATTCCTGTTGGAAATTATGCTGCTCATCACGTGCATATATTCTCATGCGCGCTGGATAAGAAACGCTACTACTATCATCTGTTACACACCGTTGCTCAAGGGCTGTTCCACCATCATTAGCTTCAGACGATATCCGACATTGATCCTGCATACTCGACGAAACAGGATCAAACTCGAATCACACCGCACTGAAACAGGAACACTCACGATAACCGAACATCAGCTTTACCCTCGGTTTCACGCACAACCTATGGCTGGCCACTTTGTCGATACCCTCGGGAAATTCTGATCAAACCTCGGATCGGGAAAGAGGATATCGCAACTACTGAGTGGGAGGAACCCAGAAGCAGGATTGTGCATGCGCTGGTAGCATGTTACAGAGGAAGGATAGGATATAAGGAAGCTTGTTTTTCCCTTGATTTGTTCATTATTAGTTCATCATCGTTCGCTTCTCTCTTCGTCTGTCTTATCTTATTCTTCACTTCCGTTTGATCACTTTCCGATTGTCCATTCCTTTGATACGTTTTTTGTCTGAATCGTATTCTTTTATATCTGCTATATACAATCAACTTGCGTCAATCCGTATCTGAACTCCGAATCCGCTGTGCCTGAACCTTGTTGTTGAAAAATTCCAGCCCGCAACTCTATCGTGAAAACCGGCCAGCACTAACAATACGAATTGCAATCAGTTGTATTCTTGCCAAATATAGTGGCCATCATCACTTTTGAAAAATAGTTTTACTGCTTACCTTCTACTTTCCTTCAAGTTCCTGAGGCCCATTTCTGACTGCGGCAACAATCCTCTTAACAGGATCGCACTTTGCTCCACCAGATGCAGCACAGCTCTCCATATGCGCAGGCAACTTTTGGATCATCGAATAATTGCCTGAGAATTCCTCCACAGTAGCATAAGCGCTACAGAGTGCAATGGATTGAGTATCTTGCGCTTCACTAATAAGCTTGTCCTTGGCTGCGTCGATCTGAGTACTGAGCTTGGCCTTGGTAGAACAAATCTGAGTAGTGACCTCAATATTGGTTGCATCAATCAGCTCTCCCAGTTCCATTGCAGCTGCATTGATTCTCATCCCGACATCCTCGATGGTCCTTTGACGCTCGCTCCGTTCATTCCATACCAGACCGAGACCGCCGACCACAGTTGCCAAAACTCGTGGGTGTTTGCTCATGTACCCTAAACAGACGATATTTAGTTAGGGGCTGTTTGGCAGATCGACGTTTGAGTGGGTTAGTGTGTTTGGCTGTGCTCTGTTTCCAAACAGCAGTTTGCAAAGTTTGGAAACGGCAGTTTGGGAACATGCTTCTGTAGGTTAATATTTAGTTAATAAATGATATTCCAACATAAGTTCAGCATACTATCATATTAAATTCAGTTTACTGGAAATTAACCTCTTCAACTGATTACTAATTTTATCTTGTTCACCAAAACTCGCCTGAGGTGTTTGGCAACACAGACCACTCTGCAGTTTGGGAAACTACTTAAACTGCAGTTTCAAAACTGCCGTTTGAGTGGGTTTACCACTCAAACGTCAACGTGCCAAACAGCCCCTTAATGTTCCAATAGCTGGTTAAATTCCACAGCTCCTGAAGGAATGCCTACTGCTAACAGCGGACCAAGACATCTTTGCACTTTTCTTGTATTAGTCAAAGACTTGACCTGTGTGCAAAAATTAGGGTCATAAGACATACCTTTAGGGCGGCTGTTCAAGTTCCTTCGCGGGTGGAGGCTTCTGGGGTGTATTGATAAATTTGGATGCGGTTTGCGTGGCGAAACTCGCGGGGGTTGTAGTGGAGATGGATTGAAAGCCAACTGGAATTCTGGTGGGTGTATTTATACAACCGGAAATGCCAAGGCTTTTTACCCGGCCGGTCCAATCTATGGTGAGGGAACTCTGTAGTCGGTGTACTTGGCGCAGAAAATATGGTCCGACTTCAATCGCCAAAGGATTCTCAACCACAAGTCCAATAAGAATTATGGCTCCATTAGGTGATAGATTGGGTGATTATCTACACATTAATAGAGAGAAAATAAAAATATCTCAAGTTTTCATGGAGATATAGGGGTTTAAAATGTTCAAAACTTTGGTAAAAAAAAGAGGAATGTCCTGGGTATTGTAGGATAGGTTAAGCACTATTAACTACCTTAATGAGAGCAGTTAATTGATATTTGCCAAGATATTAACCTATGACAGCTAGTGTTGGCTTATTAACCTAATATTAATACACGAGAATGAATGTCTGCCTGTTCCGGCTACAGAGTTCCCTCACCAGAACATAGTAGACTGCAAAGTTGCAGTACTCGGATACCAGTGTTGATCTGTGAACGAGATTTCGGAGGGGTGGGAACGAGGTTTATAGCTATATGCACATGTATTGGTATATATGTTAAAAGAGAAGAAATTCCGTGAACACCTCAGAGATAATAATTGGCGGATTTTGATTTTCCAGCCTGCTGAATGGCTGCCCTGGAATATTTGGCTATTGAGCTTGTCGCCAATCACCACCCCGGTGTTCATGGACCCTACCTCTGCCCCCTGTACTGGAAAAAGTTCACAAGCAGTCCCTTCATTCAGTCCAATTCCCCTCCTAAAAAAGAATCCATCAACCATGATACTGATATCGCATAAGCTAGTAGCAGTCATTTGTACGCTAGGAGGTCAGAATAAGACAAAAACCAAGATTTTCCCGCCAAGTAACCCTTCCAGATTCCTTTTTTCTTTTAGTGTAGGGCTAATAGCTTGGAAGCCATGTCAATAGCAAATATTTGTAAAAATTCTGTAATATCTCGAAAGGATGGGTTAGAAGGTAAGGGGCACAGGAAACGGGGTTCGGCCGCCCAAACAGAGGTATGATATCATATTATAATACCTGACATACACACAGAAAGATCCCAACTCTTTCTGTGTTTTACCCGAATATTGTTCCTGATAATATTATTACAATCAAAAAAACATTTTCCTACAATGGCGACCGGCAGAACCACCTTCTCTCATGCGGCCTAAGGTCAAGTAGTGGGCATAGTTCCTTGAGAATTAGCCGTTGTGGAAGCTGTCAGGGAAGTAAGGAACCTTTTTGGCCCGCAGCATTTGAAGGATATGCTGTCATTGGTGGGGCATCATTATTCATGTACTACAGCGCAAGAGTTTAGACTTCGGATACTGGTATCACAATCACGACACATTCATTCAAAGCGGTTGAAGAAGCTGCTAAGCAGGGCACACGATTTGTCTATACTGTTGGGCGCTACTGGGAGTATAAATGCACTACCCATATTGGGGTGCAACTTGACTCCCAAGACAATCACTCAGTTCAGAGATATTTCCACAAACTGCGAGGACATGTCTTAGTTGGTGGCGTGTCGATAACGACCTTGTCTGATCTGCCAGTGGCCAAAAGGACGTGGCGTCAACCGGCAGAGGGAAAAGGATTTCATTAACCTTGAGTGCATGGCTCAGGCAATGACACAAGAGGGGATGGATTTCTCCGAGTTGGAGATGGAAGGCAGGGAGAGACTGGATGACATATTGGAGGAAATGGACCAGGAAGTGAGGGGGAGAGGGCTGGCTAGGATCATTAGAACTATACAATGAGGAGGGCCAAATTTCGTTCCTAGTTGTTTTGTCGGTAATGGGAGCGTGTACTGCAAATAAATTATCCCCATCACTCACCCCTCATTTCCCCCCAAACTTATACTAACGAGAATATAAACAACGAAGAGGCCAAAAATAACTCTCTCCTGATTCTGCCAAAACTTCTTCCCACTCCACCTATCCATCTACCCCACGACCTCGACCCAGGCGGAAGCCATAAGGGCATTTATACAGCGAGAACAAATCAGACAATGAACGTTTTCCTAGGGGAATGAATTAAGGTGGAGGCTACAGAACCCCTTGTTTCCCTTCAAGGGCACCCGCATTCTAATCCCTTAGTACGGGAGCTAACCATGCTTTTTGCCTAACACGCCCATAAGTACATGTCAGAAGTATTACTTCAATGTGAGGTGTGGTGCAGATATGTTTGGCCAGTGGCCAGGCTACTTGGGATATGGGGTACGAGGAAGTCACTAGAGTCATATTGATGTATGTTGATACTGCGGATTGCTATAAAGTACCGCAGTCTCAGGCGCGTCTATGGGCGAGCAAGCAAGATAGAATCAATCTCTCTCTTTCTCTCATTGTTCAAGTCCCATTACTTTACACTGCATCTCCGGCCTCTTCTGCGCGACCTCCGACGGTACACACATCCACAACCCGAGTTGGTGTGGGTGAAACCAGTGTTCCCAACCGTCCGGGGCGGCCTAAGTGCAGGACGGCGGGCCCACAGGGGGAGACATTTTAGTTCACGGCAGGGGGGGTGGACGGCGGGGGACCACAAGTGAAAGCAGGGGATGGCCGGAGACGGTGGGGGACTAAGGGGGGCGGCTGGAGACTGTAAGGGTGATGTCTCATGATGCGAAAAGAATTCCTTTGGTGTATGATTTTAGCTTGGCTAATACAGGAGGTCCAAGCGCTGGGACTATAGTCCCCTATAGTCCGTCAGGTCCTCACCTTTCCGGGCGCAGTCCGTCCTAGCACCTGCAAAAAGACGGACTATGAGCCGTAGTTCTTCCCGTCCTCCCCCGAAGGCGGACGGACTCGACGGTTGGGAACACTGTATTCTGCAGGTTTGAAGCAAGTGAGGAAACAAAACGTCCCATGTGAGTACGAAACTAATCACTCATTAGAATTCGCTTAGGCTTAGATAAGGTGGGTGTGGCCTTACATGGGACAATCCTTGCCATGAACGATACCCTCAAAACACTCCCTCTGTCCTATAGCTGTCGCAAATTTCTTCACGCACTCAGGATTGGTGCAGACATAGCTTCAAGCACCCCGCCCCCACAGTTTATTGTGTTCTCTGTGAAAGAATTGGCCAGTTTAGCTAGAGGAGCAGGGTTGAGAACGTCAACGAAACCCTTCCGGACAGGTTCCTCCTCCTAGAAGCCATTAGGGGCCTTCCGCGCGGGTTGTTTTAACTTGTTTAGCAAGGATACCTGCAACACATGGTGTGATATCAGTACTATAGGCAGAACTTTGGTGGGATTTCTCTCGCTGAGGGAAGTGCTTTCGTAGTTTGTGAGATTGCGAAATCCTAAAATGGAGAGCCTGCCTTAGCCTGGTGGGATTTGGTGATGAGAGATTCCAGAAATTGGGCTGAAAGAGCCATCTCTGCTGGTGCTGTACATTAGTGAGAGGCTGTTGGTCTAGACTTGTGGACCTAATTGTAGTATTAGCTGGCCAAATATTTTCCAAGAGTGGAAGAGAAGTATTGAAAACACTCTTTCTCTCGGGGGGGGCTCAAGCGCCCCAAGCATGAGAAGCCTCCGAGAGCACTGACCACAAACAACTTGCTCATGACCCTCCACCATATGCCCCTTTACCTCCCTCGCTCAAATTCGATCCCACACTTGCTACAATAGAGGCTTCTCAAGGGATCATTCTTGCACTTTTTCCCCAGAAGTGTATGGCCTAGGTATCCAGAATCGTGGCATCACCTTAGTCCCCGTAGCGAACCCCATTCACGTTTCAAGTCAGCTCGCTGGTAGTTGCGGGCTAGGCGCTATTTCTATTCACATACATAGTCAGTGTTCCCAAGCGTCCAGTCCGTCCGTCTTCGGGTCCGGACTGGACGGACGGCAGTACCTGAAAGAGCGCCCAGGACGGACGGGTATCTTGGCGTCCATCCAGACGACAGCCCGGGACGGACTGGCGGGGACTGCAGGTGTCTCAGGTGGCGCAATTTCCCGGGTAACTCGGGGTGACGGGCGGGCACTACAGGTAATTGGCGAGGATTGGAGAAGACCGGTGAGGACTGCAGAAGACGGGTGAGGACTGCAGATTAGGAGTGAGGAGTGCGGGTACGATTCGGGAGTTACTGATTCGTAGAGGGCCATAGGGCCCTACAGTCGCCCTCTTCAGCCCTAGTCTTTCCCAAATGACGGACGCTTTTACCCTATAGTATTGAAGCGATTGAGAAGCTGTTAGCTGACTTGAAAAATAGAAAGAAGGGAAAGGGGAGGAAAGGAAGAACAGGACAGAAGGTGATTCTATAGTAGGAAAACTTTCAATGCTTGTATATCCTGCAAGGGCACAGTTAGGCTAATAGCACCAAGGGAGGGGATTTCTAGAAGGGGGGGCGGGGGACAGATTATTAAAATTTCAGAATTATCCTGACAAACGACCGCTTATTCTGGCTTCTTACTGGGGAAACGAGTTTTGAACGGTTTGGCAGCAATTAGGAAGAATCTCATGATTTCTCATTCAGGAATAAATTAAAAACTAAAGCCCGCAGGCATATTCAAGGACCAACACCCTGCCCACAAAACCCCGAATCAGCCCGTAATCCCACCCCGCAACTTGAACCGTATTGCGGATATCAGCCGGCACTAATAACAGGAGTTACAATTAGTTGTATTCTAGCCAGCTAGAGTTACCATTATCACTTTTGGAAAATAACTTTAATGCTTACCGTGACCTTCTACGACCCTCCCTCGACCCCATTTCTGCCAACGGCGGTGACCCCCTTAACGGAGTCACAATTTGCTCCACCAGAAGCCACACAGATCTCCAGATCATCCTTCAATTTCGGTATCGAGGAGCGCTTGCCCAGTGTTCTCAGTCGTCCAGTCCGTCCGTCTTCGGAGTAGGACGGGACGGACTACGGCTCATAGTCCGTCTTTTTTGGGGCGCTAGGACGGACTACGCCCGGGAAGGTTAGGACCGAACGGACTATAGGGGACTGTAGTCCAGCACTTGGACCTCCGGTACTAGCCGAAGTTGAAATAATGCACCTCCGAACCAATCATATAGCGTCATGAGACATAATTCGTGCAGTCCTCCGCCGTCCCCCGTCGTCCTCAACCGTCCCCGGCCGTCCTCACCTGTCCCCGGCCGTCCTCACCTGTCCCCGGCCGCCCCCTGCCGTCCATCCCCCTGCCCTGCACTAACATGTCTCACCCTGTAGGGCCCGCCGTCCTGCCTAAAGACGGCGGTCCTGCCCTTAAAGCGCCCCGGACGGACTATAGCTAGCCGTCCCGTCCCGTCTGGGGCTCTTGGCAGTCCCCCGGACGGCTGAGAACGCTGCGCTTGCCGGAGAACGCTTTCATAGTAGCATAAGCGCTACCAACTGCAATCGACTGGGTATTTTGAACTTCAGTGCTGAGCTTGGCCTTAGTTGCATCAATCTGAGTAGTGAGATCGGTCTTGGTAGAGACAATCTGAGTAGTGAGATCGGTCTTGGTAGAGCCAATCTGACGAGTGAGATCAGCCTTGGAAGCCTTGATCTTTTGTCCCAATTCCGTTTTTACTGCATCAATCCTTCTCCCAAAATCATTCATGGAGTTTTGACGCCCACTCCGCTCATTCCATAGGAGGCCTAGACCGACAACAGTCGTTGCCAACGCTTCGGGGTGTTTGCTCATGTACTCTAAACAGATGATATTTGTTAATGTTCTAATAGTAGGTTAATTTTCAGAGCTCCAGAGAGGCCTACGGGTAATAGCAGACCAAGACATCGTTAGACTTTTACTGTGTTAGTCGAGTACTTGACCTCTGTGCAAAAGCGGGAGTGATAAGAGATACCTTTAGGGTGGTTGTTTCTCTGTCGGTAGATACTTGAGGCTTGTATTGATAAAATTGGATGAAGAAGCTTGCGTGGCTAACTTGAGAGGGTTGTACGATGGTGGGGGTGGATCGAAAGCCAACTAGAATTCAGGAGGGTGCATTCATACAACCTGAACCGCCAAGGCTTTTTACCCGGCGGCAGGTACAATCTTGCATAGGCAGGGAAATTGGTGTACTTGGAAAGCACAAGTTGTGTTCCCACTCATCCCAACCGCCCCCCAAAAATGCTCCCATCCACCACGACACCGATACCGCACAAGGTAGGAAAAGTCGTTTGTGAGCTAGGAGGTCTGGATAGGACCCAAACCAGATCTTCCCACAAAGTGCCGCTTCCAGATTCATTTCCCTACTCGACTTTTGTCTCCTCCAGCATGATCAAAAAGGATTTTCTTACAATGGGGACCCGTAGAGGCACCTTCTCTCACCTGGCCCAAGGACAAGTAGTGGGCCTAGTTCCCGTACAATTTTTCAAAGTGTTTGAAGAAGCCGCTAAACAGGACATACGATTTACCTGCACTGTTGGTTATTATTGGGAGTATAAATCCTTCATGGATATTCTGGTGCAACTCGATTTCATAGACAAGCATGGAGTCGGTAGATGTCTTCACAAGCTGTCAGGATATACCTTGGCCGATGGTGTACCGATGGCAACCTTTTCTGATTTGCCAGTGGCGAAAAGATAGCATGGGTGAACTGGGAGAAGAAAAAGGATTCCCTTGGCCTTGAGTATACGGTTTAGGCAATGACATGAAAGAGGATCAATTTCTGTGAGTTGGAGGAGGGCCGAAGCGAGAGGCTGGATGACATATTTGAGGAAATGGATGAGGGGCAGAAAGCTGGCTATGGTCATTAGAATCTACAACCAATTTTTCAAAGCCAAACGAATACATTTAAATAATAACCAATATGAGAGTATGAGAAACTGATGAGTACAGAGAAATAGGAAAACCAAAAGCCATCTTCGATGTGTCCACTGTCGGAGGCGGTGGGGGATGCCGCTGCCCTTGTCGCTTGAGATCGTTGGCACCGATAGATCCCTAGGTGACAATGAGGGCGCAGTAAGAGAGTTGGGTGTGGTGGGCGGGTAACGAAAAACGCGAGCTGTAGCGAGCTTGGAGACGAGAATGCGAGTTGTAGCGAGCATCGAGGTTCTCCACCCCTGGGAGTCGGTGGTTCTATATGTGGTGGTTGCTCTCTGGTCCGTGCATCGTGAGCTATGACCTCTGAACAACCAGGCGAAAACTTCCTCCAAAGACCTCCATACAGTTCCCCGTAGCTTTGCCCAATTGGCAATGGGTTGTTCCAACCCGACATTGATCGGGGCTAAATTTCGTTCCTAGTTATTTTGTCGGTAATGGCTATTCCAGAAGAGGTGCCTATTCTTGGCGCGGAGACACGAAGTAAGCTGTCCACTGAACTGTGAACCCTCACTTACATAAGCTCAGCAAACACTTGCATAAGCTCAGGAAAAACAAGCACCATGTGAGACGAGCAGAATGGGGACATTTAAAATATAGCGATGCGGATGCCCTTCTTGTCGGGCGCTCGCAATGGGCAGGGGGAGTGGTGAAAATACTCCTCAGACTAAGCGGTGGATGCCGATAATTTGTATAAGGTTGAAAGTGGTGACGTAGGAGGGGGGTCAACGAACAGGCGGCTCAGTGAACACTCCAGATGTACTGCCCTATGCCGGATGAGCTCGCTTACCTCGGGATTGTAATGCTGCCGGGACGGGCAAGGGTGGACCTGTCGTTCCCGCTTTGCTTTTAGAGTTAAAATTAATGAAATACCGGTATTGAAGAATATTATACTAAAAGTGAGTTAGTCATCGTTAACCCAGTCGACGATTTTGCTTGGTCTCTTGGTTGAGCCCGGTGCCCGTTGACCACCCTCCCAGTCTACATACACATAAGCAACATCACTCACCCTGTGTTCAGGGTGTCTTAAGTTTGTTCGAGAGTGCTTCTGCGGGGGTTCTCTTTCTAAAAAAAAAATATGTGCGATACAGCGGCATTTACCTCGCCTGAGACTTCGAGCTAAAAGTGCTGGTTAGCTGGCGCACCGAGGGGGCCACCGACTGGGGCATGAAAATGAATGACGAGTTATGGCCTATTCGAGTACAGTACTCGGCTGCCAGGATTAGTAGGTGGATATGGTTTTGGAGGGGAGGGGATGGGGTTTGTAGGCTATGTGCACATGCAGTTGTATCATATTAAAAGAGAAGAAATTCAGTGAACGCTTTGAAGATAATAATTGGCCAAATCCAATTTTCCACGGTGCCAGGGTTAACCGGTTAAGCTCGAATATTTACAGTAGTTATCGAACTTGTTGCCAATCACTCCACCAGTGTCCACGGACTTTACCGCTGCGAGTATGAATGCTTAAACGTGAGCTCTGGGGTTCGTCGACGAGCTGATTCGAGCTCTATTTGCGTCTGGCTTTGTGCCATGGGGACCTTGGACCCTCCCATTCGCCTATGGCAATATAGCCTCCAAAGGAGCTGTTGGGGTATCTAAAAAGGCATCACAAAGTATGATATCTCACCATTTTAGCTTAGGTATTGTACAAAATCAAGTCGAGGTCTGCCTTGGCAAGTGGGGGTAAGCTAGTAGTACAAGGCTTCCTTTTCCGCCTTGGTTCTGAGGCGGGCGGACCGGTACCGGTACTTTACAGTACAGTACCGCCACCTCAGGGCTAGCAGTTTCCCCTCATTTTTGAATTATAAATCCCCACTGAGCCATCTGTCACACCAATTGCGCGCACATAGATACCGGCATGTCCCACTAATGCGAAGCTTGCGGCCCACATCCTGCGTACCACAAATGAGCTACTCGAGTACTGTACCGATACCTCATGGCTGGGGGATCTAGTGGCTTCGGTTGCCTAATGCTAGTTTCCAGGTTTAAGGCTGACCGATCAGCGGGCTTGTGTGACAAAGGCCTGACCCTCTCGATTAGAACATAGTCGTGCGTGAGGGGTACTCGTGTAACATGAATATATTCAATCATGAATAGTTATCCCGATGTCCCCTCAAAAGGTGATGGGCTCAGTTCCATGATAACCTGCCATCCTGCATACCCACACAAAAGTCGTATTTCTTATGATGTTTCAGTCATTGGACCACGCGTACCGTACCCCTACCGCCACTGTCATTCCAATGATAGAACTTCGGAGTGACACAAAAATCGTGTTGGTGAGTCTGTAGTGGAAACTATTATAAGAACCCAAGTGCCCACTGATTCTATCCAGCACCACCTAAACACAGGGCTCGCCCCATGAATCACTGCTAGTCAGTATCTCCATACGTATCCAGCCGGAAGACTAGTTTTACTGACAAACAGGAGCAGAAATTGGTTTCCGAATCACTTCGACTCAGCCCCATTTCAGAATGCCCTTGCGGTGCTGCCTCTTCTTCAATTTATCCGTTGTCCTCTTGTGTTGTCTGACTTTCGTCCTCTCCGCCAAGGATACTGCCGGTAATCTGACAACACCAGGGCGCAGCCCCCTTGAGGGCTCGGACCACGAGACTCCCCTCTCCTTCAACGATGGTGCTTGCAATAAGACAATAGTAGAACTTGACCCCCAAGATCCTGCTCGTTATTTCCAAAAAGACGCTTTCGGGAACAAAATTCCAGACAATCGCACTCGTATACCTCTTAGCCAATGCTATGTGCTGTGCGGCCTTGGGTACGACCGATATTCTAACACGGACATACTAAAAAGGGTAGCATTATGGCTTGTACCCGTCTTCGTGCTAGTTGGAAATTTTCAATTCCCGCCCCTAGGACCTCTCAATAGCTTCTTCATCGCGGCCCACCTGTTCGGGGACCCCATACACACAATGTACAGTCTTCTAGTCAAAATTGAGGTTTCACGAAGGATCCATGAGCTCTGGGTTAATTCTTCGCCGCCGATTATGGGGGGGGAACTCTACGGGGACGAGAACGAGCGGAATAGAGCACTCCGAGATATTGCTGCGGTCAATGTGCTCTTCGATGAATGGAACTATAGTGCTATTCGCGTGTATCCTCAACTGAGATGGCTATTTGACCGACTAGAGGGCGAAAGAAGGAAAAACTTTATCGCTGCTTGCAGGGAGGCTGCCCATAAGCTGTCTGATTCCCGGGTGAACGATTCTCTTCGAACCTGGCTAGCGGTAGGCGGATATGTCGTCGGTGTCGCTAGCGCGTTTCTGAAAACACTTGAAACCGGAGCATCCAATCGCACAGCCCATACAATAGCATTTGCTGTCCTTTACTCATGGCTTATTCCAGCGGTAGTGATGAGCGCCAGTGTTGGTGGATTCGCTAGCACACGAACCGGAAGGCGTGTGATAAGGGAAATGAAAGACGAACTGGAGGACGACTGGATGATTCCAGACCCAGCTGACGTCTTCTACCTTTCAATCGCTAGACTTCCGCTCCCGAACCGCCTTAGACTCAAGAAAGTTACAACATTGGAAGAGTCATTCAGATTCTTCGGAAGCTACAGTTTCCGCCATGACACAAGCCTGAAATTCCCCGGCCCAAGCAGACTGGAAACAGGGCCAACGCACTCCTGGATCAGATCAAATTGTTCCCTCCTACTCTTATCCTGCATCCCCATTATCACCGCAACCCTGTCAGCTCTCTGCTTAAGCTGGATGCATCCACCCGTAGGGCTAGGCTGTCGTTCACTGACGCAAATCATCTTCTGCATAACCTGGCTCCTAAGCGCACTATTCACAAAACTCGCAGGCGGGTTGTTCTCCGGGAAATACTACTTCCGCCTGATCATCGCGAAGGACCTACTCCTCGCGGTAATGCAAATCGGCTTCATACTGGCCGCTTTCGTAGGGTTCTACAATAGCTGCTTCTGCTGGTCAAACTACCTCTCCCGGGTCAATCCTGCCTTCATTGAAGTGGTCCAACCAAAAGCGCTGGCAGATATGGTACGGATAAAGTGGCCAGTCATTGTCATCGCGGGATTGTCGGTGCAGGGACTAGTGCTATTAATGATGTACCTCCGCTCGGGCGAAGGGCTGAAGATATTCGAGAGGAGTGAGGCCGAGCAGGCGCAGATATTTGGGGAGTTAATGTGGCATGAGAAGAAGATTACGAGAAAATGCAGTGTTGCCAGTTCAGAATGCATAGATAACAGGGGGAGCAGGAAGGAGAGTGTTGGTGGGGCGGGTAATGGGAAATTGTTTTTGGCGCCGGTATTGATGAAGTTGGGGGCGTTGGCGCAGTAGTTTTGTGTGGTATCATAGTTGCTTGGGCAAGACGGATGGACGAATTTCGGAGTTTTTGATTTTTATAAGGGATTTTCGGCTACTGTATGTCTACTTTATCATTAAATTTACCATTACTCGAGTATTTACTACTAACCATCGCTCAACTCTTTAACCCAAAAACACGTGGAAAATTACTTCTTGGCTAGCGTGATATTATTATTATTATTGCATAATAATAATATCCCAGTGCCGGTACCGTGGTACGAATGTCATACCCCCTGCTTCTGCGCCACGAGATCTTGTCCTTAAGTGAGGCGATCTCAATTTCTAAAAGCTAAAATTTACCGAGTGTAACCACACAAAGGGAAAATCTTGGTTCCTCCCCTCAAAAAAGCGGGCAATGGCCGGGCAACCCTCCTTGCAGACCCTTACTGCCACAATAGCTCCACGATATATTATATGATACGAACAGATATTATTAAAAGTTGCTCAAGCAGAATGGGGAACGGCAAAGCGAGGATGACGTAGGTATGACTTGCAAGCCGAGTTGCGGATTGTCGGGGGGAGAGAGTGTGTGTGGATGTACGTTGGTGCCGGAAAATTATCAGGGGAGGACGGGTTGGATTTCATCCCCCATAGATTATAGGCTTCCTCTCCAGCATACTTCCTCGACATGCTGGATCTCTCATCGCATTTTGATGTGGTAAGTTCTGGTTTGTCGTATATTTTGCCGGTGTTCCGCCAATTCTCCTCCGAGACGAAGACAGTATGGCCGAGGGCATGGTTGGGAGCATTGTCAAGGGTAGTATGTCTTGCCCAGGTAGATGTGCTATTCGGGCATCGACAGCCTCAAGGAGTCCTTAGAATGATATATTAATAATCAGAAACTGCCCGTGCTAAATTAGGCCAATGCAATCGGGGGATCACAATATCTAGAAAGAGAGCATAATATAGGTCATCTTAAAACAACACTTATTGTGCCATGTGGTGGGCAAGGTACTCTCATGGCCATACAGTACTCCAGAGCCAGATTCTTTGAGAAAGAAAGATCATTTCTTATTATGGTGCGGCCTCTCGCCGCAACCTTGGCACGAGTAGAGGGATTTCCGAGCAAGGAAGTTGTTTATTTCTAACATGTTGCAACTGCGAGCCACGGCAACCGTTTACAGTTCACGGCACAAATCTCGCTTGAGACAGGGTACGATACCAGGTTGATGATAAAAATTGTGAGGAGAACGACATATCGCAAGAGTAGAAAAAGGCCGTCTGTGGATGCAACCCACAGCTCTGTGATTTTGTGGATCTACCCCAACTCATCTCGCCCTCGCAGCGTACATTTATGGCCATTGATGCCCTCGGTGAATATAAGGCTCTGCAGTGGTTCCGGCTTTTCGATTAGGTGAAAGAAATCCCCGAAAACTCACCGGGCACCTAAATATTCATTACTGGAAAGCATCATATTCGCACTGAGATTGGGAGGCGCTAGGGACAAATGCATATGCAGGCTCTACCAGAGATGATACTGTCCAATTCCTTCGTGCCAACCTGGGCTGAGGCTAGGGACCAGATGCCATGAATAAGGGTCTAGGAGCAGACCTTCCGGAGATGATTCTCCGAAGAATAGCGAAAATGTCGGTAGCGCGTCTATGATGCTAAGGATCCCGTCCCAATTTTTTAACCAATAGATATACTTAGGCTTCTGCTCGTTTCTCTAAATATGAAAGCAACCCCACAAGAATCCACAATATATCGCAGACAAGAGACTCAGAAAAATGGCAGATGGATCGAGGTTTGAGGATATCCAAGGTGCGATGATGGAACGGATAAACGCACAGCCTGGGATAGGCTCCATGGATCTCAAATCCCGGAAACATGCCTTCGATAGCGACGTTAGTGACCTGTTGTCGGGAGATTACCAATGTGTAAGGAAGCATCGACTGTATGACTAATCCTCTTTACTCTGAGAGTGTTTTTTGCCCGTCCAGATATTTCCAGTAGACCTCACTCTGCAAAGGCAGAGGTATGTTTGGCATATCTAAATTGCAAACAGGTCAAAGTCCTTTCAGCCTACCCCGATGACTACAGCGATGGCGAGCCCTTTCTAAATTATTGTTCGCTATTCTGGGGCATCAAAAAAGCATGGGGGAGTGGTTTGTTGTGGGGAAATTGCTGTCCAATCGTTTCTAGTCGGCCAAGTTAGATCACTAATATGATATTCCTTAGCCTGTTTTCAAGCACCGGTTTTCTTCCACTTCCCAACTCTAAAAGGTTTACATAGTGGTTTATCCTCAGCTAGAGGGAGGTCAAGTCCTTTCATTGGCTGGGTCAGCCTTCAGCCAGTGTGCCTATTTCTTTGGTGGGTGATATTCGAACTAATCAGGATAGAGATCTTGTCTGTCATAGGGCTAAAACTTAACGAAATTCGGTACAGATGAAGAGATATGTCTACGGATACCTCTGTTAAAGACCGTAGACTTGGCGGGAAATGAAAATTTACATTTATGTACAGCATCTGTACCCGACATAGAACCCATTTAGTGATATTTATGTCCTGCCATTATTCTCCAGCGTACCACCTAAGTCACATGAACGCTTCCCTCACCACTCCCCGCCATCCCCCCGACGGTTCTCCCCCGCCATTCTCCATTCGCTTTCGAAGATAATTTTCTTTCATGCGCTTCCTTGCCAAATCAGGTCTTGGGACTACCGCCCTCGCAGCGTCATCTGAGATAGTCCCCGCAATGATACCCCTACGCAACTCCAGAACCCTCAGCTTGTCCGGCCTCTTATATTGCTTCAAGAAGAAATCTATGAAAAATTGATCTCCGGGTGATATCATTTCTCTGAGCTCCGGCCGGCTCTCGAGAAGGTACACCATGATCGCATAGTGGTATCTGACGAATAGTGGGTTATCTCTAACGGATACTAGCGCCTCAAGTGTCTTAATTAGAGCTATGCGCCAGATCTCCGCTTTTAGTAACCATAACTCATGCAGCCTACAACACCTGGCACCTGGCAATTTAAAAAGTCTCCGGACGCTTTTGTGCCATGATAGGTATTGATAAGTGCAGGGCGTTCGGAGACTTCTCAAATTGCCAAGTAGAGTTGGGGAATGTGGATTACCTTCAAGATAGGCCAGGAAAGACGGGTACCGATAGAGACCAGAGGAGTGGAAGAAGGTTGTATCTGGATTGATGTCGAGGTGCCAGCAGCTGGCAGGATAGAGCATCACAGTGTATGAGGAGGGCGGATACTGCAGTCGATGAGCGACCTAGCCCCCAGGTCCGCCAAAGACTGGCATGGAAGCCAGCCGCATTTTCCAACTATGCAGACTTTTATCCCAGCTCTTTCGAGGATAGCAGCAGGAAGGAGAGACATATCAGCTGTGGGTTGGGATTTGGTGCTAATATCATAGGTAAAAACATTTTCGATGAGTGGTGAGAACCGAGAGTGGGAGGTGTTGTGGCTGAAACGGGAGCTTAAACCTCTAATCATATCGTAGGTAGAGGACTTAATAAGGCATCTGGCCTGATTACCAATCACCTGTCTTGGCAGTCTACGAACTGCATTAGAAATTAGTTTCCAATAGAGACTTTGCGATTTCGCATCCAGAGTCAAATCCTAGCAATCTGGTTGGCCCCATGGCCCGTAACCGTATTCGCCCCTGGAGTCTCTTCGCAAAGTCTCTAATCGCCTCGACTCAATGCCCCCAAAGTGCCATCTCTTCTTCATTACATCGACCATCCTCTCGCGCTGTCTGACGTTCGTGCGCTCAGACAAGGATACTGCCTGGAATCTTACAATACCGAGACACGGCCCCCTCGAGGGCCTGACCCGCGAGACTCCCCACTCCTTCAACGATAATACTTGCAATAGGACCATAGTGGGGTTTTACCCACTCAATCCCGCGCGCTATTCCGAAAAGAGTGCTTTCAGAAACAGAATTCTGGGCAATCGCACTCGTATACCTCATAGTGGGTGCTGTGTGATATGCGGCTTTAGGGGTGACCGATATTCTCACGCAGATCTTATAAAGAGGATAGCAGTATGGCTTGTGCCCATCTTCATGTTAGTTGGGCATTTTCAATCCCCATCCCCGGACCTCTTAATAGCTTCTGCATCCCAATCCACCTGTTTGGTGACCCCGTACACAGGATGTATAGTCTACTCGTCAAACTTGAGGTTTCCCGAAGGAACCTTACACACATGTGATGAAGCCAACACAACACCAGGTGATAAGGATCTACTCCCATTGCCTATGATGTTTCCGTGATCTTCATTTTTTCCTCATAGTGTTTTATCCATCTATTGGCTGGCAGGTTGTTGACCAATTTTTTTGGTAAGGCCTTTAAGCGGTTGTTTGGAATAGAGTCCTTTTTTTGCCGGGAGAGGCCGGGTGGATGTAGCATGGCCACTCCTTGCCCAATGCGATTTAGATATCAGTTCTTTCTATTTCAAGTGGGTTTAGCTTCACTTGTTTTACCTCGTCTATATGGACTTAGCAGTTATACCGGATAACTTGTCCTATACTCGAGTACCATAGAGAACACATCTCTACATGACGCACTAGTGACATCCCAACTCGGTATCCATGTGCAAAAAGAATCCGATATGGTCACCCACCGCAACTGGATCCCGAGAAGCCACATTTTCCAACACACTATCCAAGCGCAAGGCCTCACCCGAGTGATGTTTCATGACTCGATATCTGGCTCTCCATATTTCGACAAAGTCGATCAAATGGAACGACTTAACTCGATGGGTATCTCGAAGTTTAGATTTGAGGGTATTCCATCTGCTCTAGAACAGATTCTAGGGGTTTATCTACACCCCTAATTCAGCTACCACCTGTAACTCCAGCCTCTCCCGGGCATGCAGCCCTCTCGGAATCTCTCCCATTACGTTCGCCCCCCGAAGCAAGTCATACCCAAAGGCTAGCTCTCTGGCTCCTCTCGAGTTTGCAAGTACAGACAGTGGAAAATACCAACCGAGGACCTTATTCGAGACATGACGCGGATTTACTTGAATGCCGCAAGCTGGATCCTGGGCTCTACCACTTATACCGTCTATCATTATCAGGCACAGCCACGTTAAAAACATCCTATGAGAAATGATCAACATAACCTCGAGATAGTAAATTATATTGTGAATCACCGGCACTTTGTGATATGATTGATAGCATGACCTTGAAGCGTCAGGAACAACCACAGAATATCTGGAGTTCATAACTTCTCGTATAAAGGACAAACAAGAACAATGTGAAAAAACGGAGAACGAAGTAGGAGTTGGGTGTGCATTGGAGAAGTCAGGGTGAAGGGAAGGGAAGGGAAGGAGATGAGTTAGGAATGGAAGAGAGGTGAAGCGGAGGAAATTAAGGGAATGAAAGCCAAGAGATCAGGGGAGGTTGGACAGAGAGAGAAGAGACACGGCCAATATTATCGTGGGGAAAGAGGCCGAGAAACGAGGATGCTCGAATGTGAAAGTTTTCCGAGTCATGTATTTAAGGATGCTTGTTTCCCTCCTGAGTGCGAAGCTATAATCAAGATTAAAACATCCTCCTCAGAGATCAAGTTCCCTTCTACGCAGATAGTCTTTAGTTTTACCTTGAATTATCGAGATCCCACATCTAGGCTAGAGTGGTTGTCTAGTCCTTATCAGCTAGACAGCACCATTTCTTTTGTATCACAACTAGTCAGGTGAGCCAGTGTGGGATATAATTACAGCCGAACCCCATTCCCGTTCCGGGCTCTAAAGGCGCCTGAGGGGATGGTAGAAAAGAATACCGGCAGGGCTGGAGGAGGCTTACGAGACACCCCCTCGTGCAAATAACAGTCGTTCCTTCCTTTTCGGAGTTCGTTGCTCATCTGAAGTGCCCTTGGGCATCATTATTTCTACTCCTAGGGAACCCTATAAGATAGGAATGCCCACACGTTTCTGTACCCTCCTAAGCCTCCTTAGAGATTTGCTTCTGTAATCGGGCGAGGATTTACGAGTTTCTGTTCACAGAGCACTGCAGAGTTTAATCAGTGAGAGGGAGGGCGGAGGCGCTGTAGGAGAGCTAAGGACTATGGAGGAAGAGATGAGTGATATTTCATGATTTAAGTTTTGCCTATCTCTACTCCAAAATCTGGTCAAATAGATAGAATGAACCGCCCGGGCAGGAGTCTTGGGGGTTTATCTTCTTCCATATCAATGACAAGTTTAGGGGCGTTCAGCAATCCAGGGCAGAATTACTGGGCTAGTAGCGATACCCCTAACTCGGAAGGATGGTGAAGCACCCACCGATGTGGGGGGCCAGAGTTGGATGGGTTTACTAGCGATGGGTAAATAAAGTGGTGTACCATTGTGAGGAATACAGTTTAGTGGCACAATCTAAAGGAAATCGGGGGGCGCGCAAAGCCCGGAGGATAACCGCCACAGCTCGAGGAATATCGGGCGCCGGGGCCCACAGTCTACCCGTGCCTGAGGTGGGGTGTCTGCTCACCTGAAAAATGACTGACAATTGCTTATAGTCCGCGCCGCCCTACCTCCAAGACTGACGGACGGGCCGTTGGTAACACTGGCGGGGGGGGGGGGGGGTGAATATGTCTAATAAAAGGTCCGGGGACTAGTTTGCGGCTTTCCTATTATACTTAATATCCTCAAGCTGTGAATTCTGGCCTGCTCCTTTTTCTTTTCCCTCCACATTGTCTTACCCTCCCCCTTTACCCCCCCACCCCGTGAGTGGGATAAACCGTCAATAGGGTGTTTTTTTTAGATAGAGGGAAGGAAGGGTACGATAGCGCAAGGATTCTCGGGGCGATTGTAAGCAACTTTACCAAGGCCGCGCTATGCCTATGATAAGGAACGGATTGCCACCATGAGATAGACTAATGGATAGTACAATATCAGACTTGGCTAGTACCCGCTCGCTCAGTGTTCCGAACCGTCCAGTCCGTCCGTCTTGGAGGTAGGACCGGACGGACCGCCGGCGGTAGTCCGTCTTTTTTCAACTCCATGGACGGACTAGGGCAGATGGAGGTAGGACCGGACGCCCTACCGGGCCCGGTAGGGCCCTATGCAGTTTTGCTGTTACATTTCTTCAGCTCGCATACTCACAAACTTGGGGGCATGATTTCATCTCCCTCATGCGTTATGATTTCGCAAATGTGTGATGTGCGTAAACAAATAATTAAAGAAGAATACATCGTTAAGAAATAAAATAGCTAAAAGCCTTTGCCGCGATAGAAATCAAAAACCACAGGCATAGATCTGCAAGGCGGCAATAATATCCTAAACCTTTTGAATATCCGTCCCTTCCCCTCCAACAGTGCACCAGAAAGAGCACTCGTACTATCGCAGTCGGAAAGTTCCGATATTGGATGTAGATATCCGGATCCGAGAGAGTCGATTGAGTTTCTCGGTAACTCGTCTGGAAAATCAGATGCATTAGTCGACCTCGGTTGCATCTGTGCTTTGCGACATCACGACAAGAGTTAACGCAAAGGCCCGGAGAACTATGTGAAAGAGAAATAAGACTCGTAGCAGAATGATTTGTTCAGTCTTATCTTAACA